>FYBJ01000875.1_pt2 | contig 10172 bp, 11 predicted proteins | sample 1134611 | NCBI WGS metagenome assembly FYBJ01 (sample SAMEA104116008, study PRJEB20421) | marine metagenome | isolation source: marine | reverse complement strand
TCGCACATGTTTATTTCCCATTTGGTATGCACGACTGGTGCATGAATAAAGAAGAATAAACCGCAGAGCCATTCATCAAGGCCTAAATAGAGATAAAAGTCAGCAAGGAAATTGGTGATGCGCGGGCTGAAGCTGAGGCAACTTTCAAAGTCGGTAGGGAGTCCAAAATAATCTGCAAGCCAATCGCGATCGCCACGGTTTGCTGCAGTGCTACCAGAAATGCGTATGTTTTTGGCGTCACAGCCAGTTAAACTTGGGCCAAAAAGACACTTAGTCAACTCATCTTCTTTAAATGATCGCGTATATTCCGGCGTTATGGCAAAGGTGCCATAGAATTTTTCCATGTCATAAATACAAATGTGATTGGTCAAGCCAGCAAGTTCACGTGCGGCGTTCACACTTTGCGAGCGTGGCACAATGAGGGTAGTTGCTCCACAGGAAGCGTTACTTGTTGCAGGGATTAACATGGCGAATGCCAAAAGATAGAAAGAACGAGACTTCATACATACTCCTATTTTTTACTGCTTCATTTTTGCAGACAAGACTAGTGTAAAAAAAAAATATTTCAATGCTTTTGCATGCAGCACTATTCATCAGTACACTATGCAGCATGCTTTTTAAAAGGAATGAGATGTATTATGTTTATTATATAGCTCTAGCTCAAATTATAGGCGAGAGTCTGCCCATTAGTAGTTCAGGGCATCTTGTATTGTTGCAGGCATTGTGGCCGCAGGAGGTGCCACAACTGACGCAATCGTTTGATTTTTTTCTTCATATGCCTACGGCATTGCTTATTCCCCTTTTTTTTCGCAAGCAATTGTGGGCGGTGTTTGCGCATGTCCATCGCACTTGGCACATCATAATCAAAGTAGCCGCTTTAACCTTTGTTGCTGATATCATTACGGTCCTTTGTGTCGTGCCTTATAGGTATGGTGGCGTGCATTCGTTTTCAGTGCCGCTCTCTTTTGGTTTTGCCTGCACAGCCATTATCTTGTTGAGCCTCAAATGGGTGCCACAGGGCAGCTATCGATCATGGGGTCTGCCACTCGCTCTGCTTTTAGGTATTGTGCAGGCAATTGCATTAGTGCCGGGGATTTCTCGTTTTGCGATTACGTTTGCCACCGCGCGTTGGGCTGGATTAAAAAATGAACGTGCAATAGAGGTGTCACTCTTGATACAATGGCCACTCATTTTTTGTGCTGGTTTGCTTGGTACCTATCAGGTAGTATGGACAAGCTCATCAGAACTCTTGAGTCTACCCTTTGTCTGCAGTATCTTGATAGCAAGTCTCTTTGCCTTTATGTGCTTGTCGTTTGTGGTGAATATGATACGAAATGACAAGATGTGGCTATGGGGATGGTATATGATAGTGCCGTTTGTATTGGCATGGTATGTAGGAGTATGATACATGAATAGTATGCGAAATATACGATATCTGCTTGGCGATGTGTGGTGTGCGCATAAGCGCACCTTGCTTGGCGTAAGCTGTGTGGTTTTGGCAGTTGTTATAGCGATAAGTCTGGGAACGTTTTGCGCTACCGATGCTTCCTGGTGGTATTATCAAGTAGGTGAGCAACAGCAGGTGCCAATTGCCAATGCTTTAGGGTTATTAGGTGCGCAGCTTGCGGCAACCCTGCTTTTTTTCTTTGGTGGAGCAGCATGGGTATTGGTACCCTTGTTATTGTTTGTTGCCTACCTTCTATTGACCCGTCGTGCATTCTCAGCGCATTGGGAGCGTATAGTTGCCGGCATTGGTGCCACATGTTTGTATGCAGCGCTGTTTCATTGGTATCAAATTGATCCATGTGCGGTCTATCCTGGTGGTGTGGTTGGTCATCGCTTAATACGGTTCTCAGCGTTTTATGTTGATGCGTTTATTCTTACCATAGCACTCTATGTATCATTGATTGCTTCTCTTTTGATTGCTTTTCGTTTTTCATTTATGCCGATGGTAACAGCAAGTATGCGAGTGATGCGCTGTATTGCAAGTCCGGTGTGTACGGTGCCAATGATGCGTGTATTGCGTACTTTTTGTTGGGTGCTTGCGCGTCCATTTGTTTGGTTTGCAGGAGCCATACATAACGTCTGTGCGCCTGATGACGCGATAGAGCGCGATGATGCACTTTCTGCATTTGAACATGGAGTGCAACAAGGGCTCAAAGATGATGATTTTTGGCGATCTTATATGGAGCAGCCAACAATGCCGACCTATACATCGCCGGCATATACCCCATCAAAAAAACCAGAAGCAGCTCCTGTTGTGCCGCCTACACCTGCGCAAAAAGAAAAAGTGCAGATGCAAGAAGAAAATGAAGAGATGCAAGATGCATTCTGTGCATATGATAATCAGCCGTCAACTGTTGCCTATACATTACCTGATTTGAATATTTTTATTGGCAACAAAAAGGAGCGTGATGATCCAAAGGTAATGGAACACTTGCAAGAGCAAGCGCGCATGCTCGAAGAAAAATTGAGCCGTTTTGGGGTGAGTGGTACAGTGGTTGCAATTAAGCGTGGCCCTGTGGTAACGCTCTTTGAATATCAACCGGACATAGATGCAAAAATTAGCAAAATAACAGCGCTAGAAGATGATCTTGCCCTGGCATTGCAAGCGTTGAGTATTCGTATTATCGCACCAATTCCAGGAAGGTCAGTGGTCGGTTTTGAAGTGGCGAATCGCGAACGACGCTCGGTGTTATTATCGCAGGTGGTTCGAGATACAGCGTTTCAAGATGGCAAGGGTGCATTGCCGTTAGTGCTTGGTCATGATACGGTGGGTAATAATGTGGTGGTGGATTTAGCACGTATGCCGCATTTGCTTATCGCGGGTTCAACCGGCTCAGGAAAGTCAGTGGCGCTCAATACAATGTTGGTATCATTGCTTTGCAAGTTAACGCCGCAAGAATTAAAACTTATTCTTGTGGATCCTAAGCGACTTGAATTTGCATCCTATGCTGATATTGCTCATTTGTTATTTCCTATCGTGACGCATCCAAAAAAAGCAGCACCGGTCCTTAAGTGGGTCGTGCAGCAGATGGAAGAACGATATGAACAAATGGCGGCTGTTTCTGCGCGTAACATAACTGACTATAATCGCATTATGCAGCAAGAAGGCAAAGAGGCATTGCCATATATTGTGGTGATTATAGATGAGTTGGCTGATTTGATGATGACTGCCGGCAAAGAGATAGAAGATTTGATTGCACGCATTGCACAAATGGCGCGTGCAGCTGGTATTCATATGATTGTAGCAACGCAGCGTCCATCAGTGGATGTAATAACTGGCCTTATTAAAGTGAATTTTCCAAGTCGTATGTCATTTCGGGTGACCTCTAAAATTGACTCACGCACTATATTAGATTGTGCTGGCGCAGATAAACTGCTCGGCCAAGGCGACATGCTCTTTTTAGACTCGCAAGATTCAAGCCTGCAGCGTCTGCATGGTGCATATGTTTCAGATAGAGAGATTCAAGAATTGGTGCATCATATTCAACAGCAACAGCCAGTCTCTTATCTTGATCTTTCAGAACAGCTTGCTGATCTTGAAGAGCCTGAAGAAAGAGATGCGCTCTATGATGAAGTGATTGCCTATTTGCAAGAAGTTGATGAAGTTTCTATTTCTCTGTTACAACGTAAATTTCGTATTGGCTATAATCGCTCGGCGCGTATTATTGATCTGCTCGAGATGCAAGGGCTCATAGGCCCCTCTGGTGCGGGAAAAACACGTTCAGTTATTCGCGACTAACAAAGTTAAATGTGTGTTGTGTGTCAGGTATTTCTTTTAAGTTAATTAATACTATTTGTTACATGTGTGGTAAAATAAATATGCTTTTTTCATGAATGTCTATTAAAAAATAGGGCAAAATAAGCGTTCTCCAGGTTAACATTAGCTATCGCTTGACAAATGTAAAAAAAATAGCCATTTTTTGTAACGTCATAGCTCAAATATTAGCAAACACAAGCATGTATATGAATAAGAACGGAGTTTTAAATGCGTTTTGATGAGCATTTTTTAAAAGATGTGCTTCCGGAGGTAACCGTTTCCTCTGCGCAGTTTCCTCAAGAGCCACGCGTGAGTATTGATACGCGTGTATTGCGTGAAGGTGAAATTTTTGTAGCGATACCAGGAAATCGTGTTGATGGACACCATTTTCTTGATGAAGCACTGCAAAAAGGAGCTTCAGGGCTGATCATCCAAGAAGAAAAAAAAGCGTTGCTTGCACAGTTAGATGCAAAGAAATTAAAAAAAATATGCGTAGTAATGGTGCCCAACACCCTTGAAGCATTATATGCTTTAGCGCGTGCTTGGCGTGCGCAATTTTCCTATCCGGTGGTGGCTATCACGGGTTCGGTGGGTAAAACGTCTACAAAAAAAACCATTAATAATATTCTTGATGTGCATGGCATGACACACTTTTGTTCTGCTGCTAATCAAAATACACGTATTGGTTTAGCAATAAATATGTTGCAGATGCGTGACACTCACGAAGCTGCCATATTTGAATTAGGCATTAGCAAGCGTGGTGAAATGGCACGTCTTTCTGATATGTTGCGTCCTACTATAGGCATTGTGACCAATATTGGTCATGCACATATGGAAGGGCTAGGATCATTGCAAGATATTGCTATGGAAAAAAAAGATATTTTTAAATATTTCACCGAAAATAGTATTGGTATTGTCAATGGTGATCAGCCGTTGCTTGCCAACGTTGCCTATACACATCCGGTGATTAAATTTGGTACCAAAACAATCAACCAAATTCAAGCGCGTAAGATTCATATCAGCAATAGACGCATGAGCTTTGTGCTTAAAATCTATAAAAATAAATATCCCGTTGTGCTCAAAGAAACACATGCAGGTGCAATAAATAATAGCCTTGCAGCGAGTGCGGTGGCTCATCTCTTGGGTGTGCCTGACCAGGCGATTGTGCAGGGTATTTCGGTACCGGTGGTGATTGCTGGACGTTTTGAACGCATGACGATGAAAAAATACAAAGGGGTCGTTATTAATGATTGCTATAATGCGAATCCAGAAAGCATGAAGACATCATTATTGGCCTTCCAGGAGCTTGATACCAAAGAGCAAAAAATAGCGGTACTTGGGGATATGCTTGAGCTAGGGATTAATGCACCTTTTTGGCATCGCCAATTAGGCAGGTTCCTGCGCAAGGTTCCCTCCTTGAATCATGTTATATTAGTTGGTACTATGGTAGAATGGACTAAAAAGACGCTTCCTATTGGCCTCACGGTTGAAATGGCTCGCTCTTGGCAAGAAGCAGAAGAGAAATTACAGCGCCATTTAGAAAAAGAGAGCGTTATTTTAGTCAAAGGTTCAAATGGTATTGGCCTTTCAAAATTAGTAGACCATATAACAGAATAATTAGGCAATCAATGAGCAACACAGAGCATTTGGTGCATAAACCAGTTTTAATGAACGAAGTATTGCACTACCTAGATCCACAACCACATAAGGTATATCTTGATGTGACATTTGGTTCAGGTGGGCATACACGTGCTATCTTGGAGCGTGAACCACTCTGTAAGGTGATTGCTATTGATTGGGACGAAGTGACGCTTGAGCGTTTTGGTACGCCATTGCTTGAAGCGTTTCCCGATAGGTTGCAGCTGTTGTGGGGTAATTTTTCATTGCTATATAAATTATTAAAAAAGGCAGGCATACAGCGGGTAGATGGTATTCTTGCTGATTTTGGTACGTCTCAGGTGCAAATTGCTGAGCGTCCAGGCCTTTCGGTATATAAAGATGTGCCGTTGGATATGCGCATGTCGCCCCCACATCAGCGTTATACTGCAGCAGATATATGTAATAATGCTGATGAGCGTACGCTTAGTGATATCTTTTTTACCTATGGTGAAGAGCGTTGGTCTAAGCCAATCGCTCGTGCCATTGTGCAAGATCGCCTCAAAAAGCCGTTCAAAACCACGGGTGATTTGGTGGCATTGATTGAGCGTGTGGTGCCAAAAGATCCAAAAAGAAAGAGCAAAATTCACCGTGCTACGCGCGTATTTCAGGCGTTGCGTATCTACGTGAATAATGAACTTGATAATATTAAATCATTCCTACCAGCTGCATTGCGCGTGCTCTCTCCGGCTGGTCGCTTGGTATGTATTAGCTTTCATTCTTTAGAAGATCGTATGGTGAAGCAATTTTTCAAAGAGCAGGAACAGCTAGGGGTGGTGCGTTTGCTTACCTCTAAGGTGGTGCGCCCAACAGAGGAAGAAGTAGCTCTGAACCCATCCTCACGCTCTTCCCGTTTGCGGGCGGCTGAAAAGCTGTAGGCAGGCCAAGAAAAAAATAAAAAAAAGAGCGCTTATATTTGACAAATTTTGCCTGTATTATACAATGAAGACAGTTAGTTTGAAGTTCTGCAAAAAAGGGTGGTACGTAAGATCATCTAAGGGTTTGACATGGAAATTACTGAAGTGAAAGTCTACCCAGTCCAAGAGAGTGGTAGATTGAAGGCCTATGCTACGGTCGTCTTTGACAACTGTTTTATTATACGAGACCTCAAAGTGATTGAGGGGGACAAAGGTTTCTTTGTTTCAATGCCATCAAGACGAAGAAAAGATGGTAGCTTTCGTGATATCGTGCATCCGTTAGATTCTGAAACGCGCACGCATATTGAAGATAGTATTATCAAAGAGTATAAGACAACAGCAGGGCAAGAGTAGTATATTAAAGTTAGTTTGGGGCGTAGCCAAGCGGTAAGGCAACCGGTTTTGGTCCGGTGACGCGGAGGTTCGAATCCTCCCGCCCCAGCCATTCTTTTTCAAAAAAGGCATCTATGTTTTTATCTAGATTTCATAGCGCCTCTATCTTTTTTTTCTTTATTCCATTTTCATTTTTCTGTTTGTTTGTATGTTCTATGCATGCTGCAGATACTGCGTCTATTGTTTATAATGCATCAACTGTCCAAAAACCAATCTGTATGCAATTTTATGGTAAGCTAAATTCTCACCTTACCTGTCATGATGATTGTCAGCAAAACTACACCATTACCATTTTTCCTGATGCGCAATCAACTGAAACAGAAGCGCAGATTAAGATTGAACACATATTTAAATCTCAGCAGTGGCGCTTAGCATCTGAGGAGCGTTGGGGGCGGGCGATTTTTAGTGTTGCGCAACTTGGTCGTTTGTATGAGTTGTGGTGTATAAGTAGGTTTATGAATGAAGCTGATTGGATAGGATTAAAAGAGATTGTGACGGTGGGGGTTAAGAGGTATACTCAAGCCATAGAAGAAAAATAATGTATTTACGCAGGGATTTTGTATGGCATCACGTTTATATCTTGGTTCGTCTTCTCAGTCACGTCAAATGTTATTGCGCGAAGCGGGCATTCCATTCGAATTGGTCAAACAGTCAGCCGATGAGACCAAATGTGATTGGGGTATGACGTTGCAGCAAGTTGTGCAACAGATTGCGCTTTATAAGATGGAGCATGTAGTGTTGCCAGAAGGTGAAGAGGGCGAGCATTGTTTTGTGCTCACTGCTGATACCTTAACAGAAAATAGCAAAGGCGAGCTTGAAGGCAAGCCGGTTGATCGTGCTGACGCAATTAATAAACTAAAAAAGGCGCGTGATGGTGTGCGTACCGGCACCGCATTTTGCCTGGAGCGCCGACTCTACAGCGAGGGCGCATGGCATGTTGACCATCATATGACGTGCTATGTTCAAGCGCAGTATCAATTTTATGTGCCTGACGAGCTTATTGATTACTACTTAACCAATGCACCAGTTATTGGTTCTGGCGCTATTGCCATAGAAGGATTTGGTAATCAGTTTCTCAAATCAATCGATGGCTCATATAGTGCCGTGGTTGGCCTACCTATGTTTGAGGTGCGCCAAGCATTGCATGATGCAGGATTTTCGTTTTAATTCATTATCTGCTTTTTATGCGGCTTCCAATTACGCAATAATTCTTTAAATAGCACCTTTTGTGCTTGCTCTTTCGAATAGTTTTTTTGCTCATTGGTGGCCGTTTCAATGCTTTTGCGCAAAACAATATCATCACAATGTGCGGTGTCGATATGATCGATAGTAGGAAGCAAATCTTTTTCCATGGCTTGTTGCACGGATTGTTCATGCATAGCATCTAACAAATGTGTTTCAAGAATGCCAAAAAAGTCTATGATGCCTTGTTGTGCTTCTTCAAGCAGTTCTGTGTCATTTGATGGCGGTATTTGGACGAGCTCTTTTTTCAGGCCGCTTGCAAATGCTTTTTTGACCAGTCTCTTCAGACTTGCATCTTCGTTATTAATAATCCAAAGAATCAGTGCTAGCAGTTCGTACGAGACGACAAATTGATGCTGATTGTCAAATTGATCATTGTTTTGCATGATCCGCTCCCTCCCGCTTAGTGTGTTTCATACGTTTTTTAGCTTTGCAAAATTGTATCTGTTATTAAAATAGTTGCTCATGTAATTTTCGCAAACGCTCTATTCTTTTAGCCATTGGTGGGTGGGTTGCAAATAGAGAAAAGGCAGTTTTTGCATTAAATGGTTTGACGATGCAGAGTGATGATGTTGGCGCATAGCGTTCATCATGCTTGGCATGGGCAAACTGCAGGTTATGTTCAAGTTTTTGTAGTGCAGATGCAAGGGCTAATGGCTCTTGTGTCGCGCGTGCACCGCTATCATCCGCTTCATATTCTCTTGAGCGTGAAATAGCAAGTTGCACAAGGGTTGCTGCGATTGGCATGAGCATGCCCAAAATAAGCAGGGCAAAGGGATTGTTTTGCCGTCTGTTGTCGTTGCTATAGCTGCCCCACATGGCAGCACTGCGCATCCAATAAGCAACGTAGCTGATAGCAGTTGCTAACGTTGCTGCCATAGAGCCAATTAGGATATCTCTATTTTTTACGTGCGATAATTCGTGGGCAATGACCCCTTCCAGTTCATGATCGTCAAGCAGCTCGATGATGCCACTGGTGAGTGCAACAGATGCATGCTTTGGATTGCGCCCCGTAGCAAATGCATTAGCTACAGGCGAATTGATGATCCATATCTTGGGTGCAGGTATATGCATATGTGCAGCAAGACGTGTGACCATTTCATGTATGGCAGGATATGCTGATGCAGACAATGGTTGTGCGCGATATAAGCGCAGCACAATTTTGTCTGAAAAAAAGTAGGTAATGCCATTCATGAGCAGTGCCATGATAAGAGCGATAAACATGCCTTGCTGACCGCCAATGAGTTGGCCAACGCCGAGGAGCATAAGACTCAGGAGCGTCATGAACACAATCGTTTTGATAGTATTATAAAACATTATTATATCCTAATCTTCGTATTCAATTTCCCAGCTTTCTGTCTCAAGTTCTTCAGGCTCAACAGCCTCATTATCAGTGCCTGCATCCAAAATAGAGCGTTGTCGCAGTTTCATAAGTTGCTGTGCACTTTGGCGTACGATAGTTTTTGTCTGTTCGGTCTCTTGCTCAAGTTGCTCTTTTGTCTGTTCAAACATTTTATTCATATCTTTTTGCATCTTGGCAATCTTTTTTTTGAGCTTGAGTATCATTTGTACGCCAGCTAAGTTGATGCCCATTTGATGCGTCAAATAAATGACTTCCTCAAGTCGATCGATATCCTCTTCAGAAAAAAGGCGCGTATTGCCTTCAGAGCGCTTAGGGCAAACAAGCCCTTCCTTTTCATATAGGCGTATCGTCTGCTGATGCACCGAAAACATTTTGGCGACTGCAGAAATTGAAAAAAAACCCTGTTTCTTTTTTACCCTCATCTGCCTTTTTTATCCTCTCTGGATGGTTGTTTGCCTATGATATACCTATATAACACTATGTTACCACAGAAATGCAAACAAATCATTTTTTAATGGGGGGAGAGCCAATTTTCAGTTTGAAACATTTTTTATGATTGATTGGTTCGCATGGCGCAATTTTTTATTGCGGGAAATCTGGAACAAGTTAAACTGTAGACGTCATTTGCAGATGAAGCAGCAAACGAAAAAAAAGGAAAGATATGAAGCACTCATCTTTTGTACGTATTCTCATACTCAGTTGTTTGAGCAGTCCGCTCTTTGGTTTTTTTGGTCGCACGCAGATTATTCCGCGGTCAGAAACAGTGAACGCCGCACGTGAAATAGCTGTCTCTTATACACATCTGACGCTGCCGACGATCTTACGCGTGTAGATCTCG
>FYBJ01000384.1_pt1 | contig 10189 bp, 10 predicted proteins | sample 1134611 | NCBI WGS metagenome assembly FYBJ01 (sample SAMEA104116008, study PRJEB20421) | marine metagenome | isolation source: marine | reverse complement strand
GTCCTGGGAAGAGATGTTCATGGGATTCTATTCGTGGAAAGAACTCAACCAGGGCGGCGACGATTAGTTCTGAGTCGGCGTAACTCATCAAAAAAGGCGACCTCCGGGCCGCCTTTTTTTGTGAGTTACTTTCTGCGCGCTGGTCTATTTCACGCGCTGCGTCGTTGTCTGTGTGCTCATTCAGTTGCGTATGGTCACATCAACAGTCTTTAGATCTGCATTCTCAGCCGGGTTGGAAGCAAAGATACTATCGGGAGAGAATCGCAGGGCGATGGACTTAGCTGTGTTGATCGGAGTGAGTGGGAGAGGTGCTCAAGTCTGAGCGGTCTTCGCTGGAGCTGGGACCTTCTGATTCGTCAGAGGTTGAGGAGTTCTGGGTCATGAGCTGTACCAACTCGTCGCGGCTGACCCAGTCCAGGTCCCAGTGTTGAGTACGGTGCTCTTTCACCTTCTCAATGTGTATTTTAGATTCGCGCTTTTCACTCATGTCGAAGTCTCCTGACTAGGGCATATCAGTTATCGCAATCCATAGAGTTGAATCCTAAGGATAGATACGCCTCTAAATCTGATTCGGTTCCATTCACCGAGAAATCGAGAGCCACCCTAATGCTTTGACTCTTCAGTTATTCCTGACTTACCAAAAAAATTGCCGCTGCCCTCAGTGGCGCTCACTTGATCAATTTGCCTGCTTTGATGACAGAGCTAACCCGTTCCAGTTCAGTGATGTCTTCCAGAGGGCTGTTGCTGGTGGCTATGATATCCGCGCGCTTGCCTGGCTCGATACTGCCTATGGTCTCTGACCGGGACAGGAGTTCGGCGGCGGCCAGGGTGGCTGCATGAATGGCGTCCATTTCCGACATGCCTGCCTGTACCATGTAGTAGAACTCCTCACCATTAAGGCCATGGGGTGTGACGGCGGAATCGGTACCGAATGCGACCCTGACCCCGGCCGCGAAAGCGCGACCTATATTGCGCATGGCCGCCTCGCCGGCCGCATAAGCCTTGGCCTTGATGTCGTCGGTGAAGAAGGGATTGCCTTCCATGGTCTCGGGAATCTTGATACCTGGCAACAGGGTAGGCACCAGAAAGGCACCAGTTTCCAGAAACAGTGCAATGGATTCGTCATCGAGAAAGGTACCGTGATCGATGCTGTCCACGCCTGCTCTCAATGCAGCGTTGATGCCGTCGGCGCCATGGGCATGGGCAGCCACCTTGACCCCCAGGTTGTGGGCCGTGTCCATAATCTCCACCAGTTCATCGTCGGTGAGCTGCTGTCCCAGTCCCGTGCCAGTATCGGAAAGCACTCCCCCTGTGGCGGTGATCTTGATCCAGTCCGCGCCAAACTTGATCGCCTCACGAACCGCCTGCCGACAGGAATAGGGACCATCGCAAATGGTTTCGGGGGTCCACAGTTCCAGCAACTCTGGCTTCACGCCATCGACGTCTCCGTGTCCACCGGTTGCCGAGATCGCGCTTCCTGCCGCAAAGATGGTCGGGCCATCGATCAGCCCCTGATTGATGGCATCACGCAGCGCGTAGATTGCCTCTGGCTCCGATCCCAGATCACGCACCGTGGTAAAACCAGCTCGAAGCGTGACTCCTGCAAAGTAGGCACCGCGAAGTGCCTCCATGGAGGTAGTCACCGTGAGTGCATCCGTACGGCTGGTCGAATTGATCTCTCCGGTGAGATGGACATGCATATCGATGAGCCCGGGCAGGACAAAGCTGTCTCGCAGATTCACGATCTGTGCCCCAGGCAAGCCGTTGCCATCAATATACCCATCCTGGATAGACTCGATCACACCATTGCGCACCACGATGGACTGTTGCGACACGGGGGCTTCACCCGGGATTGCCAGCAAGGTACCTGCATGAATGATCAGCACATCGCCTTCCTGAGCGGCTGCCAGACCGGCAATACTCATTACGAGAGACGTTAGCGCGACCAGGTTGATCAGCTGTCTACAGTTCACGTGGTTCCTCCGGAATCCAGATCTGGCTCAGGGCTGGGCGTTTACTGGCCGCGCGGTGGTGGTGGCGTCCAGTCACAGCCAGCACAGTTGGGGTCGACATCGTTCTGATCCATCACCTCGAAGATGAAGTCGCGCCACACCTCGTTGGGCTGCCACACCGTATTCATGTCGGCCTTGGCCTCGGCCACAGGCACATCCTCGTATAACACGCGATAGAGGAAGCTGAAGGCCGTGGCCCGGGCATTGACCTGGCAATGCAACAGGGTCTTCTTGTCGGTGTTGCGCTGCATCGAATCGGCGAACGCATAGAAATCATCGGGCAGGGGATTGGCAAAATCCACAGGCACCTGCATGTATTCCATGCCCAGGCGTTTCACGATCTGATCCTCATCGGGCAGGGCATTCTGGTTATTGGTAAAGGCGATATAGACAACACGCTCGAAACCCGCATCTGCAACGGCTTGCAATTGCTCTTCAGTGGGCTGTCCGGCGCTGGCGAAGGTGGCGCTGTACTGGCGAAAATTGGTGATTTCCGCCAGATTGGCAGGCGGTTCCTCTACGGCCAGGGCAGTACTCGAAATCAATGCCGCAAGCAGGGTTATTACGCTGTTCTTCATGCTTACCTCAATCAGGATGTGGTTGTCAGTGCTGCTACTATAGCAGCTTGTTCCTGTCTTCAACCATCCAGAAAAGCTGTCCTGCCCTGCGGTCGAACCCGGCCACTGGTACTGGACCGCTGAACGTGGATTTCACGAAGTCTGACATGCTATAAGGCGTTCCCATGAAAGAAGAAATTCTCGATCGCTGGCGACACTCCCACAGCTTCGGCCAGGACCAGAAGCGTCCCGGGGAGTTCCGCACCTTCGTGGTGATCGCCATAACCGCCGCCATGATGGTGGTAGAGATAGTCGCCGGCATCGCCTACGGTTCCATGGCCCTGCTGGCAGACGGTCTGCATATGGGCTCTCATGCCGTTGCGCTGAGTATCAATGCCTTTGCCTATGTGTATGCCCGCCGCCATGCCCACAATGCACGCTATAGCTTTGGCACCGGCAAGGTGAATACCCTGGGAGGCTACACGGGAGCGATACTGCTGGCCGTGTTCGCCGCCATGATGGCCTGGGAGAGTATATTGCGGCTCTTATCGCCGGTAGAGATTGCCTTCAATCAAGCCATCTTCGTCGCCACACTGGGACTCATCGTCAATGGCGCATCCGTGTTTATTCTCGGTGAGCATCATTCCCATGACCACGGCCATGACCATGACCATGACCATGACCATGAACATGAACATGAACACGATCACCACCACCCTCATGGCCACGATCATCACCATGACCACAATCTCAAGTCCGCCTACCTGCATGTCCTGGCAGATGCCCTGACTTCCCTGCTCGCCATCGTGGCCCTGCTCATCGGCAAGTATTACGGCGCAGTGTGGATGGACCCACTCATGGGCATCGTTGGCGCCGTGCTGGTCGGTCGCTGGTCACTGGGACTCCTGAAATCCACCAGTGCCATCCTGCTGGATGAGCAGGGCGGCACAGATCTCGAGAACAGCATCCGGGAAGCCATCGAAACCGATCCTGATCATCGGGTGGTAGACCTGCATGTGTGGACTGTCGGTCCCGGTATCTCCGCCGCCATTCTTTCCATCGTGAGTCGCTCACCCAGGCAACCAGAACACTTCAAGGCCCTCCTCCCTGACCACTTGCCACTGCGGCATGTCAGTATTGAAGTGCAAAGATACGAAGAATTTGAATCCAGTTAATCAATTTCGGATTCCATATCCTGGGATTAAGGCTATATTAATAATTACGGTTTACACTCTACTGTACTGCCGACTGAAACTTCATCTCCGGCAGCAATTCTGATTCTGGAATATTGCTCATGAGTCATTTCAAACTGTTGCTGCTGCTCTGCGCCAGCCTGCTGCTCGCCGCCTGTAATTCAAGCTCTTCCAGCTCTGCCCGCGGCTACGAGATGCGCATTCGTTATGCCCAGGTCACCGATGTAAACCGGGAACGGTTGCCGACCGCGGCCCCGGCAGGTGCCATCGTGGGCGGCTTCACCGGGCTCATCCTGTCCAGTGGTCGCTCGACCCGCAGTCAGGTCGCCAGCGGTATCGGTGGTGCCGCATTGGGTGCCCTGGCCACTTCCGCCCTGGAAGGAGATCGCCTCGCCTATGCCTATACCCTGCGCTACTCCGATGGCACCGTGACCCGGTTCGTCACCGAGAAAGGCTATCTGCAGGAAGGCGATTGTGTAGCCGTAGAGCGCGGGCGTCATGACAATATTCGTCGCGTTCCCAGTTCCTTGTGCAGTACAGCGCGTCGGCCCGGCCAGGCCGCTCCCGCGATAGATCCGATGATCGAACAGAATGCACGGCTGTGTGAGGAAGCCAAGGATCAGCTGCTCGCGGCAGAGTCTGAGGCCGACATCAATCTGGCCGCACGCAAAGTGGAGATTCTCTGTGCCTATTAGGCCAGATCACTATCAGGATAGCGGAGCTCGATAAGGGCTGCCGGGCTTCTCAATCAGTTGCCCGGCCGCAAATCCAGCCGCTCGAACAGCACCGATTCGATCTTGTCCCGGGAATAGAACGCCGGAAAGACCTGGTCGTTGGCCCAGAGCTCGAACAGATTCGCGTACAGTGGATGATCGGGATCGCCCACCTGTCCGGGTGTGTTCATGCCCAGGGTGTTGTCCCAATCCCGCGTATCCACAAAAATCCTGAATGATGCTCCGGAGGTCTGGTTATCGCCACTGGCGGTATTACCCAGGGTAAAGCCGTTACCGCCGCGCGGCAGCGGCCCGACATCAAGTCTTGCCCGGGTCTCTTCATCGACTGCCGCACTCAGCGGATGGCGAATAAGCGCATGCTTGTAATCCGCCTGACCATAGACCCAATTCTGCATGGCAGGTCCCAGCTTCTCGCGCAGGTCGGCAATACCCTCTGCCAGTGTGTCGAGCAGGAACTGGTTGCGGCCTGCGATGGGGTCGTCACCGAAGTCACCATCGGGCGCTAGCAACATATCTATGGTGGTCTTCATGCCCACAGCCAGGTGTGCTTGTGCCGATTCCGGCACCTTGAGCAGCTCGATGTTGTCCAGCAGGCGCCGCTCGAAAGCCACATAGATACCTGCCTCGATAGAATCCTTGTCGAGAACGAAATCCCAGTTCATCAACATCTGCCGCGCCTGTTCCACCTGCTCATCGCTGGCCCGCAGATCCCTGAAGAAAGGAACCAGGGAGCGCGCGGGAATCGACAGGTAGTCATGTTGCAGCGCGATCATGTCAGTCATATTGAACTTGCGCCCGGAACCCAGCACCTCGCTACCCCTCGCCCAGCGATAGGGATCGGTCCAGGTAAAACCAATGGCATCCAGGTATTCATAGTCCGGCGGTGTGTAATTGCTGTTGGACGTTTCCACGAAACCGCGAGCCGGATTGAATTCATGTGGTTTAGCCTTGATTGGCAGGTAGCCGTCCCATTCATAACGGCCATCACCGGGCACCGGTACCATACCGCTGAAGTTGCGACGAATCGGGGCAATACCCACAGCCTGCCATCCAATATTGCCCTCGCGATCCGCCCAGATCATATTCTCGCCAGGAATATTGCTGTAGTTGGAGGCCTCCCTGAATTCTTCCCAGGTCCGCGCCTGATCCATACGCAGCGAAGCCAGGTACGGGGCACCACCAAACTCCATCCAGGCCGGGCGCAGTGCATAGGCCAGATTCTTGTCTCCGTCTTCGAAGGCAACGGGACCGTGCCGTGTGTATTTCAATTCCACGGTAACCGGGCGCTGGCCTTTCACATTGATGGTTTCCTCGATAATCGACATGGGCTCCCAACGGCCGTTATATCGATACTCGTTTGGATTGGCCGGATTGGTCTCATAGACATAGAGGTCTTCACCATCGGTATTGAACACCGTCAGTCCCCAGGCACCAAACTCGTTGTGTCCAATTGAAATGCCAGGGATCGTCGGTTCACCCCCGCCTATTACGTTCCAGCCTGGCCCGACGAGATGCGCCCAGTAACGCAGGGATGGCACGGCCTGGGTCCGGTGTGGATCGTTGACCATCAGCGGCCAGCCGTCCTGGGTCAGCTCGCCGCTGACGACCCAGTTGTTGCTGCCGATGTTATCCAGGTCATGTTCCCTGAGATCTGCCGTTTCAGCAGACAGGACAGCGGCCAGCTCCCTGAAGCTGTCATCATCGTTTCGGGCACTCGCCAGCACGATATCCTCGGGCAGAAACTCCAGTTCATCACGGTAGGCGTTGTACAGATGCAGTATGTCGTTGTTTAGCAGGGAGTCGCAGTCGATCAGCGGATCGAGGCTGAGGTCGGGTTCGTGGGGATGGTAGTACTGCAACTCCTTGACTGCCGCCTCGCCAATTTCACAGACGGCGCGACCGGTGCGCAATTCGAGAGCGATGTTGCCGAGCAGGCCCTGGTGGCGAGAAATGACTACTTCCTCGGTCCAGTGCCTGGGTTCGATTCCCAACAGCCTGAACGGTAGCGGCAATTCGTCGGGCTCCTCCAGCGCCTCATCAATATAGGCATTCACGCCGTGCACGAAGGCAGAGATGATGTCCACACCCCTGGGGTGATAGTGATTCAGTTCCTCTGCCATGGCGCCGCGAAACTTGAACAGCCTGGTGCCGTGATCTCTCTCGATGGCCCGGGGACCGAGTATTTCCGCGGTAGTTCCCGTGGCACGCGCCCGCCACAATTCAAACTGGAACAGTCGATCCCGTGCAGCACTATAGCCCTGCGCGAAGAACAGGTCGTGCTCGGTCTCGGCGTAAATATGGGAGATACCCCAACGATCCTTGAGAATCTCCACCGGCAGGTCCAGGCCTTCCACGCTCAACTGCTGCGAAGACTGCGCCGAAAGTCCGGCGCTGAATAGCGCGGGAATCAGCAAGCAGATGAATTTGATGGGTTTTTTGATGGTGCGAAGATTTGCCATGCCCTTGCCTCTTGTTCTTCGTATTCAGGCGAGCATCAACTATACCCCAGCTACAGGCGGCGCTGTAGGGGGTTTCCGGTGTCGAAAATCAGCTCTCCAGCTCTGTCAGCAGTTGGAGCGCATAGTCCGCTCGCTCGGCGGGCACAAACACATGATCGTGGTAATGCGCAGCGATCACATTGGCAGAGATGCCATGGGCCGCCAGTTTGCCCGCTACGGCTGCAGTGAAACCAACTGCCTCGAGACTGGAATGCACTGACAGGGTGATGCCACGAAACACGGCATCGTAGGCGAGCCCTGCCTGGTCCGCCTGTTGCTGTAGCAGCAACAGGCTCAGGCCTTCTTCTTCACGATAGCTAGCCAGTGGTCGCAGGGAATCCAGGATATGGCCAGTCCCCTCCTCTATCGTACAAAACACATAGTAGCCTTCCAGCAAGCGAGGCTGCAGAAGCGTGAGGAGTTTTTCGAGATCTGTTTCACCGGACACAATACGACCACCCTGCTTTGTGTACACCGAGTCTTGTTACTAACGTCTGTTACTAACACCCTTTACCAACACCTGCGACCAGCAGCAGGCATTGAACCGCCCAGCGAATTCGATTCCCCTGCCGAGCGGCACGAGCCGGCTATTCCAGCTCTGCGGCAATTTCCGCATAGAAGCCGGGAATACTGCGACTCATGAAGAGCCCATTCTCAGCCTGGGTCCAGCTCAGGGCTGCATCCCTGATCGCATCGGCGGCATCTTCGGCGCGCAAGCCATCACGAATCAGCCCTGCCATGCGTTGCCTGACCGCTTCCATCTGGTTACGGAAATTGATGACAAATCGCCGGTCCATGACCGGGCCATGCCCAGGAATGGCTGTATCGAAATCCAGCTTGAGGATACCGTTGACGGTATCTACCCAACCCTTGCTGCTGCCACCGTTGGCATAATCGATGAAGGGCGCCGTGGTGTGTAACAGGTCGCCGCCGTGTATGGTGTTGAGATCGGGGAAATAGACGACAGCATCGCCGTTGGTGTGCCCCGTGCCCAGATGGAAGGCCTGCACTTCAACGCCACCGAGAAAAACTGCCGTCTCATCCATGAAGATGATCCGCGGTGCGCCTTCCTGATTGTTGCGAATGATATTGTCCCGGGCATTCTTGTGAGCGATTACCTCGGCAGACTGCAGGAAACTGGCATTGCTGCCGCTGTGATCGCCATGATGGTGAGTGTTGATCACATATTTGACCGGCATGTCCGTTATCGAGGCAACGAGGGACTGAATCTCCTCGAAATCCTCAGGGAACTTGTCGTCGATGAGTATGACTCCATCGTCGGTTAGCCGCACGCCGATATTGCCACCGGGACCGGTAATCACATGCAGGCCATCTTTGACTTGTTCGATTGCCAGCCTGTCTTGTCCACTGACCGGGCCCGCCGCAAGCAGGAAGACCAGCGCCGACAAACAGGCACTCAGATAATTTTTCGGTGATGTCATGTCGATCTCCTCCCAGACGCTTTCATAGGTCTGAATCTTTTTTATTCTTTTGCATAACAGTATAGCGACTTGCAACAACTTCCACTCGACTGCAGCGGGAACTCTTGCGGCACCTGCTTCAGGAAGCCGTTTCCTGCATCCGCGCCTGATTGAGTGCCTGCATGGATTGCAGCGCCGGTCGCTGCAGCAAGCGTTCCGCGTAGGCGGCGAAACTCTCACGCTTCTCCAGGGTGCCAAACTGAATCCCCCAATAGACATGAGAGCCAACATAGACGTCGGCCGCGGTAAACTGTTCACCGCAGATATAGGGGCCGTTCTGCAGCGCTGTTTCAAGCGTATTGACAGTGGCTTCATAGGTGCCGAAGCCGAAAGTACGACTGTTCTCTTCGCTGGTCTCAAGCTTCAGATTATTCATGGTGATGGCCTGTTCAAGAGGGCCGGCAGCGAAGAACAGCCAGCGATAATAATCCGCCAGGGCCGGGTCGCCGGATTGAGGCTGCAGGTTCTTCTCGGGAAATGCGCCCGCCAGGTAGGCACAGATGGCCGGACACTCGGTAATCACCTTTCCCTTATGCGTCACTGCCGGCACCTTTCCCATGGGATTCACCGCCAGGTACTCTGCCGACTTCATTTCTGCGCCGTATTCGATCCACCGGGTATCATAGGGCTCTCCCAGCTCTTCCAGCATCCAGTGTGCGATCTGGCCTCTGGACTGGGGATTGCTATAGAGAAGGATGTCGCTCACAAATGTCTCCACGGGTTCAAATCGGCAGGGGCACCAAGTCTAACCTACAGGCTTGCGAGGGAACAGCGAAGTGACTGCTTAAATTAAAGGTATGTGATTCTGAATCCGCTCGGGCTGCATTCAGGACAGGCGCGCCAAGGCAGACTCAGGACTTTATTGCCTTCTGGCAGTTCGGACATATGCCATGACTCACCGGCGTCTGTTCTGCGACATATTCGTGCAGAGGCTGCCAACTTTCTTCGCCTTCCTCTTCGGAACGCACACTGCGACACCAGGCGCACATCGAGAGCACCCGCTCCAGTGCTTCGAGATCTGCTACATTGCGCTTCAATTCCAGCTGGGTGATCACGGCATCGCGCAATACTTCCAGGATTTCCAGTTGCTTGTCACTCAGCGTCCTGGGTTGCGTATCGATAACACACAGGCTACCGAGGTTCAGACCGCCGGCAACCGTCAACGGCGCAGCGGCATAGAACCGAATACCGGGCTCACCCGTGACCAATGCATTTCTGGCGAATCGTGGATCCTTGCTGGCATCTTCCACCACCATAAGCTCATCGGTGAGAATGGTATGGGCACAGAACGCCATCTCCCGTGGTGTTTCAGTCGCTTCGATCCCGTGGCGGGATTTAAACCATTGCCGATTACTGTCCACCAGGCTGACCAGGCTGATAGGCGTTTCGCAGATGGTAGCTGCCAGGCGAGTCAGATCGTCGAAAGCCTTTTCTGCAGAAGTATCGAGAATCCTGTACAACTGCAGGGCATGCAGACGCTGTTTTTCGTTGGCCGGTATTTGCATTCCTGATCGCCCGTCCAAATTCATGGATAACGCAATGCGGGTAAAGATTTACTGCGCTATCAGCCGATGGTAACTAATCGTGGAAGCAAAATCTCTTTGCCAGTTCCAAAACCTCGATTGGGTCAAAGAGTTTCAATCCACCTTCGTGGAACCGGGCCAGGTCTTCGTCCTGTGGAAAACTGTAGTAAGCACTCTCACCAGCCTGGGGA
>FYBJ01002147.1_pt1 | contig 10194 bp, 14 predicted proteins | sample 1134611 | NCBI WGS metagenome assembly FYBJ01 (sample SAMEA104116008, study PRJEB20421) | marine metagenome | isolation source: marine | reverse complement strand
CGTCAGATGTGTATAAGAGACAGTGGTAGTTGCATATGGTAAAATTATTCAATTTTGTTACAACAACGACAATTACGATGGCAAGTATCTTATTAAAGTTCGATTTCCAGATAAGAAAATAAGATTGTTTTTTTGTGATCCTGTTTATTTAGCCAAAAAGATAAGTTCGGCTTCTAGTAAAAAACCAGAATTACTCAACCAACAAGAGATAAATGGTTTATTGAAAATCATTAAACATCCTCTAATGAATAAAAATTTAGAACACATTGAAACAATGCTTCTTAATCAAAAAAAGAAATTTTCTTCGTTACTCCAAGAAGTTAAAATTCCTATTGACAAGTACAAAGAGTTCTATAATATTTGCGAAAAAATGTTTAATCAAGCCATCATTGCAGTTGGTGAAAGTGTAGGAATTATTGCCGCTTCAGCCATAGGAGAAATGTCTACTCAATCTACTTTAAATACCTTTCATTCCTCAGGTCAGGAACACAAAAATGTTACACAGGGAGTGCCACGTTTGAAGGAAATCAAAAACAGTACCCAAAAACCTAAATCTGTATCAACACGTATTTATTTTAAAAAAGAAGAGTGGGATAATGCAGGATTTCAATCGGAAGATCCCAGTCTTTTAGAAGTTTACCAATTTATTGGCAATTATGATAACAAAATTAAAGAGGTAAAAATTAAAGATTTATTATTGGAAGATATCTCTATTGAAATTTTTGAAAGCACTGAATACGCTACCTCTGATCCTTTGGGATTTTTCTCTATTCCTATTGGTTGTGAAGAATGGTGGGAAACAGAGTACATGTATAATTTAGAATTAAAAGATGAAGACATCTTTGTTAATAAACTTCATTGTGGTTACCGTTTGAAAATTAAATTAGATAAGCAAAAACTCTATGAACATAACAGCACAACTTTTACTATTGCAGACATTATCAGTCGCAAATTCGATTCTATAGTTTCCTCTATAATAATTCCTTCCCCAACAGAAGAATCTGAATTAACTATTTATTTTTCTTTAAAAAATGAAGCAGAGAAACTCTCTCAAGCTTATAGGGATTCTACACCAGGGAAATTTACCGTTTTGAACAGCGAAAATTCTGTTTATCTTTGTATGAGAGACATCATTATTCCCCAAATAAAAATTTGTTTGTTGTCAAAAAATACCAAAGTTGATAGGTACTTTATTGAGTACGAAGATAAGGAAGGTGCTGGTTTACACGAGAAATATTTCATAGATACAGAAGGGGGTGATTTTAAAACTATTCTTAGTCTGGACTGTGTAGATAGTTCCAAATGTATTACGGACGATTTTTGGCAAGTTTACCATTGTTTAGACATAGAAGCTGCTAAAAAATGTTTAACCGAGGAATTTCACAAAGCCTTGACAGGAGACGGTGCTTACATTGACAAAAGATTGATCTCTATGACTGTGGATAGTTTATGCAGAAGAGGAACTATTGATAGTATGCGCAGAGACAGTGTTCCTATGGAGGTCACAGGACCTATTCAAAAAATGGCCTTTGAGAAGCCAATTCACTACGTAATTCAAAGTGTAATTAGTGGTACTGTGGACTACTCCTTGAGTGCATCAAGCAATATAACTTTAGGAAATAATGCACACGTCGGTACAGAGTTGGTTTCAATATGTGATACTGCCGGAAAATTGGTGGAGTGTTAGAGGGTTCAAAATAAATTAAATATCTTACTTTTAAAAAGTAAGATGGCTACTTAAACTTTTAAATTTATGAGAAAAAAATAATTTATACTAATCTCATAAAAAAATAGACTAGTGATTTTCAAAAATATCGAATCTTTGAAAAGTGTGTACTGACTCAAAAATGAAATTTATTTTTATCTATAGTAGAAAAGAAATTATTTCGAAACAAAAGAAGTATGTATAAAATTTACGCTGACGGTGGTTGTGATATTCACTCTTCCAAAAAGGGAGGCTGGGGTGTGGCAGTTTACAAAAACGACGAGCTCATCAATTCCGCTTTTGGTGGCAGTAAAGAGACTACTAATAACCAAATGGAATTGGAAGCCTTTAATAAAGTTTTGGACTATATTCAAAATAAAAATTTAGCAGATGTTGAAGTCTATTTGGATTCCGCATATGTGATTGGAATTTTCAATGGTATGGAATACAAAAAAGAAAGTAAAAAAGAAAGATTGCAGTATGGTAAATCTTGGATTGGGAATTGGATTAAAAATGATTGGAAGAAGAAAGGTGATAGTATAAAAAATCTGGAACAAATACAACAAATCCATAAAAAATTTTGTTTTGTTTTGGAAGACAAAGAGTGTTTAGTAAAAATAAATCATTGCAAGGCTCATAGTGGTATTGAAGGCAACGAGATGGCTGATCAATTTGCCACTATGGGAAAGCGTAGAAAAAAGAATTTTGCAGGAGAGGTAGATGAGCAGAAATTTTTATTTTACATTTAACTTAGCTTAAATTTAAAGACACATTTATTTACAAAATAAATGTTTATCTTACTCTACGAGCACGAAAATTATGAGGAGAAACTTTCTCTTCTTTGACTACCTCTTTTTTCTCATTAATCTCATCTAAAGGAGTACACCATTTCCAAGAAGAATCTATCTCATCTCCATACCAATCTTTATGTTTAATAGATTGTTCTAAAAATCCCGGAGGGCAACTACCTAATCTAGAAAAACTTCTAGCTTCAGGAGATTGTATTAGTTCAGTATTCATTTTACTATTTTAAAAATGAATTTTCTCTTAAATTTATTTTACTTTTTAAAATAAAATATACAACTGACGAAAGAAATGGAAAAGCCATACTACTTGTGTAAATTTTTATAGAAACAAAAGACACACTTAAATACTTATCAGTATTATAATTGTAATTTTGAATGGTCTACAAAGTATAAAATTTAAACGGAATTTATGAAATTTTCTTTTATACCTCGAACTTCACTTCTGAAAATTCAGAAGCCAAAAGTAAAAAAAAACTTTTAAAAGTATAAATTTTAAAATGGATGAGGAAGAATTTCTGCAATTTTTTAAAGATGAAGAACAAGAAGATGAACAAGAAGAAGAGTGCAATCATGAAACTACTCAACACATAAACGGTGCTATTATTTGTAATTTTTGTGGTACTGAGTTAGAACAAATTTACGTGGTCCAAGACAATACAGGTGATGGAGGTGGTAAAAAATACTTCCGCAAGAAAACTCAAAATAGTGAGGGGAGTGTCTCTTGTGACTGTCGAGTTCGAGGCTTTAGTGACGAGATTAGTGATATGGCTGATAGAAAATATCAAATTATGATGCAAAAGGCTTCCAGTCAAGGTATTCCAGAGACACACCGAGGCCGACCACGAAAAGCTTTAATTTGTAGCTGCATATTTTTCTCAATGATGTTAAGAGGACAGACCTCTATAACTTTGTTAGAAATAGGATCAAAGTTTGGTATTTACCACCAAACAAAATTAGGCACGGGCAAGGATATATATTTGAAATTTTTCCCAGAGGATGCTAATATACGGCAGAAACCAATTCATTTGATTCCTAACATTATGAAAAAAGCAGGTATTGACTTACAATATTTAAAATACATAGAGGCAATTATGAAAACTTTAGAAAATCGAAGTGCTATTATAAATGCTTCTAAACAAATGAGTGTAGCGGCTACTATGATTTTTATTTTTTTAAAATTGAATCCAGAAATTCAAAAGGAGCTCGGCTATGAAAATGTTAAAACTTTTGCAAAGAAAATTAAAATGAGCAATATAACCATAAGTCGTAAAAGTGAATGCGGTTTAGCTATTTTAGAAGAAATGCAAAAAATTAAAGAGCAAAAGGTTCAAAGTTAATTTTTTAATAAGTGAAAGTTTGTTGTTAAAACAAAAATGAATAAGTTTAAAAATAAATAAAAAATACAAAATGATTAATATTTTTAACTATGTCAAGTATTTGTTCTTTAAAAGAAAATATTCAGTGGAGTGTTCTTACAAAAGGTACAGAAAACTGCAAAAAAATCTTGTTCTTGATGAAACCCCAGAATCTCTAGCTATTCAGTACCAAAAAATGGATAAAAAATACAAACAAATTTGCTCTTATGAAAATTTTAAATCTATACCATCTGATCGTCATAAATATGTTAGAGCAATCTATATACAATTTCAAAAATCTGGAGATCGCCTTTCAGTTCAAGAATTAATAGACTCTCGCCACTCAATAATGCAAAGAAGAGACACTGCCGAGAGTGGTTCATTTTTGTTAAGTGATCCAGAAAAAAGCTAAAGAAATACCTAGTATAAATGGACTTTACTCAAGAAGAATTTCATCAATTTTTTATAAGAGGGCTTATGTTTTTCACTATGTTGGTGCTCTTAAATTCTGTGCTCAATAACAAACACAGAACTTTTATTAATCTTGGTACAAAAGATCTTCCATATATTTTAGAAAATTATATAAACAAAAACTGTACTACTTATATTACAAGTCAAACAAAAAAGATTTTAATTAACACAGATGAATACACTGAAGATTTGGTTTTAGAATACATTAAACCAGATATTTCACTTTGTATTTTAGTACCCTTAGGTTCTACTATTGAAGGAAAAAAATATGACGAGGTCTTTTATACCGATCATTGGCAGGAGGCTCTGCGTTGGTTAAACATTGCGGGTGAGACTTTGGATTAAATAATGTTTTTATACTTTCACACACCCGAACATACGAGTTTTGTATTTCACACTTAATTGTGAAATTTTTCAAATTTACCACTTCACGTTTTTTGGAAATTTCTTAGCTTCTCTCTCTTTATATTTTTTGAAATGTTCTAAAAGTTTAAACAAACAATCATCCTTGTTATCACCGTGAAACCTAGGAATAATGATTCCGTTATGAACATTCTCTTTTATATTATGGTAAGTGTCCTCTACAATAATCGTGTTGTGTGTAGTAATCATCTCTTTGTAATTTTTCTTTTTGAAAATTTTGTGTAAACATTTTATATCACCCTCGTCTCTAGGACAAGAATTTTGAGACGTATAAACAAACTTTAATTTTTCTTGTTGTTCCTTGGTTAAAATATGTTCTAAGACTGTATCACACCAAGAGACATTAGCCATAGTCCATATACCGACATTAAAATTCTCAAAGAGATATTCCAAAAATTCCTTACAGTAAGGTCTAATTTTTAAGGTTATGTTCTCATTTTTATGAAAAACTCCATGGACAAGAGTTTCATCTAGATCTAAAACAACAGATTCAATTGGCATATTTAGTTAACTATTTTTTTTAAATTGCAGTCTCTTCCAATCCAAGTTCAAAAGTACACATAAGTATACAAAGCTATAATAACCGCATATGAAAAAGTGATAAAAAGAATAAACAAAACTATTAATGCATTAGTCTTTTTATCATTTTTTTTTAAATTGTATTTACCATAGTTTACATGTGCTACCCAATTTATACTTTTTTCCTCTAAAATTTTATCATAAACATGGTCTGTTGGTGGTGAACAAATAAAAATAATTTTGTCATTATAATCAAAAGATTCGTATTTCATAGCAATTAACTTATTACTTTCAATAAGTTTTTCTATTTTTTCAAAATTAGGTTTAAAATCTTTGTCCCAAAATATACCACCCTCCTCCGAAATAATCAAGCATGTAGCAAAGAAAACTTTCTTATCCACTGACCAAGAAAGGTATTCTAAAATAATCCCTGGACGCTTCTTTAAAACAAATAAATCATAGTCCCTTTGGGTGTAGAATTTTACAGGAATTTTTAAATCTTTTTTTTTAAATTTTACAGAAGTATTTTTAGGCAAGTGAATAAATCTCGTCGTTCCAAAGGATATTTTATTTTCTTTCATTATTTTAATTAAAGATTTTTGTGTGTAAAATGTTTCTTTCACTCCCTTCCATCAGTGCACTCAGTGCATTTTCCTCTTTAGTAGTGCTAGTGCTACCACTTGCATTTTTTGGCCTCACCAAACTCAACATATATTGTAACAATTATATTATAGGCGTACCCACTTACATACCCTTTAGTTTTTTTGATTGGCTAATTCACTTTAGTATTTTTTTATCAGCACCAGTCAGACAAAGTCTAATAGAATTTAACCACCAGAAAAAAAAATTTACTGTCTATGGCTTTTCAGCACGTAATATTTTTCATTCTCTCATAGATATGTACACTGAAAATAATCAAAAACTAAATGTTTTAACTACACCAGTTCATCACAAATCCTTTATAAAAATTTTAGAAAATAATCCTAATGTAGAACTTAAATTTATAGATTTGACAAGTGACTATAAAAATTTAATTATCACTCAAAAAACTGTGGAAAATATAAAATGGTGCGATGTAATTTTAATCACTGATCTCTTTGGCTTGTCGTTTGATTTAAAACAGTTAATTAGCCTGAAAAATTACTTTGGAAAGACTCTAATTCTTGATTCAATTACAGGCGGAAGAAGCTCTTTAAAAGAAAATCAAGATATCGACATAGATATTTATTCAACGGGTCAAGATAAACGTCCTGTGGCTATGGGTGGTGCTTATTGTAAAATTAAAGACTCGAATACGGCATTAGGATTAGCACAAAAAATCAGCAACTTACCTCTTTGTACTAAAAGAGAAAGATTAAAAAAACTACTAAATACACTTTTAATACAAAAACTATATACTTCACACACTGTTATCTCTTTGTACCAAATTTTTTTAAATCTGACCTGTACAAAATTTAGTGATTTTATAACAGACAAGCGTAAGTCTAATCCTGGTTTTGAACACGAAGGTTATATGAAGAGACCCTCCAATGAAATGATTCAATCTATCAAGTATGAAATAGAGAAAAATTCTATTTCTAATATAGAGGAAGAATATATTAAAAAATGGAAATTGTATTTGCAAAATATGAATTTTGATTTTTTATCTAAACATTACCCCTTTTATATTGGTGAATCTGAAGTTGTCTTACCCTATAATCAAATTTTGATACATCCATCTAAACAAGATCATTTTTTAAATTGGTGTGATGTTAAAATGATTGCTTGTATGGAAAACCAAAACTATTGTACTTTTCAAAAAACGGATTTTAAGTATCATTTTTTGTGTAATTCTATTATGAACATTGTTACTGTTATGGGAACTAACAAACATACAGTGAATTTAGCACAAAAACTTAAAACCCCTTAACAAGCAAATCCATATACCTTTCCCTATAGTCAGCTAAAACCCAAATAGAAATAAAGGCCAAAGCTAAAATACAAATTACGACTACACAAATACTAGCTATTCTCATATTTTTGGCTTTGGTAGTAGAAAGTCTTTCGGTTTCTGCATCGTAAAAAAGTGCCCAAGAAGCAGCAGAGAAAGCTAGTAAAAATAAAATAAAAAAGACAGAAAACCAAGACATAATTTTAAAAGTGGTCGAATTAAGAGTGTCACTACTCATTTATTTTTTGTTAAAAAAAATAAAATTGTCTCTAAAGATAATAAAGAAAAAGTATAAATTTTAAAATCAAAAAAACACTTATTAATAAATATGAGTAACGATTGTGTCGATGGAATGGATAATCAATCAAAATGGGTTGTTAGTATTATACTCGCTCTTATTGCTTCATTAATTTATAGTCCCTTTTTCTTCAGTTTAATGAATGCCTTTACCGCCTCTTTTGGAGTTAGAACAGCTTCTTCTACAGGTTGTCCAAATTTAGCAGGACTAATCATAGTAACAATTCTATATTTCTTAATTGTTCGTTTGGTTCTACTTTAAAGAAACCCCACCCAAAAATGATTTTTTTTCTCACTTTTGAGTGTAAGTGAAAGAGTAAAATGATCGCCTTCAACAAAGAATCCAAAATTCACTCAGCTTTGGACACATTTTTCAAACAAGGGATGTTTACCAGAGGTTCAAATCTTTTTGACATTGAGCCGTTTTTTTCTGGAGCAGAGGATGTCTGCCAAATGAAATTAGACACTGGTAATGTTTCTGCTTTTGATTTGATTTGTGGTGCACCTCTGCTTATTCTTTTAGTTTATCTAGGGCACACCGAAACAGCCAAACTTTTTAACTCCACCGAAGACTTAAATTTATTAAAAAATTACAAGGATGAAAATGGAGAAACTTTATTAGAATTTGCGAATAAAAATAAAGTTTTTCATATTCAAGAATATTTTAAACTTGTCGTTTAAAATACACTTCTTTATACTTTTTCTACATTACTCTCATTGCTTTAATAACTAAATTTACAGAGGAATTGTATTCATATTTTTCAAATTTTTTATCAAGACTATCCCAACACATTTTATAGGCTTTGTTAACTTCTAAAATAGATTTAAATTCCCCTCCCAAAATAAAAACTACGTCCTTACCTGCATGAGCTTTTTTTAAAACTTCCATAGAATCTTCAAATCCAAGTTGCAACAAAATTTTCTTCAACTTTTCTTCAGCGGAAAGGTGGTTTTCATCCGGCCAAATTCTTTCTTTTGGCACACCCCTTAAACCACTTTTTTCTTCGTACATAGTCATAAGACAATTCGATGATTTGTTGTAAATTGCACAAAAGACTTTCATATTTAAAAGAAATCAAAATAAATCTTTAAATATTATTTTTGACCCTTTAATCTAAATCTTCAACACTGTTTTCTGTATAGCGAACATAAACTTTATCACCACACCAAACATCATCGTCTGTCCAGTTAAACAACATACTAGCAGAACAACACCAGCGACCACCAGGGTTGACCTCTATTAAATGAACTTTTTTTTGGTCGTCTATCCAAACATCCATAGAAACATCCAAATAGTTTAGTTTTTTCAAAATTTCCATACTACCTTGGTATAAATAGGGTGTAATCTCTTCCACATAAGATCTAGTTAAACCAACATAGATATACCATTTTTGTTGAGAAATAGCCCGAATAACACCATCCAAAGCATAAATTCTAAACTCTGATTGCAAAGTTATTTTTTCATTCCAAGGCATGACCGCAATATAGGTTATATCATAAGGGATTTCACACAAAGACTTTAAAACTTCTTTACTTTTACCCAAATTCAATAAGCACTCTTTAGCACTACTAATAATCTGCTTACCGGAATCATTTTTTGCACTAACTCTTTCACCACGAACAAAACACCGATTATCATAAAATTCTATAGCTTTTTCCAATTCTTTATACCATTCCACTGTCTCGTCAATTTCTTCAATCCCAAAAAAAACATCTGTAAGAATATTTTTTAAATCTCCTAAGGGAATCTCTATAATTTTTACATCGTTACCAACTCTTTTCATATCAGTAGAGTAGTCATATTGTGCCAAGTATTTTTTATAAACAAGTTTAAAATTGTCACTTTTCCTTTCCACATCTCTTGGAAGCTTTTCCACGACTTTTATACAAGAGAGTCCTGTAAAAAGTTCTTTTCTAGCTTCGTACCATTCTCGTTCTACCAAAACTTGAAAAGACTGTGCTTCATGAGCGAAAGGCGAGAGGTGCGTACAAGATTTTTCGTTGGTTTTAGAATAGTCTATTATACCTTCAATAGAAAATTTCTCTATTACATTCCAGTCATCATTTTTATTTTTCGGTGCAAAGAACTTCATCATTTTTATTTTTCTTTTTTTTTAAATGGATCATACATCAGCTTTATATTTAATTAGTGCTTTAATTTTCGTCATGTTAGTAGCAGTTTTTGCTACTTCTATTGCAACGACCTATTATAAATCTAAAAGTTTTGCACGAAGCGAATAGGTGTTAAAAAATGGGTCTTATGTATGAGTATTCAAGTACCTGACCCTGCTAATGGTATGTTTATAGAAGCAGGAACTCAATTAAGTGTAGGAAATACTACAAACCTTGCCCGTTCAATAGAAGGTAAGACCTGGACTGGACCTTTCTCTGGCAATGGAAATATATCGACAGATGTATACTTTGGAAATGGTACATGGGTAGCCGTCGGGTCTAGTAGTACCAACACAGTAACAAACGTACACATTTATTATTCTTCAGATGGTATTATTTGGACTGGTGTAGCCGGACCTTTTGGAGTTCAAGGGCTTGTAACTGATTTGTCATATAAAAATGGTACTTGGGTAGCGGTAGGTTTGGGGTACACAGGATCTGATGCTTACTATTCTTTAGACGGAAAAGTATGGAACCCTTGTATAGGAATTGAAAAAGAATCTGAATACAATATTC
>FYBJ01002230.1_pt1 | contig 10197 bp, 12 predicted proteins | sample 1134611 | NCBI WGS metagenome assembly FYBJ01 (sample SAMEA104116008, study PRJEB20421) | marine metagenome | isolation source: marine | reverse complement strand
CCCTGGTACATATCGCAGCCCAGGCGATCGGAACAGGCCTTTTCCAGTTCCTGGCCCAGGGGTGCGGCGCCGGAACCGATGATGCGGACGCTGGACAGGTCGTAGTTGTCCACGATGGGTTGCTTGGCCAGCGCCAGTATCAGCGGCGGCACCAGGTTGAGGCTGGTGATTTTGTAGTTCTGGATGACGTCCAGGAACAGTTCCAGGTCGAAGCGCGGAATGGTCACCAGGGGCACGCCGCGGTAGATGGCCAGGTTCAGGATGAGCACCATGCCGTAGATATGAAAGAAGGGCAGGACGCCAATCATGCGGTCGCCTTCTTTCACCAGATTCATCTGGGAGGTCAGTACCATATTGGCGATGAGGTTGGCGTGGGTGAGCATGACGCCCTTGGACAGGCCGGTGGTGCCGCTCGAATAGGGCAGGGCCACCAGGTCTTTCTGGGGATCGATATCGACAGGCTGTAAATTACCGTCGTTGTTCAACAGTTCTGCGAAAGCTGTGCAGCCTTCGGCTTCACCCAGCACGAAGATTTCTTCGATGCCTACCTGCTGCGCGGCTGGAATGGCGCGATCCAGGAACTGGGGAATGGTAATCAGGAAGCGGGCGCGGGAATCGGTGAACTGGTGGACGAGGTCTTGCTCACTGTAGAGCGAGTTCACCGTGGTGTTGACGCCGCCGGCCTTGGCGACGCCCAGGAATATCACGGCATACTCGGGGCAATTGGGGCAGAACACGGCCATGACATCGCCCTTGCCGAAGCCCCGCTGTTGCAGGCCGGTGGCGAACAGCGTGATCTGGGTGTTGAGCTGGCCGTAGGTAAGGGTGCGGCCACTGGTGCCGTCGATGAGCGCGGGTTCGTCCGCCAGGGTTTCGGCATGGCGCATTACCACGCTGTTCAGGTCGGTAGCCGGTAGTTCTACATCCGCTCGCTCGCTCTTGAAAATCAAAGTGGATCCCCTTTTCTTGTGCTCTTCTTGTCTTGTTCTTTTTGGGTTCTGGCCAGACTTTTTTAATCCAGCCTGACGGGCCGATTCCTGACCCTTCGCGGGCAAGAGTATGCCAGCCCCCGCGAAAGCTCAATACGTGGCCGGGAAATCGGGCTGGGTGTTTAGTCAGAGTGCATTGAAGGCCGGATGATAACGCAAGGTGCCGCGGTGACCCTGCAGATAGCCCGCCTGCAACTCGCGCAACAGGAAGGCCTCGTCGGGAACGTCGTACTCGCTGCGCAGGCCGAAATCGGCGGCGGGCTGAAAACCGAATCGGGGATAATAGGCGGGATGGCCCAGCACCACGACGGCACCGGCCCCGTTGTCTCGACAGAGCGCGAGTCCGGCTTCCACCAGCGCACTGCCGATGCCCTGGTTCTGCCTGTCCACGGCGACGGCCATGGGTGCCAGGCCCATGAGGTTTATCGCGTCTGCATCATCCAGCCGGACGGGTGTAAACAGGATATGTCCTACCACCTCGCCATCCAGTTCCGCGACCAGGGAGAGAAAGGGCCGGGCCTCGGTGCGCAATCTGTCCACCAGTCGTGCCTCGGCAGAGGATTCGAACGCCGCGGCATTGATCCCGTGGATCGCATGGATGTCGGCAGGGTTTTCCCTGCGAATGTTTAGTGTCGTCATGGTTCAGGGCAAGTCGGTATCGCGGATGACCATCAACAGGTCGGTGACACCCACGTCCACACTTGCCTGGTTAAACAGGGTTGTGAGTTGCCCGCGGTGATGGGTCTGGTGATTGAAGAAGTGCTGCAGGGGGTACATCAGTCGGTCATTGAACTCATCACCCTTCATGTTGCGGTACGTGAAGCGGGTGTTGAGGGATTCCCCGGTGACTTCGTCGGCCAGGGCCAGGATCATGCTGTCCAGTTGTTGGCGCAGGGTATGGAGCGCGGCGAGGTCGTCGTGGACGATGGCGTCGAGGCTGTCGGGTCGGTCGATCTCCGATAGCGGCCTGAGCGCCTGAAAGCGGGCCGGGTGGTCGGCGAAGCGTCTCATCCAGATGATGTCTGCCACTACCAGGTGATTCAGGGTGCCAAGCACGGAGCCGAAGAACGCACCCATGTCCTTGCGCAGCACTTCATCACTGAGCTCGTGCGCGCAGGCGTACAGCCTGTCGTTCATCCACTGGTTATAGCGCGCCAGCAACTGGCAGTTTTGTGGCAGCATGGGGATGCATCTCTGACTGAATACAGCGGGAGTTCGTGTGTGTTACGGGTTTGCCGGCAAGGCTGTATCAGGCCGACATGCCACGGGCAGCGATGGGCCATACGGCCTCCACCCGGTCGTTGCGGATTGCAACCATCTGGTTATACAGGTTAACCACCGGGTCGCAATGGGAAACGATGAGTTCCAGTTTGTCGCCAACCTTGTAAGTGCGCGACGCGTTGTTTTCATATCGCAGGGTGCCGAATTCATCGGAACCGGAAGTGTAGCTCATGCCGGTTTCACCCTTGACCCGTGGCCAGGGCTGGTTGATGGTGCAGGCCTTGGCACCGGCATCGGTGGTGCAGCGTCCGGCATACTGGTCATTGAGCACCGTGGTCAGGATGGTGAGGGAGGGCGCGAAGTCGGAGTAGACTTCCTCGTCTGATTCGCCACCAATGTCGATGTACTGCGCGTCCATGAAGACATAACTGCCCACCTGCACATCGGTGAGCCCGCGGGTGGCATGGTCGATGTTGTAGCTGCCGGTGCCGCCGCCGCTGAAAATCTCGGTGGAGAGGCCGCTGCCATTGAACAGGTCGAAGGTTTCTGTGGCGGCAACGAGTCTGCCCAGGGTCTGGTCACGGCGTGCGGCGAAACCTTTCACGTGTTGCGAGCCACCGTCGTAGCAAAGCAGGCCCCTTAATGTGAGACCTGGCAACTGGTCGACAAGTTGCGCGAGGGCCAGGGCTGGCTGACCGGGGGTGATGCCGGTGCGATTGCCCCCCGGGTCCACGTCCACGACCACATCGGCGGTGATACCCAGTGCCTGGGCCGCTTCCGACAGGAGGCGGGCATTCTCCGGTGCATCGGTGGCCTGGATGAAGCCGGGGCAGGCTGCGCGCAGGTTCATGGCGCGGCGAATCTTGGTGGGGGTGACATTGGTGGTAGTGAGCAGGATGTCATTGATGCCGTTCTGGAACATGACTTCCGCCTCGCTCACCTTGGCCGCGCAGATACCCACGGAGCCTGTTTCCAATTGCTTGTGGGCGATAATCGGCGTCTTGTGGGTCTTGGCATGCGGGCGGCTGGCGATGCCATTACTGGCCAGGGTAGTCTGCATGGTGTTGATGTTGGCATCCAGCAGATCCAGGTCCACGCACAGGGCCGGGGTGTCCAGTTCCCATTTCGATACGTTTCGCTGCATCTCGCCATCCACATAGAATGACTGCAGCTCCTGGGCGGTATAACCACTCACGACGCCGGGGGCCAACAGTGCGGCCGCGCCTGCACCGGTGGTTTGCAGCGAAGACTGCAGGAAGCGGCGTCTGGATGGCGAGTGATTGGCAGGGGTGCGAGCGGCAGGGGAGTGGTCATTGGCATTGGACATGGTGCGACTCCTGGACGTTTTTCCCCGAGTCTACACCCTGCATCAACTGACGGCCAGCAGGCCACTCTGGGCGATGCCGTCGAACATGAACTGGATGGCCAGTGCCGACAACAGTACACCCATGACCCGTTCAATCACCTGCATGCCCGTGGTGCCGATGAGGCGATTGATCTGGCTGGACAACAACATCATGGTCAGGGTGAGCGCCATGATGAGGAACAGGCTGAGTATCACCGCCACCTGCCGCAACAGGTCGTCACCGGCGTTCGCCATCAGCAGCACCGAGGCGCCCATGGAACCGGGTCCGGCGATGAGCGGTGTGGCCAGCGGGAACACCGAGATGTCCTGTTTGCCCCGGGCCTCTTCCTCTTCCTCGTCGGTGGTGGAAGTGACCGCCGAGTGGCGTGCGAATACCAGATCGATGCCCACCATCAACAACAGGATGCCGCCGGCCGTGCGCAGGGCCGCCAGGGAAATGCCCAGCCCCGCCAGCAGCACTTCGCCCACCAGGGCGAATACCAGCAGAATGGAGGTGGCCACCGTGGTGCCGCGCACCGCCATCTGGCGCCGGCGGGTGGCCGGTGAACCGGATGTCAGGCCGGCGAACACCGTGGCCGCATTCAGGGGGCCAATGGTGGCAAACAGGGTGGCCAGGGCTACGCCCAGTGTTTCCAGCATGAAGACGTCCGTCTGTTCGTTTACTCAGCGAGAGCCAGCTTAACAGCTTCTTCGCAATGAATGGTGGTGGTGTCGTACAGGGGCATGCGGCTATGGGACTGTTCCACCAGCATGGCGATTTCCGTGCAACCCAGAATGACTGCCTGTGCGCCCCGGTCCTGCAGGCGATCGATCACCGCCAGGTAGGCATCCCGTGAGTCATCCTTGATGGTGCCCAGACAGAGCTCATCGTAGATCACTTTGTGCACGATTTCGATGTCTTCGGTCTCGGGCACGATCACCTCGATACCAAACTTGTCCACGATTCGCTGCTTGTAGAAGTCCTGTTCCATGGTGAAGCGGGTACCTAACAAGCCTACTCGGGTGATGCCGTCATCCTGCAGGCGCTGGCCCGTGGCATCGGCCAGATGCAGCAGGGGGATAGTAATCGCGGCCTCTACCTGGGGTGCTGCCTTGTGCATGGTGTTCGTGCAGATCATCAGGAAGTCGGCGCCGCCGGCTTCCACCCGCTGTGCGGCCGCCGCCAGCAACTCACCCATCTGCGCCCATTGGCCAGCATGCTGCAGCTTCTCGATCTCGTCGAAATCCACGCTGTACAGCAGCAGGCGCGCGGAATGCAGCCCCCCGAGCGCGGCCCCGATGCCCTGGTTCAACAGGGCATAGTAGGTGTTGGTGGATTGCCAGCTCATGCCGCCCAGCAGGCCCATGGTCTTCATCGCATCACTCCGCTTGTGCTGCTCGACTGACGCGTCGCCGGGTCAGCGGCCAAATCGGCCATTCTAGAGGGTTTGCCTGGGGGGTACTAGGTATGAGGTTCCAGGTATGAGCTACCAGGCGAGCGCTATCCGCTGAGTCCGGGATTCCAGCCAGGCAGGCGGACCGCGACCATGTATTCCCTCGCATTATGGCTTACACTGCGAACCCATGTGTGTTCATCGCCTCATAAAGCACTGTCTGCGAACACTGGCGCTGGGAGTGAGTCTCACGCTCGTGGCCTGTGGCGCCCTCGACGTCGATACCGTCCCAGCCGATTTCGTCGTGGTGGACGATCCTCGCATCACCACGGACGTGCGCTACTACAGCACAGACAATTTCGTGGGTGAGCGCATCGATGGCTATCACGCGCCGCGCGTCTATATGAGCGGCGCTGCCTACGCGGCGCTGCTCGGCGTGGTGGCCGACCTGGAGGCGTTCGGCCTGGGCCTGAAGCTGTTCGATGCCTACCGGCCACAGCAGGCAGTCAACCACTTCGTGCGCTGGGCCGAGGATATCGATGACACGCGCATGAAATCCCGCTACTACCCGCTGGTCGACAAGCGCAACCTGTTTCGGGATGGCTATATTGCAGCGCGTTCGGGGCACTCCCTTGGTTCCACCGTGGATCTGACCATCGTCGATCTTGCCACGGGCGAGGAACTGGATATGGGAACGCCCTGGGATTACTTCGACCTGAGTTCCTGGGGAGCGTACACAGAGATCAGTGCCGAACAACGCGCCAACCGCGCGCTACTGCGCAGCGCCATGGCCAGGCACGGCTTCAATCCGATCACCACGGAATGGTGGCACTTCACCCTGGCCGATGAGCCGTACCCGGCTACCTTCTTCAACTTTCCGGTGGAGTAAGGACGGGAACGGGTATGAGTAGCAGGATGCGCGACAGGGTAATGACCCAATTCCCGGTGATACTGCTGACCCTGATCAGTATCATCCAGGCCCTGGCGCTGGAGCTGCTGTGGGGTAAGGTCCTCGATGGAGACTACCTGTGGCAGTGGGACCTGCAAGCCATCGTGGCCTGGGGCAGTATCTCCGTCACCATGCTGGGCATTCTGCAGGTATGGGTGCTGTATTCGACCCTGGTATTGGGGTTCACCTGGCGCCCTACCATGCGGGACATGTTGCTGCCCTTCGTGATTGGCCTGCTGGAATTCTCTCTCGTCAGCCTGATCGGTCCAGACTTCGACGCGTTGTGGCTCTATGCCCTGGCGGGGATCTTCCTGTTCGGTAACACGGTGGCCCATATCACCTTCAGGCGCGCGCGACTGGAAATCGAAAACGCCGCCTTCTTCCGCGGGCGTTCTCCCGCCACCTGGCGTAATTTCATCTGGGCTTTTTCCAATATCTTCCTGCTGATTATTTTCGGCATCCTGTATACCGCCCTGCGCAGTCCGGACTGGATCGCGCTCACCGCCATGGTGTTTGCCAATGGCGCCTTGCTGGTGCAGATGGTCACCTCACGCCGCCTGTGGAAGGCGATCGTGGAAACGGAAGACTAGCGCGCGGGCAAGCGTCGTGTGCCTGTGTTTCAGGCGTTAAACAGCTGCCTCAGGTGTGCGTTCAACAGCCTGCCATCGGGATCCAGTGACTCCCGAATTTCCATGAAGTCCCGGTAGCGGGGATACAGTTCCCTGAGCTGTTCGTAACCCAGGCTGTGTATTTTGCCCCAGTGCGGGCGGCCGCCGTATTTCCAGAAGATGGGTTCGATGATGTCGAAGTAGGGGCGGTAGTCCGCGCTGGCCGTGCGGTGTATGGAGATGGTGGCGTGGGGTTCGTCGCCGTAGGCCATGCTGAGCCAGGGATCTTCCGGGCTGACGTAGCGGAACTCCAGCGGGAAGGCCACGTCGATGGCCTGGTCATAAATAGTGCGAAGAATCTCCCGCACGCAGTCTGCGCCCACTGCCGCGGGCACCGAGTATTCCATCTCGTTGAAGGGGTTGGTGCGGATATTGGAGAGCAGCTTCCAGGACAGGTCCACCGCCTCCGTCATCTCCGCGTTCTGGGCCAGGGCATTGTTCAGTGCCAGCTTCTCGGCCGGTGTGGCCTGCAGGCCGGGACGCCGCAGGTCGGACAGTTCCACTTCTTCGGCGGGGACGATGGTCTGCCCGATGGGTTCATCGGATTCGTCGATCTGCAGCGCCAGGGAATAATCGGAATACACCAGGGGGAAGATCTCGAAGTGCCGATGATTGGCGGCCCGTTCATCGAACTCCGCCAGCAACTCTTCCGTGGGCGCGGTCCATTCCCGTTTCTTCAGTTTATAGGCAGCGCGGTTCTGCATGCGGATCTGGGTCACCACGCCCAGTGCGCCGAGATTCACCCGCGCGGCGTCGAACAGGTCGCCGTCATTGGCATTGATGTCCATCACCTCACCGCGGGAGGTAACCAGCCGCAGCGCCGTGACATACCCGGACAGGCTCTTGAAACGAATACCCGTGCCATGGGTACCGGTAGCCGTGGCACCGGCGACGGTCTGGCGGTCGATGTCTGGCAGGTTCAGCATGCCCTGGCCGAGTTCCTGCAGGGGCGCGCCCAGGTCGCCAAGCCGCGAGCCGGCACCGAAGGTGGCCTGCAGGGAGCGCGGGTCGTGATCGAGAATGCCGCTGAGTTGATCGATGACCACCAGGTGGCCGTCGGTGGGCACCAGTGGGCTGAACGAATGGCCGGAGCCGACAGGGCGTATCGCGCCCCGGGTGCTGGCCAGCAGGTCGGCCAGTTGTGCTTCGCTGCTGATGTCATGGCGTCCCGCAGGCTGACAGGACAGGCCGCCGGACCAGTTGCGCCAGGGGGTGGGCTGGGCAAAGGCGGAGGCACTCATCGCCCCGGCGCTGAACAGGGCGGTGCGTAAGCTGGAGGCCAGGAAGGAACGGCGGGACAGCTTTCTCAGATCACGGCTGTTCATCAGTTCGCTCCTGCCATGAAGGCGATCATGGCGCGAAAGTCATCTCGCTCACAGGCCATGCAGTAGCCCAGGGGTGGCATGGCGTTCACGCCTTCGATCACGTTGCGCAACACGGCGTCTTCACCCTTGGCCAGGCGGCGCCGCCATTCGGTAGGGTCGCCCACCCGCGGTGCATCGGCGACACCGTCCACGTGACACAGCGCGCAGCTACGGGACCACTTGGCCATGACCGCGGGGTCGATGCCGCTGCTGGCGAATGGCTGGCTGGTAGCTTGCGGGCTTGAACAGGCGTTTGCCACCAGCAGTAGAGACAGGATGAGGAGTGTTTTCGCTGTGTGTTGCATGGCCGGGTGCCTTTTGGTTTTTCTGGCTGTTTTTCTAAAGGTTCTCTTGCTGAAGTTGTCGGCTGGTTCTGCAGCTGATTGCCTGGCCGTGGAGTAGGGCCTCAACTCCCTGCTTGCTCAGCCCTGATTCTCTTCGCAAGTCCTGGCGCGAAATATCATATCGCAGACGCCGCCGGGTTGTTTGCAGGTCGTGATCTGCATGCATGCGCTTCGCAAACGCTGCGTGCTACGCACTATAGATTGTGTAGGCGCCGATCGCAATGAAGCCAGCCCCCGCCACATATTGCAGTACCTTCTCGTTGATAAATTCAGAGAAGAAGCTGCCGGCGATGACACCCATGGCCGATGCGAGGATGAGGGCGGCGGACGCGGCGAGGAAGATAGTCATCTTTCCGGCATCCTTGTCTGTGGCAAAGAGCATGGTGGCGATCTGGGTCTTGTCACCCAACTCTGCCACGAATACGGTGGTGAACACGGTCAGGAAAATTTTTAGGTCCATTGCTTGCGGTATTCCTTGGGGAGAGAAAGCGCCATTATAGGTCGAAATGGCGTTGGGTCAGAGAAGAGGGTGGGGATTATTTGTCCGACACGATTGATACGTGACCCTCCCTGTCTATGGTAAATCGCAGTATCCGTCCAAGCTCATTGCCTTCAGCATACAGGAAGCGTTGCTCGACTACGTGCTGATCCTGGCTTGTCAGGGAGAATGTGCTCATGCCAGCCTGCTTCTGACGCGTGTAGTAAATCGAGCTGGCGCTGCCGGCAGCGACCGGGCTGAAGCTTATTCGGCTCGAGGGCAGCGCTACAACAAATTCGACGTAGTCGGTATTGGACAGGTTTACCAGTGTCGCTCTCGGAGTGAGCAGATGATAAGCAGCGCCTATTACCAGGGGTATGGTCAGTAGGGCAGCAAGCAGCTTATAGCGGAGCTTCATTCGGAACATTATTCGGGATTTACGCTTGCGTGCGGAGCCTGGTGGTTGTTAGTGATCAGGTGTCTGGATAGTAGGTTGGGTATTCGCAGTGAGCTCGATTTTAATGGCTATCTTGTGTTGCTGCCATCACCGGCACGTAATCCCCATAAAGAAAGGCCGACTGCTACTAACGAAGACACGCCAACACTGAAGAGCAAGGCGGTAACAAGATGCTCAACCGCCGGGCTGCCCTCGTAGCCCCCGGAGGCAACCGGGGTCGTATTGCCCGCCCCGAAAATCGCGCCAATGAGGCATCCAAGCCAATTGGCGTAGCTGGAATACACCCAGGCCCAGTACATGATGGAAAGCTGGCGGGCTGACAAAGAGAATTGTTGCCATACCGCACCCAGTGCGATCAGGAGCACACCGCTCAGGATGCCAATAGTGTGGGCCGACAGTCCCAGGCGAGGTACTTCCATGGAGGGGATGAGGAAGCCGAACAGCAGCGATAGAGCGATCAAGATCAAGCCATGTCTTATAGTGCTGTTGTTCATCTGGGTTACCTGGGTACGAAGCGCCACTCACAAGAGGCGGGGCGCCAGTATTGTCCTTGAGTTGTTTGATTGGCTGTCATGTATTTGGGCTGGAAATTGAAGAACTTATGTATTTCATTCTTTTTCATTGAACATCTCATTTAATGGTATGAAATGAAGTGTCAATTTTTATGGGGTAAGTTCATCCTTGATTGAACTGATGGTTATGTGCCATTTCGCTAGCTATTTGTCATCATCGAAACCTTGAAGAGGATTTAGCCCCTCTAGAGCTCGGCGCAGCGCTTCATTAGGGGCATTGATCTGCTCGAGCGCCCGCCGTAATGACTCGCTCGGGGCGTTAATCTGTTCAAGAGCACGTTTCATGGCCTCATTCGGCGCATTAATAGATTCTAGTGCACGCTGCATCGCTTCACTTGGCGCGTTAATTCTATCTAAAGCTTCCTGAAAGGAGTTGTTCGAGTACAAACCAAGATGAGAAGAGCCGAGACTACTTG
>FYBJ01000729.1_pt1 | contig 10211 bp, 10 predicted proteins | sample 1134611 | NCBI WGS metagenome assembly FYBJ01 (sample SAMEA104116008, study PRJEB20421) | marine metagenome | isolation source: marine | reverse complement strand
CCGCTTATTCGCACCTTCCATAACAGTGCTGTCAGCGATGCGGCGAAGTTTCTGGCTTTCTCCTGCGGGATCGTTGAGACCACTCGCATCTCGCCATAACGACTGCGTTTGCGAATGAGCCTGTGCCCCAGAAAGATAAAGCCGTCATTAACATGGGGGATTTTAGTCTTATCCATGTTCAGCCTGAGTTTCAGACTGCCTTCGAGCACACCCCGACACTCCTCCCTGATGGCTTCCACCTGTGCTTTGGTGCCTTTGACGATGAGGACAAAATCATCGGCATAGCGGCAGTACGCCACCGCGGGTTTCCACTGCCAGTTTTCTCTGACCGCCGTACTTCGGCCCCGTTGGATACTGTTATTCCAGTACCACCGATCTTTTCTGGCTTTCCCGCTCAGGTAGCGCTCATGCAGGTATTGATCGAACTCATTCAGCATGATGTTCGATAATAGCGGCGATATAACACCGCCCTGTGGCACACCTTCACTGGCCGCCCGAAAGAGACCGACATCGATATGTCCCGCCTTGATGGTTTTCCACAGCAGAGTCATGAAACGTGCGTCACTGATCCTGCGGCGTACAGCCTTCATCAGCAGTCGATGATGTACGGTGTCGAAGTAACTGGACAGGTCGCCTTCAATCACCCAGCGTCCCCGGGTTTCACCACAGTCTGTGAGCTGTAATTTCACCGTGCGGATCGCGTGGTGGACACTGCGCTCAGGCCGGAAGCCATATGAGAGCGTATGAAAATCACTCTCCCATATCGGCTCCATCGCCATCAGCATGGCCCGCTGAACAATACGATCCCGCAACGCGGGGATACCCAGTGGTCGCAGTTTGCCGTTGCTTTTAGGGATGTAAACCCGTCTGGCGGGCAAGGGCTGGTAGTGGCCTGAGAGTAATTCATCCCTGAGGATTTGCAGCTCAACAGCCAGTCTGGCCTGTAGCATTGTTTTGTTCACGCCATCAACGCCGGGGGTATGGGCCCCCTTTGATGAAAGCGTGATCCGCGCCGCTTCAGCCAGCCATTCTGGTTGTGTTATCAGACGCAGCAGCCGTTGAATCCGTAGGGACGGATCGGTGGCTGCCCATGTGGCAAGCTTGCGTTGCATTTCGCTGATTATCAAAGGTCTTCACCTCGTTAGGTCAGTTAATTCACGTCGCAAACACATTCAAACTGCTTCCCTTCGCCATGTAATGGGCTTTCCCCATCGCGGACTACTACGGAAGCTCCGCCAGCCAGCGCGTCATCGGAGCCATGCCCCCTTAACATCCGTCGCTGACCTTCCCCGGTTTACCTGCCTGGACTCAGGCATACTGAGGAGGCTGCCCGTCGCACTCTTTATCCTTGCTTGCCGCAAGTTGGCAGAAGTCAGCAACGCAAGCGTGATAGACGCTGCTGCCCCGGTGTTTCGCATACATGTCAAAACACCTTCGACCGGCAGTGCTTACGTATCACTGCCAGTTCCTCCTGCACGGCCTGTCAGATCACGTAGGCCGTGGTGACGTTTTCAACCCACAGAGGCGGATTAACGGGTTCATGTTCTTCAACCTTTCAGTACTTAACCTTGAGGATCATCTCGGCTTAGTGATCTCGCCTCAATCCCCGTTGTCAGCGGGTTACATCACCCTGCGGGCATGCCGCAGGTCACTGCCGCTCAGGTTCTCCACCGTCACACCCGGTGGGATTGTTGGGTTTCTCATCGTGAGTTACCGGTTCAATATTCCAGACAGACTCGCGGTTCATTTAAGCATCCATGCCCGCCCTGAACTCCGGGCACACTATAGGTCACATCACCGCACCACACCTGATTTGGTTCCGTTACGGCGAACTGTCGCTCAAGATGATTCGGGATAGCAACGTGCTCATGACCGCCACGCTTATACCGGTGAGTCGGCTGCTGGCAACTGACCAGCCCCAGCTCTTTCATGAGTCTGCCAGCAAGCCAGCGCCCCATCTGGTATCCTCTCTGGGTTGCCATTGTGGCGATGCTTCTTGCTCCGGCAGAGCCGTGGCTGATGCCATGCAGTTCAAGTACCTGACTGCGTAATACAGCCCGTCTGCCGTCTGGCTTTTCAGGACGGTTTTTCCAGTATTTGTAGCTGCTGCGATGAACCCCGAACACATGGCAGAGAGTGGCCACAGGATAACGCGCCCTGAGTTTCCCGATTATCGAGAACTGTTCAGGGAGTCTGACATCAAGAGCGCGGTAGCCTTTTTAATATTTCATTCTCCATTTCAATCCGTTGTAGCTTTTTCCTCAGCTTACGTATTTCGATTTGTTCTGGTGTTATCGGAGAGGCTTTTGGTGTTTTGCCCTGACGCTCATCACGCAGTTGTTTGACCCATCTTGTCATTGTGGAAAGGCCAACATCCATAGCTTTCGCGGCATCTGCCACCGTGTATTTCTGGTCAACAACCAGTTGAGCGGATTCGCGTTTAAACTCTGCGCTGAAATTTCTTTTTTTCATTGGAGCACCTGTGTTGTTCTGAGGTGAGCATATCACCTCTGTTCAGGTGGCCAAATTCAGTGTGCCACTTCAGCCCTGATTCGACTTTTACAATGACTTATCTGGACGCATGAAGAACGTCAGGAATATACCAATAACAAGCAATGCGACGGAACCGTAGAATGGTAAACTCCAGTTGCCTGTTTTGTCGATAATAATGCCAAAGGCGATAGGTGAAATAATGTCGGCGACAGCGGAACCGGCGTTCATCAATCCGCTGGCAATTCCCACATACTTCGGCGTAATATCCATCGGGACAGCCCGGATAGGCCCAATGGTCAGCTCATCGGCCAGCAATGTCGTGAACTGTGAGACGAAACAGCGTACACAGTTTGAATGTATCTACTTTTCCCAATACTGGGCGAAGGGAGATTTTATTGCGAAGCGCGCGCCAATTGGTCAGTGGGAACCTTATTCGGAAGAGTCACTACTTGGCATCATCGTCACCAGCGTCTGTCGTATTAAAGTCGCGATGCTAAAACCTGAACCTCCCAGAGATCCCCATATCCCGCTGATGGGGGATTTTAACTAAAACTTAGCGCTATCGCTGCGTATCGTAACTATCCCGTATTACGTAGCGTAAATTATGACGCCATATGGGGAACAAATACACAGAGGAAGAAAAAGATTAGATTGGTTTTAAGGGATGTTTTTATCATAAATGGCACTGCTAAAATTATGAGATTATCGAAGATAAAATTCTTGATCATACATAAAAGGCCTCCTGAATTAAATCAAGAGGCGTATAGTTTTTACATTACTGATGTATGTTTAATGATCTCACTGATTTTCACTTTCCTGTCCTGCGATCTTGAAAGAGTGGCAGCATCAGCAGTAGCAATCGCCGACATGGCCGCCTCACCATTGAGAAGGTCAATATAATCTTCTTCAGGTTTTGCACCACAGAGGATATTATGGAGGAATAACGTCTCCTTTCTTATTAAACTGGCAAGCCATAATGGTGTTTTTTTTCCTGGATGACCATATGCTATAGCGCCATCCATTTCTGAGGTCATATTGCCTTTCCGACGATCATCATCTTCTTCTTGTGTTTCATGGACCAAAAAATGCTTTGTCTGACCGCCAATCCTAAGTGACCCTGCTGTTTCTTGCATATCAATTTTAATAGAGCCTTTAGTTCCATTGATGATGACATAATGTTCCGGCCAGTTAAATGCACTCCCCCACTCTAAGGTTGCTAGTTTTCCTGACGGGAATTCCAAGGTCATAAATAACATATCATCTTCATTGCCAAATCCTGGACCAGAATGGGCCAAATTTCCACCAATCATAGTAACCGTCTCTGGTATTTCTCCAAGTAAATGCTGAACACAATCTAACTCATGTATATGATGATATAGATGTCCACCAGATTGTTCTTTCATCTTTTTCCAGGAAAGTCTCTCTTGTTTGTTTTCCCAGCCATTTCTCTTAGTATGACATGATAATATTTCGCCGATAACACCTTCTTTAATTAACTTCCGTGCATATTGAACCCCATTGAAAAAATTCATAATATGCCCGGCCATAAAGGTCACACCAGCTTCTTTACACGCTTTGACCATATCCACACAATCTTCATAACTTAATGCAATTGGTTTTTCACAAAAAACATGCTTCTTATTCTTTGCTGCTTTAATTACTGGTTCTTTATGCAGATAATTTGGGGTGGCTACGATCACGCAATCGACTAATTTACTTGAGACTAAAGCATCCAAGCTTGACATATTGATACACTGCAATTCACGGGCAATATTTTCTCCATTTTCAGGATCGTATACACATGTAATTTTTGCATTATCATGCATATTCATAAAACGAGCTAATTCAGCGCCAAAGTATCCAACACCAACAACGCCATAATTAATCATAAAGCCTCCAATCATTTAGCCACGGATAGTTTATAAATTTTACCTGGAATATCAAAACCAACTAACAAAATTAATAAGGCAGAGAATGCAACCGTAACAATGAATAATGAAACACCTAAGCCATAATATCCTGAAATGTATGTAGCTAATACAGGTGCGGCCATTCCTCCAGTTGCCCCTAAGTTATAAATAAGACCGGTCCCTAATCCTCTTAATTTTGTTGGAAAGTAATCATATATAAATTTTGGAACCAACCCTGCAATACCTAAATTTGTAAACATTAATCCAAAGAGACATAATCCTATAAGAGAAGAGTTTTTCACAGAAATAAAAAAAAGAGGACAAACGAAAATAAATGAAGTTATTAGACCGACTACAAAGGCTTTTTTTACACCAATCTTATCACCAACAAAACCAAAAAATATTGTACCTGTCAGTGTTCCTAAACCTGCTATTGTCATCAGAGTTGAAATGACCACTGTATTAACTCCATTATCTGCCAGGTAGGAAGGAAGTAGTCCGTTTATCGGCCAGTTTGCACCAAATAGACAAAAACAGACGAGGAAAACGATCATAGAGATTGAAAGATGTGGTTTTCTGAAGACAGACAAAAATGTTGATTTATCCTTATATTTATCTTCAATCCACTCCTGACTTTCTGGAGCACTTTTTCTGATCCAAAGAACTAGTAAAACTGGTAACAGGCCTATAAAAAAAGAGTTTCTCCATCCATATACTTCAGCAAACTGAGGGATTATTTGTGCCGCAATAATATTTCCAACAGAAAAACCACTTACCAAAAAAGCACTAGCTTTAGATTGAAGATTTTTAGGCCAACTTTCTACCGCATAAGTTGAAGCACATGCATATTCACCAGACATCCCTAAGCCAACAATAAAACGGCAAACTGCGAGCATATATAAGTTTGTAGCAATACCGCTAAGGCCTGTTCCGACTGAGTAAATGAAAATTGCCCACATCATCATTGGCTTACGACCATATTTATCAGCCATGGCACCAAAAAAACCACCTCCAATAGGTCTGGCTATGAAGGCCACTGTCCCTATTAAAGTAGCCTGAATATCCGTAATGCCAAGATCTGCTTTTATAATATGAAGAATGTAAAATATCATCATAAAATCAAAGCCATCAAATACATATCCAAGCCATGCGGAAAAAAGAGCTTTCCGTTGTGGTGGATTAACTTGTTTATACCATGCTGTTGCCATATTTGTTTCCTGTGTTATTCTAATATAGCCCTTAAAGTAAATATTAGGGAGCCTCAACAATATCCAGAAATAATTATATTGTCTTCAAATACGCCAGTACTATTGATTGTTATCAATACCTAATCAGTACAATCTTTTCCTCCATTTCTTCTTAACATATTTCACTCTATGAAAGATAAAACTGATACCCACCTACAGTTTTGGGTCACCAACAAAAAACAATGTTCGCCAGATATTCCACCACTGGCACAGTTCAACCCTGCTTCAAAAATTGACTTATTCATTGTGCTCATTTTCGTAGTCCGTTCAGGTTGAATAAAACTCCCTTCGTCAAATGAGGAAAGACTGAGAGGTTATTACTTTAGCTTACGTTATAGCTGTTTTCCTTTGCAGTATTTCTTTGCTTTTCTGTATACCTTTATACCTGTTATACCAGATCAAAAAACAAGCAATCCACATAACAAAACGCGTTTTGTTACTGATGTCACAAATTGAGCATATTTTTGTAGCTGATAGTTTGTTACAAACACCAGAACCAAGATTAATGCCGATCAGTTAAGGATCAGTTGACCGATCCAGTGGCTGTGTAAGAATCCGGAAACGCTCACTTGTTTCCGGATTTTTTTATGCACATTGGACAGGCTCTTGATCTGGTATCCCGTTACGATTCTCTGCGTAACCCACTGACTTCTCTGGGGGATTACCTCGACCCCGAACTCATCTCTCGTTGCCTTGCCGAATCAGGTACTGTAACGCTACGCAAGCGCCGTCTTCCCCTCGAAATGATGGTCTGGTGTATTGTTGGCATGGCGCTTGAGCGTAAAGAACCTCTTCACCAGATTGTGAATCGCCTGGACATCATGCTGCCGGGCAATCGCCCCTTCGTTGCCCCCAGTGCCGTTATTCAGGCCCGCCAGCGCCTGGGAAGTGAGGCTGTCCGCCGCGTGTTCACGAAAACAGCGCAGCTCTGGCATAACGCCACGCCGCATCCGCACTGGTGCGGCCTGACCCTGCTGGCCATCGATGGTGTGTTCTGGCGCACACCGGATACACCAGAGAACGATGCAGCCTTCCCCCGCCAGACACATGCCGGGAACCCGGCGCTCTACCCGCAGGTCAAAATGGTCTGCCAGATGGAACTGACCAGCCATCTGCTGACGGCTGCAGCCTTCGGCACGATGAAGAACAGCGAAAATGAGCTTGCTGAGCAACTTATAGAACAAACCGGCGATAACACTCTGACGTTAATGGATAAAGGTTATTACTCACTGGGACTGTTAAATGCCTGGAGCCTGGCGGGAGAACACCGCCACTGGATGATACCTCTCAGAAAGGGAGCGCAATATGAAGAGATCAGAAAACTGGGTAAAGGCGATCATCTGGTGAAGCTGAAAACCAGCCCGCAGGCACGAAAAAAGTGGCCGGGACTGGGAAATGAAGTGACTGCCCGCCTGCTGACCGTGACGCGCAAAGGAAAAGTCTGCCATCTGCTGACGTCGATGACGGACGCCATGCGCTTCCCCGGAGGAGAAATGGGGGATCTGTACAGTCATCGCTGGGAAATCGAACTGGGATACAGGGAGATAAAACAGACGATGCAACGGAGCAGGCTGACGCTGAGAAGTAAAAAGCCGGAGCTTGTGGAGCAAGAGCTGTGGGGTGTCTTACTGGCTTATAATCTGGTGAGATATCAGATGATTAAAATGGCGGAACATCTGAAAGGTTACTGGCCGAATCAACTGAGTTTCTCAGAATCATGCGGAATGGTGATGAGAATGCTGATGACATTGCAGGGCGCTTCACCGGGACGTATACCGGAGCTGATGCGCGATCTTGCAAGTATGGGACAACTTGTGAAATTACCGACAAGAAGGGAAAGGGCCTTCCCGAGAGTGGTAAAGGAGAGGCCCTGGAAATACCCCACAGCCCCGAAAAAGAGCCAGTCAGTTGCTTAACTGACTGGCATTACAGAACCAAGATGCCTATTTCGTTTCAGCATCAACTGTTAAATTATCTGGTTGCCAACGAGAATACTGAGCTTTTTTGTCCCCAAGACTGACCGTCAACGCCACAATCTTTGACTGTTTGACATTGTCATGCCCGCAGGCCAGCGGATCTAAAGACATTAGACTGCTTGCATCAGCCAGTTGCGTATCTGGCTATGTCCCTTAATTGGTAAGGGTTCGAGGAACTCAACATTAACGCATTTTTTAGCGCATCACCGACAGTGTATATGAACGATTGCACTCTGACGATGGTTGATTTATTTGGTTGCGTAGGGGCTAGCTAGTCTGGTACCGGAGGCTAGATCTGAAGTACTGACCCCAGGAATAACGCCGGGCTAACTCATATTCTGACCCATTGTCAGCCCGCGTGTTTACTGCTCTAGCTCATTTCCTGTTGTCAGGCGTTCAATTCCCAACTGCAGGTTATGGCCCGGTGCACAAACACCTGACGGCAGGTATCACTTACCCGAAGAAGGTAAAGCCCTCAAGAGGCAGTAACTCAGCCAACCTCTCCTCCGGCCACTCCGGCAGACGCGTCAGGACGTCCGTCAACCAAGCATGTGGCTCCAGACTGCGGTTCCCAGAAGGCTCATTATCTGTGCCGCGCGGTTCCCGGCCACCAGTGAACCAGCGAACAACCAGGCCTTTCGTCCCATAACGACCGGACGGATAGCACGCTCGCAGATATTGTTGTGTGTGCCTTGAAATGCACGATCTTTCCGTCGGTGAAAGTCCGCCCCGGCTAACTCTCGCTCCGACTGGAAGGACAAGAAGCGGTCCAGGAGGTAACAAAAGGGCTGAATCTCTCCCTGAAACGACTTCTTCAGGAAGTCAACGGGTTATGCGGGCCGTAACGTGAGTGAACACTGAGCAGCCATCGAAATGCCGTCGAGGGTGCTGACACGCCACAATAACGGGGAAGGCCGACGATGACCGGGAAGAGAGTGAGAAAGGCATCGGTCATACCCACCGGGGTTGTGGTGTCAGCATGCATAACAATTGATCGATCGTGCAACAAGAGAAGTCCATAACGGTGTCTGTCCGGGTGACGGGCAACAACGCCTCGCGAGGGGGTGAATCGGTTGTTATGGATGGCAGATGGGGTGTAGTAGTGAAAATACTGAGTAATGTCAGAGGAGCGAAGGCCCCCTCTTGCAGTACCAGTGTAACATGCAGGAAGAGCCCGGCGATTGCCATCAGCCTCACAACCCCGCTAGAACCGGTTCAGAACCTACAGAAAACACTACAGGAGAAAGCAAAGTGAACCGCCCCGTGTTTCCTGTTTATCATTTTCTGGTCAGTGCCGCGATTCTGGTATTCGTGGTGATTTTCTGGCGGACACACCATCGCGACCACCGTAACTGGCTGGCTCTACGGCTATTCGTATTATGCTCTGTAAACCGTTGGCCATTGCGGATGGTTAAAGGAACAGTTGTGGGGACAACTGACACATTACGTGAAATGCAGCGTTATGAACAACTGAGTAGCACGGGGCTGACAACTGGAAAATCCAGCCGGGAGCACCGTTATATGATACGATTGTTATTGTCACTGGTGAGAGTGTGCGCAGGGATTATATGTCAGTGTATGACTATCCCGTACCAACCACACCGTGGCTGAATACGGCACCCGGTTTATTTATTGACGATTATACCTCGACAGCCTCCAGTACAGTGTCTTCCCTGAGCCGGACACTGATTTATGACTATGAGCAGAACCCTGATTCCGGCAACAATGTGGTGGCGCTGGCAGCAAAAGCAGGATACAGCACATGGTGGATATCCAATCAAGGAAAACTGGGGGAGCATGACACACGCATCTCTGTTATTGCTTCTGATGCGGAGCATGCCACTTTCCTCAAGAAAGGCAGCTTCGCTTCCCGTAAAACAGATGACAAACTGTTGTTACAGGAAACAGAACGTGCGCTGGCGGATACATCCTCTCCGAAGATAATTTTCCTGCACATGATGGGTTCTCATCCAAATCCGTGTGACAGCCTTAACTCCTAGCCGAATAATTACCTGGAGCAGTATCCCCGAAAAATTGCCTGTTACCTCGCCAGCATCAGTAAACTGGATAACTTTCTTGGCCAGCTTGATGGTATCCTTCGCCGGTACTCACGTCATTTCGCCATGCTTTACTTTTCTGGCCTTGGGCTGTCGGTCAGCGACAGTGCCAATCCTGTTCATCATTATGGTCATGTGCAGGGAGGCTACAGTGTGCCACTGATTATTACCGCCAGTGACATAACGTCTCATCAGCCCGTCAGTAGAAAAATCAGTGCCCGTCATTTCGCAGGTATTTTTCAGTGGATGACCGGTATTTGTACTGAAAATATACCGCCATTCAATCCGCTGACAGACGAAGATAACTAACCTGTTATGGTTTTTAAGGGAGAGAGGAATATACCGGCAGACAGTTTGAAACCTCAGCCACTTATTCTTCCTGATCACAGGTAATCATATATGGCAGACTGTAATACAGTCGCTTGTACTGAAAAGTATTCTGTATAAAATATCCGTATTCATATCAGCACAAGGTGGATTTGCCCCTATATTTCCAGACATCTGTTATCACTTAACCCATTACAAGCC
>FYBJ01000468.1_pt1 | contig 10224 bp, 8 predicted proteins | sample 1134611 | NCBI WGS metagenome assembly FYBJ01 (sample SAMEA104116008, study PRJEB20421) | marine metagenome | isolation source: marine | reverse complement strand
TTATAATACTGTCCGTCTGGCATCCGCAGGCAACTAGGTTTACCATCGGTAATCATAAAAATTTGCTTATTGGTATTTCTTTTTCGTCGCAATAAATCCATAGCCAACTGAAGTCCGGCAACAGTATTGGTATGATATGGACCAACTTTTAAATATGGTAAATCTTTAATATCAATAGTCCAAGCGTCATTACCAAAAACCAAAATATCCAAAGTATCCTTAGGGTATCTCGTGGTAATTAATTCAGCCAAAGCCATAGCCACCTTTTTTGCAGGCGTGATTCGATCTTCACCGTACAAAATCATAGAATGACTAATATCAATCATTAATACCGTACTCATTTGTGCTTTGTGATGCGTTTCTTCAACCACCAAATCATCTTCCGTCATTCGAAAATCCGAAACGCCATTATTAATCTGGGCATTTTTCAAACTTTCGGTTATGGATACTTTATCAATAGAATCACCAAACTGATATTGACGATAATCACCGGTGTGTTCATCACCCATTCCAGAGCTTTTACTCTTATGATTTCCCGAACCTCTTCTTTTGATTTTACCAAAAATTTGATTCAAGGCTTGCTGACGAATCGCTCTTTCAGTTTTGGCAGTGAGAGTTATATCTCCTCCATTACCATCAGGATCAATTTCTTCTTTGATATACCCTTTAGCTTTTAAATCTTCGATAAAATCTTCAATCGTATAATTTTCATCTGTGAGGTCGTATTCTTTATCCAATTGACGCAACCAGTCATTGGCCTCATCAAAATCCCCAGAAGTGTAGGTAATTAACTCTTTGAAAATCTCAAATAGCTTCTCAAATGGAGATTGATTCGGAGCTTCATAGGAAGTAAAGACAAATCCTTTTCTTTTCATTTTAACAAAAATACGGCTTATCCATTCCATATCTTAAAACGAAGGAGCGATTTTTTTTAAGGATTTCTCAAATTTATCATAACCTTAACAAATCTTGAGTATCTGTAAAGTATCTTGGGATCTTTAAATGAATTTTTTATATAATGAAAACAACTAGTACTACAAAATTCAAGTTATTCTTGTCTTTGCTTCTTGCTATTGCCGTGGTTGGTATTCAAGATGTAGATGCTCAGCGCAAGAAAAGGAAAAAGAAAAATGCAAAGGAAATGGTGGCTCCTAAACCAAAGCCTAAAAAATCAATTGCTAGCATGACAAAATCTAGCAAAAAAATGGAGGGATTATTCACCATTTACCAAGATACTGTTACCGGAGCTGTGAAGCTTTTAGTGAAAGAAGACCAATTAAATAAAGACTTTATATATTTTGCACAAATCGCCGACGGTGTAACAGAGGCAGGTGCTTTTAGAGGATCTTACCGTGGTTCTAGTGTGTTTCACATCAAAAAGTTTTTCAATAAAATAGAATTTGTTGCACCAAACACGAACTTCTATTTCGATAAAAACAATGCGATCTCAAAATCGGCAACTGCCAACACCAGTGATGCTACCATTGCAAGTGGTAAAATCTTAGTTGCAGATACTAAAAAAGGAGAGTATTTAATCGATGCTACTAAATTATTTTTATCTGAAACATTCACAAGAATCAAGGGACCAAGATTCCCAGGTCAATCACCTTTTGCGTTTAGCTTAGGTAGATTTGATAGCAACAAGTCAAAAATAAATGAGATTAAAAACTATCCAGAAAATACGAATGTAAAAACAGAGTATGTGTATAGCAATCCTTCTGTTTTAAATGGAGGTTCTGAAGCTGTTACTGATGGTAGAAACGTTTCTATTAAAGTTTTCCATGCTTTCATGCAGATGCCAGAAGATGGATATGAAGTTCGAATGGACGATGCCAGAGTTGGATATTTCTTAACTCAAACTAACGACATGACCAGCACAGGAACGGTTAATTATAGAGATATGATTCACAGATGGAGATTAGTTAAAAAAGATCCTAGTGCAGCTATCTCCGAACCTGTAACGCCTATTACTTGGTGGATTGAAAATTCTACTCCAGTAGAATGGAGAGAAACTATTAAAGAAGGTGTATTGGCATGGAACGAAGCCTTTGAAAAAGCTGGATTTAAAAACGCCATGGTTGTAAAAGTTCAACCAGACGACGCTGATTGGGATGCCGGTGATGTACGTTATAACGTTTTACGTTGGACGTCTTCTCCAAACCCTCCTTTTGGTGGATACGGACCAAGTTTCGTTAACCCAAGAACAGGTGAGATTCTTGGTGCAGACATCATGTTAGAATATGTGCACTTTACAAATAGAGTTTTCGCAGACAAATTATACAATGACGCTGCGAAGAACATGTACCTGGAAACAACACAAGAATTAGAGGCTAAAAAATTATTAGCAAAACACCATTTATTATACTGTTCTGCTGGACATGTAATGCATGAAAACCTTCAGTTAGGAACTGCTTTATTGCAGATTGATGGTGCTTCTGACTTAGAAATGGAGGCGATCAAAAAAGAAGGGATGAAGTCATTAATCATGCACGAGGTAGGTCATACTTTAGGATTAAATCACAACATGAAAGCGAGTCAATTGTTCTCTCCAGAGCAATTATCTGATGCTGATTTTATTAAAGGAAAGGCTTTAACAGGATCTGTAATGGATTATGCCGGAATCAATATTACGAATGATAGAAGTAAGCAAGGACAGTACTATGATATGGCTGTAGGACCTTACGATATTTGGGCGATTCAGTTTGGATATACCCCTTTCAAAAATGATGCAGAAAGAAATAAATTATTAGAACGCTCTACAGAATCAGAATTAATTTTCGGTAACGATGCTGATGATATGCGTTCTCCTGGAAAAGCAATTGACCCAAGAGTAATGATTGGTGATCTATCAAATGATCAAATTACTTACTCTATCAACAGATTTAAGTTGGTGAATTCAATGATGAAAGACATCAAAAGAAAATTCCTAAAAGATGGAGAAACTTATATGGATTTAAATAGAGCATTTTTTACTCTTCACAATCAAACTAGAATTGCCGGTGGCGTAATTTCACGTTTCATTGGTGGTGTTTATGTTGATCGTTCTGTTTACGGACAAAAAGGTGGAAAACAACCTTATACTCCGGTTAGCTTAGCAGATCAGAAAAGAGCGATGTCTGCTTTAAAGCAATACATCTTTGCTCCAAACGCATTTGATACTCCAAATGATGTTTATAATTACCTAGCTAGACAACGAAGAGGATACAATTTCTTTGGAGGACCAGAGGATCCAAAAATTCATGAAACTGTATTGGGTTATCAAACAAGTGTTTTAGCACATTTAATGCACCCAAATACCTTACAAAGAATGACAAACTCGGCCTTATATGGCAACAAATACAAGTTATCTACATATATGACCGATTTAAATAACATGATGTTTAAACCAGATGTGTATGGAAGTATTAACTCTTTCCGTCAAAATTTACAGGCGGTATATGTAAAACGTTTAATTAGCATGGTTACAGGTAGAACTGCAAACAGATTCACTGTTCCTGCAAAATCTATGGCGATTTACAATCTTAAAAATATTAAAACATGGGTAAGTAATGGTACTGGCGATTTAGCAACAAAAGCGCATAAGAACCATATTAAGACATTAATTACCAATGCTATGAAGGAGATAAAGTAATTACTTCACACTAACTAAGAAAACCACATTCCAATTTTGGTCTGTGGTTTTTTTATTTTTGCATTATGGAAAACGTATTAATAACAGGAGGAACAGGATTGATAGGTAGTGCTCTAACCGTATTACTGGAGAAAGAAGGTTATAACGTTAGAATCCTCTCGCGTAATCCAATGGCTAAAAATCAATTTAAATGGAATTTGAAAGATCAATATATTGATGATAAAGCATTTGAGAATTTACACCATATTATTCATTTAGCTGGTGCAGGGATTGCTGATAAGAGATGGACACCGAAACGTAAACAAGTTATTATTGACAGTCGTGTAAATAGTGTTGAGTTGCTATTTTCAAAGACAGAATCGTCACAAATTGATTTAAAAACTTTTGTTTCGGCATCCGGAATTGGGTATTACGGCGCCGTAACATCAGATCATATTTTTATTGAAACTGATGAAGCTGAAAATGATTTTTTGGGTCAGGTTTGTAAAGTTTGGGAAGAAGCCGTCTTGCAATTTGAATCGATCAACATTCCAACAACTATTTTAAGAACAGGAATTGTACTAAGTGCAAACGGAGGCGCAATAGAAAAAATGAAAACTCCCATTGTTTCACCTTTAGGTTCTGGACATCAATACATGCCATGGATTCATATTGATGATTTATGTCAATTATATCTTTCGGCTATACAAGGAAAAATCAAAGGAATCTATAATGCTGTCGCTCCAGAATACCAAACAAACAAATCCTTTTCTAAAAAGCTTTCAAAAAGTCTCGGAAGACCTTACATACCATTTGGGGTACCTGCCTTTGGATTAAAAACGATATTTGGTGAACTAGCAATAATTCCCCTTACAGGAAGTCGAATTTCTTGTGAGAAATTAATCAATGACGGTTTCGAATTCAAATATCCGAAACTATCCGAAGCTTTTGAAAATCTATTTAAAAAGTAGAGGAAATATCTAAAGCAACTTCACTCCAAGTTTTTGAAACACCATCGGACCCTGTATGCAAATCCTTACAGATTTTATTTAAAGAAGCTAAGGCCTCTCCTGCTTTCCAGTTATTTACATCCATAACAGCTTTCATATTGAAAGTTCTACCTTCGATGGTATAGGTAAATGGAATATCCTGAGTTTCCCCATTCATGGTTAAGGATACCACTCCATTGCTATCATCAGTAATAGAAAACTTACCAGTCAAAGACTTAGTGTTCGTCATAACATCAAAAAAGAACTTTCTGATTTTATAATCGCGACTAGTATCTAATGTGTGTAAACTTGAAATCGGAACTTCAAATTCGGTATTATGGATTGCTTCTTTAACTGAAGCTCCTTCTCCTCCTGATACCATATTTACTTTTTTGAAATATCCCTTTACAGGAAATTTCTCAGTGAATTTGTATGCCGTAAAAGAAATATCATTCTTTGCTCTTTCTAGAGCAAAAGCAGCTGTTGATGTCTTTTTTACTTCTTTAGTTTCTTGTTTGTCTTTTGAGTAGGATGGTTTTTTATCCTTATTAGAACAAGCAACCATTGTTAACATAAGAACAATTAAAAATGACGGTAGGGTAAATTTTTTCATGATTTCAAATTTTATTTTCCTGCAATGACCTGGACTCCACCTTTAACGGAATCCCCAATATTAACTTTTACATTTGTATTAAGGGGAAGAAAAAGATCTACTCGTGATCCAAATTTTATAAATCCAGCATCTGAACCTTGAATCACCTCATCCCCTTCCTTCGCATAATTTACGATTCTTTTCGCTAATGCGCCAGCAATCTGTCTGTATAGCACTTCACCGAAAGATTTATTTTTCACTACCACAGTAGTGCGCTCATTTTCAGTAGAAGATTTCGGATGCCAAGCAACCAAATACTTACCTGGATGATATTTACTGTAGGAAACTGTTCCACCAAGCGCATATCTCGTAACATGAACATTAATTGGAGACATAAAGATGGATACTTGTAACCGTTTATCTTTAAAATATTCTGGCTCTTCAACTTCCTCAATCACAACAACTTTTCCATCAACCGGAGCGATAATAGCATCCTCATTTAATGGTGTATCCCGTTTTGGATTTCTGAAAAACTGAAGAATAAGAATTAATAAAACTAATAATACAATCTGTATAGTTTTATAAACCCAAAGATTTTCAACGTAATTATCAGCAAGTAATATTCCTGCAATTACAATACTCAATGTAATAAAGATAATTGTATACCCTTCTCTATGAAATCGAATCATTAAATAATAGCGATATAGTGTAGATACAAATATACAAACGGAGCAGCAAACAACAAGCTATCGAGGCGATCAAAAAATCCACCATGCCCTGGGATTAAGGTTCCGCTGTCTTTTACATTCGCATGTCGCTTAAATTTTGATTGAATTAAATCTCCAATCGTACCCAAAACACTTGTAATTACCGCTATAATCAACCAATTCATCAATGACAGGTCTCTGTTGAAATAATAAATAACTCCAGCAGCAACTAATGAAAATACAAAACCGCCAATAAAGCCTTCAATGGTCTTCTTGGGAGAAACAGATGGAAATAATTTTCGTTTGCCAAAATTCTTACCAATTAGAAAGGCAAAGCTATCATTGACCCACATCATTACTAAAATCCCAATGATTAAATGGGGTCGGTATTCGTCATTTAAGAATGGGAGAAGAATAATAAAGATTGAGGAAAGTATAACATATCTGGTGGTTACAATAATTTTAGTAGTGGTTCTAGTAAGTTTAAATTCTTTGTGATAGTACAATTGATAAATTAATACTAAGGATGAAATCAAAGAAACAATAAGAATTGGTAGTATCAATACATCAAGTTGCTCCACGAAGATCAAATACACCAAAATGGCATATACCAAGTATACAATGGTATATTTTAAACTAATGATTCGAGTGAATTCTAGCATACATAGGAAGCCGAGAAGCGTTCCATAAGCTACATAAGAAAATTCGGAAAAAAGTATAGCCGAAATAAAGAGAACAACATAAATAAACCCAAAAACTCCCCTTTGATAAAGGTTACTCATCTTATAAATCTTCTAACAGAAGCAAATATAAGTTTTTTGAATTACTGTTACCGTAGTTCAGGAAACTATCATCAGGATTATTTAAACGATAATTTCTGATGGATGAAATATTGGTAGGTAGATTGTCTTTATTCTTTCTTTTAATCCCTGTCAATCCCTGACCAGTATCTTTTACAATTTGACTTGTGGTAGCAAAAACTATGAAATCATCTGGTAACTCATTCAGCTTTGTACTCTTCAACTGATTTGATGAAAATAATATATCACCATTATCAGCAATTAAATGCTCGCATGTGGTGAACACGGGGCAACCCATTTGAACATCTTTAAGAGACGTCACCTGCTTTTTGTCTAGCATTTTTTTAAGGGAAGGATGCAGTAGATAAGCTTTATCCCAATTGTTCTCAGAAAAGACGTTTTTTAAATTTTTAATTACCTCTTCTTTCTTGACACAGTACAAAAACTTACCCCCTTTTTCTAGGAAGTTGTGTACAAATAAGTCATCGAGGGATAAATCAACTTTCTGATCTTGTATTTCCTCAACTTCTTTGTCTTGAATATTGAAAAGTTTCTTAAAAAAATTCATTAATATCTACTCCTTATCTTCTTCTTTACCTTCCACTACTTCGGATGTTTCTTCTTTTGTTTCAACATCTAATAGTTCGTGCGGACGCTTTCCCAAAATCTTTTCTAAATCGTCTTTGAAAATTACTTCTTTCTCAAGTAGTAACTCAGCAAGAGTGATTAACTTATCTTTATTTTCCTGAAGAATATTGATCGCTCTCTGGTATTGTGTTTCAATAATTTTCGAAATCTCTTTATCGATACGCTTACCAGTATCTTCACTGTATGGTTTTACGAAAGCATCATTTCCTGTTGAATCGTAATAGGTGATGTTTCCTAATTCCTCATTCAATCCGTAAACAGTAACCATTGCTCTCGCTTGTTTGGTTACTTTTTCAAGATCACTAAGTGCTCCTGTAGAAATCTTATCGAACATGATTTTCTCTGCGGCACGACCTCCCATGGTTGCACACATTTCATCCAGCATTTGCTCTGTTTGAACAATCATACGTTCTGCAGGCAAATACCATGCGGCTCCTAATGATTGACCTCTTGGCACAATTGTCACTTTTACTAACGGTGCAGCATGTTCTGTCATCCAGCTAACGGTCGCGTGACCTGCTTCGTGGTAAGCAATTACTTTCTTTTCTTTGGCCGTAATAACCTTATTCTTCTTCTCTAAACCACCAACAATTCTGTCAACGGCATCCAAGAAATCTTGATGTGTAATCAGTTTTTTTCCTTTTCTCGCAGCGATTAATGCAGCTTCGTTACACATATTTGCAATATCCGCTCCAGAGAATCCAGGAGTTTGCTGAGCAAGGAATTCGATATTTACATTATCGTCAAGTTTAAGAGGCTTTATATGTACTTCAAAAATCTCTTGACGCTCTCTGATATCTGGTAAATCTACATAAATCTGACGATCAAATCGACCAGCTCTCATTAATGCCTTATCTAAAACATCAGCACGATTTGTTGCTGCTAATACAATCACATTGGTATCGGTACCAAAACCATCCATCTCGGTTAGTAACTGATTAAGTGTATTCTCACGCTCATCATTTCCACCGGTCATACTGTTTTTACCACGAGCTCTACCGATAGCATCAATCTCATCAATAAAAATGATAGAAGGTGATTTCTGTTGTGCCTGTTTGAATAAATCTCTTACTCTGGAAGCACCAACACCTACGAACATTTCAACAAAATCAGAACCTGAAAGTGAGAAAAACGGTACTCCAGCTTCACCTGCAACGGCTTTTGCTAATAATGTTTTACCTGTTCCAGGGGGTCCTACCAATAAGGCTCCCTTCGGAATTTTACCTCCTAACGAAGTGTATTTTTGTGGACTTTTTAAAAAGTCTACGATTTCTTGAACCTCTTCTTTAGCACCTTCTAGTCCAGCCACATTTTCGAAAGTGGTTTTCACCTTTGTGTTTTCATCAAATAATTTGGCCTTCGATTTACCAATACTAAAAATTTGACCACCCCCTCCGGCACCACCAGCACCAGACATTCTTCTCATAAAGAACAACCAGATGGCAATAAGCAAGATGAAAGGTAATAATCCGAAAATACCTTCCCAGATACTTTGGCGATCTTCATTATCGAAATCAAGATCCAATTCATAATCTTTCTTTGCCTTATCTACGGTCTCCTCGAAATATTTAAGATCTCCGAAATTGTACTCATACAATGGAGTTCCAGGTCTGTAAAATGCAGATTTTACAAACTTTTCGTGACGTTGTTTTTTTAAAGCATCTTTCTTGATGTAAATCTCTGCAATGTTCTTATTGATCACTGCGATTTCCTTAATATCGTTATCCTTTAAAATCTCAAAAAACTCATTTTTTGAAATCTTCTTAGATGCCATTCCGCCACTATTAAGAAAATTATAAGCGACAATAGCGATAATGATAGCACCATAAATCCAGTAAGGACTAAATTTTAATTTTGGTGTATTCGGACTTTTATTTGAATCTGACATGTTTTTTCTTTCTAACTAATCGTTTAGACTGTTTTTACTTCCGTAATTTTCGCATCACCCCACAGGCTCTCAATATCATAAAACTCTCGAACGTGTTTTTGAAATATATGAACCACCACATTAACATAATCTAACAAAACCCACTCCGAATTGGTTAATCCTTCAGAATGCCAAGGTTTATCTTTTGTCTCTTTACTAACAAGTTTTTGAACAGACCCAGAAATGGCATTTACGTGAGTATTGGAAGTACCCGAACATATCACAAAGTAATCGCAAACCGTATTCTCTATCTCTCTTAAATCAAGGAGTTGTATATCTTCTCCTTTAACGTCATCAATCCCTTTGATTATCACAGAAATTAAGTCATCTGCACTAACGTGAATGTTCGTCATTAATTAAATTTAATTTAAGGCAAAGTTATTATTTTTTTTGAGTAATTTGTCTATACCAATTATACTTTACACAATTATTTAACAATTGAAAATCATCAAACTTGATACCATTAATTCGACAAATTCTTATTTGAGGGAATTGGCTATTCATCAAGACGTCGATAATTTCACAGTTGTTTCTGCCAAACATCAATCTGAAGGCAAAGGTCAAATTGATAAAAAATGGATTACAGAACCAAACAAAAACTTGACTTTCAGCATTTTAATAAAAGAAAAATATCAAATTCAGTATAAAAAATATATCAATATTGCCGTTTCTCTAGCACTACATGATTGGTTTACACAAAAGAAAATTAAGAATTTATCCATTAAATGGCCAAACGACATAATGGCAGGTAGTAAGAAATTGTCTGGTATTTTGATTGAAACAATGATTCGAGGCTCAAAAATTTATCATACCGTTATTGGGATAGGAATTAATGTCAACCAGCAACAATTTTCATCAGAAATTAAATCTGCATCATCGCTTTTATTAGAAACCAATAAAACTTACGATTTAGATCTTCTTTTACTTGAAATCCTTCCAATAATCCAAAAC
>FYBJ01000125.1_pt1 | contig 10235 bp, 12 predicted proteins | sample 1134611 | NCBI WGS metagenome assembly FYBJ01 (sample SAMEA104116008, study PRJEB20421) | marine metagenome | isolation source: marine | reverse complement strand
CTAATGCACGACAGACACCCTTACGCGATCACGCCGCTGCGAGCAACCCTGCGTGGCAACGAGCCGGGCGTCACCAAGTGGTACCCCGGAATGCCCATCAGCATCAACATCGAGCTCGACGAGAAACGCGACCTAGCAGAGCGACGCTCATTCAAGCACAACTCGCTGCTCATGCTAGAGCACAACAAGATGATCTTCCTCGTGCTCATGAAAGCCAAAGTGAACCCACGGTGGTTCCTCTCGCACGTTGAGGATGGCACTATCACCGAGCTCGAACAGCCAGCCATCCGCTACTCCAGCAAGGGATGCTCCACCAAGCTCGGTCGCTACCAGATGAAGGCGATCACCAAAGGCTTTGACGCTGACCACCAACCACATGAGTGGTTCTTCAACCTGTTTCGTCCTCGGCTGCTTCCCGGTACCTTGTGCCAGCACGACCGAGCAGACATCTTCTACATCAGAGCCGCCTGAACCTGCGGCCCACCTACCGCGAAGGACACCCTCTACAGATGCTACCTCTCCAAGAACTTGTTACCGACTTCCATAAGCGGTTTGGTCACCCCTCGCCCAGCCGACCCGTAGACTTCAGCAACCTCTCGCAGAACCAACTCCGTTGGATGGCCGAGCTCATGAGCTTCCGCCTTCGCCTCATCAGCGAAGAGCTCGCCGAACTGGAGACCGAGCTCGACCCGTTGTTCGACGACGTTGACGGTAAGCTCCGTGCACCCAACATTGTCAACGTGGCAGCCGAAATCACTGACTTGCTCTACGTGGTGATGGGGCTCGCCGTCGTCCTCGGCATCGACGTTGAACCTGTGCTACTGGAGATCCAGCGAGCCAACATGTCGAAAGAGCCCAACGGTGACGACAAGCCAACCAAGCCCGAAGGGTGGACACCGCCTAACGTGCGGGGTATAATTCAGACCCAGCTCGGTGCATCCTAAACCACTTCCACTACTCTAGCGGAGAACGCATGACTCTATCGGTAACCTATCCTGCCCCTTCTACACGTTCGCACGTCGTCACCAAGCGTACCTACACGAGGCCGATCACCTTTGACGGTGAGCACTACACGCTGGAAGACTTCAAGCAGCTGTGCTTGCGAGTCATCAACCACCAGCGTTGGCTTTGGGAACGACAGCTCAAACGCAAGCTTACCACTGCCGAGGAAGCTGAGCTCACCGACCTGTTCAAGGTGCTGATGAGCCGACGCGGTGCTCTTGCTGGTCGCACGTATTGGCTGGGCGGCACAGACAAGGCCCGCGAATGTGAGTGCTCCCAATTCAACTGCTCGTACTTGAACGTCGAAACCGTGCACGATGTCGTCGATGCTTTCTGGCTGCTTCTTAACGGCTGCGGTGTTGGCTTCAAGACTGTGCCGGGATGTCTGTTCGGCTATGCTGACAGTATCCCCGAACTCAAAGTCATCGACTCAACACGAGGCCCTGACTCTCGTGGCAACCCCAGCAACCACGAAGACTACGACAACGGTGTGTGGACTCTCCAGATTGGAGACTCTGCTGTTGCGTGGGCCAAAGCCATCGGCAAGCTGCTCGCTGGTAAGTACCGCAACTGTCGCAAGCTTGTGCTGGACTTTTCACAGATCCGTGGTCCCGGTCGTCGCCTTCGTGGCTACGGCTGGATCTGCCACGGTAGCGAGCCTCTCCGTAATGCCATGCTCGCCATTCACAGCATTATGAACGACGCATCTGGTCGTATGCTCGCGGCCCAAGAGTCGCACGATATCCTCAACTGGTTGGGTACCGTGCTCTCAACGCGGCGGTCGGCCCAGATCGCACTGTGCGACGAAGAGTCCCCGTGGCTCTACGACTTCATCTCGTTCAAAGAAGATGATGACCAGTGGCAGCGTCACCAGTCCAACAACACGGTGAACTTCTACAGTAAGCCCGACGCCGAGAAAATCCTTGAGTACCTCCAGCTCATGGACGAAGGCGGCAAGGGTGAGCCCGGCATGCGTAACGTCGCAGCCACACTCAAACGAGCACCGTGGTCCACTGGCACAAACCCGTGTGCCGAGATCCTGTTGCCCAACAAGGGTTTCTGCAACCTTGTCGAGATCAACCTCGCACATGCCGATCACCACGACGATGCCCAGCTTCTCGAAACCATCAAGCTGTTGTCTCGTGCAAACTATCGGCAGACGTGCGTACGTCTTGACAACGACCCCATCCTGCAACGAGCGTGGCATGAAAACAATCAGAACATTCGCCTCTGCGGTGTTGGGCTCACTGGCATTGCTCAGCGTCCTGACATTGATAGTGGTGATCGTGTTGCTGCTATGCGTGACCTTGCCGTTCATTCTGCTCATAGTATGGCTGATGAGCTTGGAACCCCGCGATCACAAGCCGTCACCACGATCAAGCCTTCAGGCACCATGTCCAAGGTCATGGATTGCACAGAGGGAGTCCACACACCGGTCGGCGAATATGTCTTCAATCGAGTCGCCTTCAAGCGATCAGACCCCCTAGTCGAACAACTGCGGGCTGCTAACTACACGATCGAAGATCATCCGTACGATCCTGTAGAGTCCGTGCTTGTTGTCCTGCCAGTGCACTACGCCGGTGTTGCTGGTACGGACTAGTCCGCGGTCAACCAGCTAGACCGGTATGCCTTCTACCAGAAGTACTGGGCAAACCACAATGTCAGCTGCACGGTGCGGTACGATGCCAACGAAATCCCAGCGATTGGCGATTGGATGAATGACAACTGGGACAATTTCATTGGGGTCTCGTTCTTCCCCCGAGGTACAGAGGCAAACTACAAGTACCTCCCGCAGGAACCCGTGACCCCCGAGCAGTACCACTCATACGTTGACCAGCTGCTCGAAATCTCAGAGGCCGAGTCGGACTACCTATCCTCCCTTGAGTACATGGACTATGATCCCGACGAAGCAGGCGAGTCCGCTGAATGTGCTGGCGGATCTTGCCCGATCCGATAAGGTCCTGTGAGAGCCCCTGCCCTTAACGGGGCAGGCGGCTTTTTCGCTTCCCCCTCTACAGGAGCCACTATGCTTACACGAGAAGACCTAATCAAACTCCACGAGTCGATGTGTAGCGACGCCCGTGCCGTCCTCGAACGCAAGAACCACGACTACTGCGGTAAGTCGGTGTTCTCTAATCTCACGCTGTGCGAGAAGCTGGACATCTGCTCAACCGAGGAGGGCATCCTCATCCGCATCATGGACAAGATCAAACGGCTGCTCAACTACCTCGAAACGGGTGAGTTCAAAGTTGAAGACGAGGGCCTCCACGACATCTTCGTGGACTGCATCAACTACCTCACGCTGATCTACGCAGTCATCCAAGTGCGAGAAGGTGCCCTTCCCGCCGACGGGGACCTCATTAAATGAGTTCGTACCTTCCTTCCCTAGTCTCGGCTTTAGTCACAAACTACGAGGCATGGATTGTGGGTTCAGCCGCCGATCCACAGGTTACAAATCCTAGGGACTACGATGTGGTAGTACCTTTTAGTTCTTGGAATAAAGCCGTGCACCTTATACCTAAAGATGCAAAACTAAATAGTTTTGGTGGCTTAAAAGTAACCCAACCAGACTGCGAGATAGACGTATGGGCAGGCGAATTGAGCTTCGTAATGTGCAACAATAAAGCTAAATGGGCTTGGCAACCCCATTTGAATGTGCGAATGCAAAAAATGACTTAATACTAGCTAAACGTAACTATTCAGCTAACAGGGACCTCGTCCATGCAAAAGACTAAACGAATGCCACGATCAGAAGCACAAGCTCGACTTCGTGCACGAACCGCTCGAATGCAACAAGAGATTGAGCTGATGAACAATGCACGAGATACCAGAGAGCAATGGCCGTGGTATCTCAAGCTCACAACTGCTGGCATGTTCCCAATGGATAACGTTTCTGAAGACGCCCGTACCACCAAGGAATTCACTAGGCACCCTGTACGAACTGCATTGCTGTTCTCGTTTGTTGGGTTCTTGATTCTTTGCATCCTGTACGGCGTCCTTTCGTTAGCGTTGTTCCTAACAAAGCTCTAACCGAGCTACAATTACTACGTGCTACAATTACCCTTAGAGCTCACTCTAGCCCTATATAAAGAATAGCAACTGTTGTAGCAGTTGTAGTCGCGGAGATCCCCCCATGAAGTTGAACCTATCCAAGCTATTGCCCCGAGCTAGCGAGTGCGAAGTGCTGGCCCTTGGCGAGCAGTCGTGGCCCACCGCTGCTGAGTTGCTGTCACCCCGCAGGAAGCTGCGTGTGAGCTTCGTGGACCCTGAGCCGACCCCGGAGTCACTCACCGCCCTGCTGGACTCCCTGAAGCTGCTACCGGCTCCTACGCGGTGGAACCTCCTGCAGGAGAACCTCACGAATTTCTGGTGGGCACACAAGTCTATCGCTGATCCCAACGGCACACGCATGATCTTGTTGGGGGACTGCGACGGATTGGCCTACCGATTCCAACAAGCACTTAACTACCTACGGTCGATCGACTCCGATGATCGGCGATACATCTGCGGTACTGGCGAACTCCCTGACAACCTACGCGAGCTTGTGTTTACTGGCTCCGTGCAGGGCTGGCTTGTCGTCGTCGAAGGCGGCAAGGTCGTCAGTGCCCCTAAGATCGAGGCTACAGTATGAGCAGAATCGTTATCCTTGCAGACGTTGGCGGCGACTCGCCAGCGATTCCCAACTACATGAGGGCAGCTTCACGATGGGATGCACACCTCGTAATTGCCAAGCAGATGCCCAAAGCGTTGAAACCCAGTGCTGCACCGACGCACCTGTACGAGAAGACAGCGGGCTTCTCCGAGGTCCTGCAGATCCACAACGACGTTATCATCTCCGAGGATTGCCCGTGGCCCCTTGATGTGCTGGATCGCACCACCAAGTTCGCCATGGCGATGTACGACTCACGAGCAGTCAGCAACGCCCAAGAGATTCTGAACGTGTACAACGACTGGCGTGTCGAACTTCGGCTGCCCCCGCAAAACAACATCGAAGCCGCTCAGTCACTAGGCATCGCCTCCGTGATGGCGTACGATCGTCAGTGGGCCTCACGCCACATCTTCCCGGAAGCCCGCACGCTGTTCGATACCATCGACGAGATGGGCAAACCAGACGCCATCCTCAGTGCGGTAGCCGGTCAGTACCCAACCGAGTGCAGCATCCTGCCTCAGGAGTTCGGGTTCGAGTGGAACGTAGGCCGAGAGATCCCCGAAGACTGGAAGATCCTACACTGCATCGGAGCTCGCAAACAAGACATCGCAGGAGTCCTCCGAGGTGACTACCCCGACCGCTAAAAGAATAGGAGGCTCACCCCTAAAGGCAAGCCTCCCACCCCCGGACCCTCATGATGCACTACAGCGTCAGTCGATGTGGTCCGCAAACCGAATGGTAATATGGACACCATCCTCATCTTCAAAATACTCTACGCTGCATTCCTCGTCTTCATCGTCGTAAACGCAGTCGTCCTCGTCGCAGTCGTCGCAAAAGAGCTCATCCTCATCCTCGTACACATCATCATCTTCGTCTTCGAGCTCGTCTTCGAGGTCATCGAACACCTCATCGATTAGCTCCAGCAGGGCAACAACACGCGGACTCAGTTCAAGCTCATCCAGATTCAGCATACGGACCTCCTTTAAAAGTAGTGGTACTGAAACTCCCAAGACTTAGAATCATAGTGGTCTTCAACGCGAAGATCCACCTCAAGCAGAGCGTGTCCCCACTCACTGGTATCGAACCCGTGAGCGTACGCGGGATTCAGAGGTCCGAGCGTGCCGACGTTCGCGTACCAGAACGGTAGCGGAGCCTGCACGTTCTTGCGGCACTGTGTCGGGGGCTTGGGCTTGTGCGTGTGCGACCGCACGGCAAGGGTCCCCAACGGAGACTGCGTGCTCGTGATGCGGTTGATGGCTTCGATCTCGTCGCCAGTACCCCCGAGCTTGTGCCCGTGGTACGTAAGCAGCTGCCCCAGTCGGAAGCAACCTTCAGGACCGTTGCGGTAGGGTACCGTAACCCAGTGGCCCCACTCACTACGGAGCAGCGGGTGCTGCGTCCAGTGCAGGGCCTCCCGGAGTCTGCGGTTGTGGGCCGTGTTGATGTTGGCCGGATCAAAGCGGTACTCGTGGTTGCCCTCGTGACGTACCAACCTAGCCTTAGGCACCAGCTTGCGAATGGACGCCGACTGCTGGGCGATGATCTCGTACTCCTCTAGGAGGGTGTGCCCATCGTCAGTGGGGTGTCTGCTCGACGAGGACGCTTCCTGCCAGTCACCGGTGTGGATCACAACGTCAGGCTGGTAGTCCTCCAGCTTGCCAAGCATCCAGTCCCACGTGGCGTCAGGTGTCAGCGGAGCATGCGAGCACCCCATAACGATAACACGCATGTTCTTTTTCAGGTTGCGTTTAGCAAGCTCAGTAGGCTTAGTTGTCATTGTGGGAGTTCTCCTCCGTAGACGCCGAAGCTTCGGCACCTGCAGCTGCTGCAGGCTCAATCTCGATAACCTCGACGCCCTCGATGAGGACCCTCTTCACGAGCGACTTGAAAGTGCTCGATAGCTTGAAGCGAGCAATCAGCATGTCAGGCACTTCCCGTCCGTTGACCTCGCGGGCTTTGTAGTGCTTGCGATCAAACTTACCGAGGCTAGGCCAGATCACCGTGTAGCCACCACGCACCATAGAAGCAACACTCTTGGGTGCCTGCGACAGTACGCGACGTACAGCAGCCTTAGGCACACCGGTAGCAGTGCTAACTTCGCTTACGAGTTTAGCGTACGACATTGTTACTCCTACTGAAAGAACTCGGGAGGCAGTTGGTCCGGGTCGATTCGCTGCTGGAACTTACGCAGCGTTTCTCTACCCCTACTGGTGCCAGCATCAATGAACTGCTGCTGGGTACCAGTGAAGTTTAGGCTGTCCAACTGCCTGTCGTCCAGCACCATCTGTGTATACCGTTCGCGGGCACCTTCGGGTGTCTTATCGAGAATGCGTTCAACACGCGGCGTACTACGCATAGACTGCATACGGCGGATGTCCGACTTCGTGAGCTTGAGCTCGTAGCCGAACCGCTCTTGGAACTGCTGCTGGAGTTGGCGGGCACCCTTGTGGTCTCCAGCGAACAGACGCCGACCAAGCTCTTGCTTCATGGTACCGCTGATGCGGCCCTGCTCCATGAGGAACTGCTCTAGCTGGGCCTCACTCTGGAACCCCGTCAAGTCTAGGCCGAGGGCCCGCATCAGCAGCGAGGTGCCATGCACGTTGTTGATGAGCGTGCCGTCACTGCGGAACACAGGCACAAACCCGTTCTCGTCCTGTTGGTCCCACCGAGCGAACCTACGCTGCGGGTTGATCTCCGACAGGGTAGGGTTGCCGCCACTAAGGTCGGGCAACGCTTGGGCCATGCGAGCCAACTGAATACCACCGGGCACCAGCCTTGGCAACGTGTACTTGAAGAACTCGTTGTCTTGGCCCGTGAGGAACTTGGCTGTCTCCGCAGCGATGTCGATCACAGGTGGAATGGGAATAGGCCCATCCTGATCGTCAATGAAGTTGCTGAAGATCTGGCCGGTGCTTTCCACGAAACCCACTTGGCTAACGATGTCGCTCGGGGGCAACACCTTACCGAACAGTGATGTGTCCCTGTCGAACGCTTTGAGCGTTTCGTACCCGATAGCCGTGATACCCACGCCGCGAGCGAAGTCACGAGCAATACCCATCAGCGGATTCAGGTTGTCACCAGCAACCGAACCAACCTCGAACACCGAGGTAGCCATGCGAGTCGGGAACTGCAGGAACATCTTCAGCAGCGGGTTGGCAAGCGGCGACTTCTCGCTCATCATGATCGAGGGCGTGTTCATGACATCAGCACCGAACTGAGACTCAGCCACACCTTGAGCGATTTCGTCGAGCACCTCGAAGTCATCGAGGCTGCGACCCAGCCGCTTGGCCTTAGCAGCGAAGGCTTCTGCGGTCACCAGCCGGTTGTAGACTTCCTCGTTCTGGAACAGACTCATGAGCCCGTTCTGCGTTTGGTTCCAAGCACCTGCTTTGCTGGTGCCTGAGAACATGCCAGCCCTCTGCAACGAGGAGTCCAGCATCTCGAAGGCACTGTTCTTGGCGAGGCCCATCTCGTCGAACAAGCGGAAGTGCTTGGCCTGCAGGTTTTCCAACGCTTCGGCTGTGGGGTTGAGGCCCAGCTTCGTGCGTGCAGCAACGTACTTCGCCATGTCCTCGGTAGCACGAGCGTAGCCCTTGGCGAGGTCATCGGCTTGGACCCACCGACCTGTAGTAACGAGAGGCTGCGTCAGGTTCTTCAACACGGAGCCCATGTTCGCACCGAGGTGCGTAACGTAGAACCACCTGCTGATGTTGCCTGACCAGTTGCCACCGTTGTCCACGAAGTCCGAGTCGATGATCTTGTCGATACCTCGGACGAAGCTCTGAACCTCTTTGGTTTGGCTCTTGCGGAGAGCATCTCCAATAGGCGTCGCCATAAACGCTTCGAGGTTCTCTTGGGCGAAGATCTTGATGGCGGTCGCTGCACCGTCACGAGGCGTCGCCCTACCACTGAGGGCGGGCACCAGCATCTCGCGGATGTACTTGCGAGCAGGCTTGTTCGCCTTGGGAATGAGCCTGTACGACTGGTCGATGCCATCGGCTACGGTGAACCCGCCAAGCGGCTGCTCAGCAGCGGTAGCAAAATCATCCAAGACGTTGGCACCCTTGCCGTCGATCTTGCCTTGACTGTCACGCAGCAGTTCGTTGCGGTTGCGGATCTCGTCTGCGTGCTTAGAGCCACGCAGTTTGCTGAGCGACCGGGTCTGAGCAGACAGCGTGCGAGCACTCAGCGGCTGTGCGTACATCGCATAGGTGTGCCCCGCCGTGTTGTAGTAACGATCGAGCTGCTCGAACGGACGCATACGCTCAAGGAACGCAATGCCTTGATGGCGATCACGAGCCTCGTGGATCATCTTGCGAGCGAACTTCTCTTGTGTCTCGAACGCAGCCTCGTCGATGTTGCCTGCGAACCGTTGCTTGAGGCGAGCGAGGTCCTCTTGGTCGAGAGCAAACTCGGTTTGGCGACCCTTCACGTTGCGAGCAACCTCAAGCACGCTGTCGTTGGTGTCGTAGTCCCGCAGGAACCTAGCCTTGGGCACCTCACGACCGGCACCATCGAGAGTGCGAAACGCATTCCTCGGCAGGTAGAACTCTTCGTTGCCTTTGAGCACTTGGCCGTGCACATCTTCCACCAGCTTAAGGAATCCCTTGCGATCGAGCGTACCGGACTGTACGTGCTTGAGGACTTCGGGCCCGAACATCTGAGCGATAGCTTTGTCACCGCGAGCTGCATGCGACATGGCCTCGTTGCCATAGTTGAACGACCGGCTGCTGTGAATGCGAGCAACCTTGGACGCATCAACGTTACCAGCCGCATCTAGGAACAACAGCTCAAAGGCTTTGCGTCTGGTGTTACGCATGCTGTCGAGCATACCTTTGGCACCGAGCTCTGCGAGCCGTGCATCGATGGCTTCGTCGCTGACGTTGATGAGGCGTCTTACGTTCTTGGTGCCAACGGTAAAGCCCGCCTCTTTCGATGACTCAATAAACAGCTCATTGCGAGTGCGATTAAGACCTCGGAGCCTAACGTAGATGAGGTCATTGACTTCCTCCAGTAGTTCTCGCTTAGCTCCTGTGAGATCATCAATACGTGTGAAGTCACGAGGGTCAACCCCTAGGTTCTTGTGTCGCTTCAGGAAAGTTTCGAGCGAGTCATCGGTCACGCTCTTGAGAGCACCACGCCAATCCTCTAGGCCAGTTCGTGCTTGGTTAGCGAACGCATACAGCGGAGTACCGCGAGTGAGCTGGCGACCAGTAGCAACCCCAATCGTATGAAGGAACGGGGCATGCTTCATGACAGCAGCACTGTACTTGGGTGCCACAGAGAACAACCCACCAGCAATCTTGCCAGCAGGAACCCCAGCCAAAAAGTACAACGCTGTGAACGGGTTGGTTGCCACGTTCACGAGGGCCTGCGTAAGCGGGTTGCCCGTGTCAATCCTGTCGGACAAGCTCTGACGTTGGTGGAACGGCAGCGATGGCGTACCGCCAAGCCCCTCTTTGAATACTTGCAGTCCGCTACCCAGCGAGAAGTGGCCGTCAATGATCTGACTGGCTACAACCTCAGGAGCGTCGTAGAACCGAATCGGAGAGAATTGTTCCACGTGGGTTCCCTACCTGCGAGG
>FYBJ01002256.1_pt1 | contig 10240 bp, 12 predicted proteins | sample 1134611 | NCBI WGS metagenome assembly FYBJ01 (sample SAMEA104116008, study PRJEB20421) | marine metagenome | isolation source: marine | reverse complement strand
CAGGTGATGGACGACATGCGCGCGGCGGAGATAGATTTCCTGACCATCGGGCAATATCTGCAACCGACACCGAAACACCATGGCGTGGACCGGTTCGTGACCCCCGAGGAATTCGCGGGCTACGAAAAGGCGGCCTATGGCAAAGGCTTCCTGATGGTGTCGGCAACGCCGCTGACGCGGTCGTCCTATCACGCGGGCGACGATTTCGCGCGGCTGCGCGCGGCGCGCGAGGCGCAGTTGGTCAAGGGCTGAAGCGGGACGCGCAGTGCCTATTGACCGGCGGGCAGCGCCTTGAGATAGGCGGTGATCGCGCTGCGGTCGCTGGCAGGCAGTTTTGACAGGTTTTCGACAACCCGCGCCATTTGGCCACCGGCGCTGTCAAAGTCCGGTGTGAAGCCGGTTTCAAAGTAATAGGCGATGTCCTGGGCGGACCAGTCCAGCTGGGCCGGGGTGATGCCCGGAATATTGCCCTTGCCCTTTGGGTTGGGCGCACCGGCCATCCATTTATCAAGGTCGAGATTGCCCAACGGCCCGCGCGCGGTGTGGCATTCCGCGCAATGGCCCAGCGCCTCGACGAGGTAGCGCCCGCGTTCAAGCGTGGCATCGGTGGCGGGCATGATCCAGTCGTCATTGGCGAACAGCAGTTTCCAGCCCCCCAGCGACCGCCGGATATTGAAGGGAAAGCCGATCTTGTGCGGCTGGCTGGGGGTGGCATCGGCGGGCAGCGTGGCCAGGAAGGCGCGCAGATCGACCACATCCTGCAAACTGGCCCGCGCATAGGACGTATAGGGGAAGGCCGGATAGTAATGCGCGCCCTGGGGCGAGATACCGCGGGTCATGGCATTGGCCAGGTCCAGCGCGCTCCACCCGCCGATGCCCTGAACCGGATCGGGCGTGATGTTGGGCGCGAGAAAAGTGCCGAAAGGCGAGGGGAATTCCTGTCCGCCCGAAAGCACGGGTGCATCGCCGGGTTCGGCATTGGGGGCCGTGTGGCACGAGGCGCAGCCGGCGGCGTTGAAAACCTGTTCGCCGCGCGTCGTATCCGCGTTTAGCCCGGCCAGCGCGTCGTCCGGCAAGAAGTCAGGACGCGTCAGAAACCAGAAGGTGGCGAGGCCAAACACGGCCAGCAGGATCAGGGCAGACAGGACGCGGCGCATTCTACGGCTCCGGCAACAGGGACAACCGGTGGCCCGTCAAGGCGCGCTGGCGGGCGGGTGCGGCCGGACGGCGTTATTGGCTCGGCTTGCGATAGGCCTTGTGACAGGCGGTAAACACGCCGCCCAGCGGCCCGATGGCGCCGCGCAGGCTGTCCAGCCCGCCCCCGGCGGCGGTCTGCATGACCATGGCGGCATCAGCCAGCGCCTTGCCTTTGGTCATCACGTCCGGGAAATTCTGCCACATTTCCGGCTTGGCGTTGGAGTCCATGAACGAGTCGCTGTCCGAGCCTTGCGGCCAGAGCGCGGATTGATCGAGCGCGGTCAGCGCGGCGAGGTTGGCGGCGGCGGCGCTGGCCTTGTCGGCGTCGTAGTCGACGGCGCCCTTGGCCATGGCGCCAAGCTGACCGATGTTGAAGGCATAAAGTGTCATCTGGGACTGGCGCGCCTTGACGGCGGCGTTGACATGTCCGTCAGCAAAGGCGGTGCCGGCCAGCAGGGTGATGCCAAGTGCGGCGGCGGAGAATTTTGTAAAGCGGGTCATGCGGAAGCTCCGAATAAGTTGGTTCTATGACCAAAGCCTATCTGTGAAAAAATCGAATACCATCCCAAATTTTTGCAGGGTAGTCTGTCATTCATGCACAATGAGAACTGGGACGACATGCGATTTGTACTGGCGGTGGCCGAAACCGGCACGGTCAGCGGCGCGGCGCGGCGGCTGGGAGTGAACCATGCCACGGTTCTGCGCCGGGTGGCGGCGTTTGAAGACTGCCATGGGGTTGAGGTTTTTGAAAGAACATCAAAGGGTTATCGGGTGCGCCCGGAATATGCCCGGATGATGGACGCGGCGCGGGACGTGGGCAGCGCGGTGCAATCGGTGGCGCATTTGCTGAGCGGTACACAGGCGCCGCTGGTGGGGACGGTGCGGGTTTCGTCGACAGATACGTTCTGTCAGGTGGTGCTGCCGCGCCTTGTGGAGGCGTTTCACAATGACGTGAGCGGGGTGAAGATCGCACTGATTTCGACCAATGCCTATAGCGATTTCTCGCGCAGCCATGCCGATATCGCGCTGCGCCCGGCGCAGTCGTTGAGTGACGACATGGTCGGAGACATGGCGGCGCGGCTGGGATTCGGGATCTATGCGCGCCCCGAGGCGCCGGACATGTGGCTGGGAATGACCGGGCAACTGACCCGCGCCGCTGCCGCCGGGTGGATGGCCGAGAATGTAGCCACTGACCGGATCGTGGGCGCGGCGGACAGTTTCATGGTGCTGGCGCAGATGGCGCGGCAGGGGTTGGGGCGGGTGGTGTTGCCCTGCCCGGTAGGCGAGGCCACGTCCGGGCTTGTACGGCTGGACCGGCCGGGAGAGTTGCCGTCGGTGCCGATCTGGGTGGCCTGTCACGTGGACATGGCCGGGGTGTCGCGCGTGGCGGCAGTGCGCCGGTTCCTTGTGACCGGGCTGGAGGCGCGGGCCGAGGCGCTGGCCGGGCATCGCGCGCGGTAATCAGCGCAGGATGCGGCCGCGCGGCGTGTAGTTGGGGGTCAGCCAGTCCGGCCAGCCAAAGATACGTTCCAGAAGAACCAGCACGATGCAGATGCCGATCACCGCAACCACCAGTTTGATCCGCTGTTGCGAGGGCGGCTTGCGGGCCCAGCGGGCCATGCGCAGGTAATGACGGATATTCACCCGGTAAACCGCACCTTGCCGATATAGGGCAGGTTGCGGTTGCGTTGGGCATAGTCGATGCCATAGCCGACCACGAATTCGTCCGGGATCGAAAACCCGATCCAGTCGGCGGTGATGTCGGCCTCGCGGCGCGAGGGTTTGTCAAGCAGGGCGATGGTCTTGATCTTGCGGGGGTGGCGCGCTTCGAGCAGGTGCATGACGTGGTTCAGCGTGTACCCTGTATCGACGATATCCTCGACCACCAGCACATCGCGGCCTTCGATCTCGCCGCGGATATCCTTGAGAATGCGCACTTCGCGTGAACTTTCCATGGAATTGCCGTAAGAGGACGCTTCGAGGAAATCGACCTCGACCGGCAGGTCCAGTTCGCGCACCAGATCGGCGATGAACACGAAAGAGCCGCGCAGGAGGCCGACGACGACAAGTTTGTCGGTGTCGGAATATTCGGTGCGAATCTCGTCGCAAAGCTCTTCGATCCGGGCGGCGATGGACTTGGCCGAGATCATCTGGTCGATGACATATGGACGCTCTGACATGAGACCCTCTTGATTTTCCGAGCGCAGCATACGAAATGGGCGCCCAGTGTCACCTGAAAAGCGCAACAAGAAGGGGCGACATGCCGACCCACGCCGAAACCCGCACGCTGCCCTATTCCGCCGACCAGATGTATGCGCTGGTTGCTGATGTCGCGTCTTATCCGGACTTTCTGCCGTGGTGCGCGGCGGCCCGCATTCGCTCGTCTTCGCCCGAGGGCGCGGCCGAGGTGATGCTGGCGGACCTGGTGATCAGCTTCAAGGTGTTTCGTGAACGGTTCGGCAGCCGCGTGGTGTTGTATCCCGAGACCCGCCACATTGACACGGAATATCTGGACGGGCCGTTCAAATACATGAAATCGACGTGGGATTTCAAGGATGTGGCGGGCGGCTGCGAGGTGGAGTTCTTTGTGGATTTCGAGTTTCGCAACCTGATCCTGCAAAAGGCGATCGGGCTGGTATTCAACGAGGCGATGCACCGGATCGTCGCCGCCTTCGAGGCGCGGGCAAGAGAGTTGCACGGATGATCACGCAGCGCCTGGCGCAATTTGTCGCCCAAACGCAATCGGCGCCCGACGCCACGCGGCACATGGTGCGGTTGTCATTGCTGGACTGGGCCGCGGTGGGCCTGGCCGGGTGCCGGGAGCCGGTGGCGCGGATCACCCGCGCGATGGCGCTGGACGAGGCCGGCACGGCACAGGCGCATCTGTTTGGCGGCGGGCGGGCTCCGGCGCGGGCGGCGGCGCTGGTCAACGGGGCGACAAGCCATGCGCTGGATTATGACGACACGCATTTCGCCCATATCGGGCATCCCAGCGTCGCGGTGATTCCGGCGGCGCTGGCCGTGGCAGAGCGCGAGGGGGCCGGCGGGGCGGAGCTGCAACTGGCGGCATTGCTGGGGATCGAGACAAGTATCCGTGTGGGAATTTGGCTGGGGCGGGATCATTATCAGACCGGGTTTCACCAGACCGGCACGGCAGGTGCCTTTGGCGCGGCGGCGGCGGCGGCGCGGTTGATGGGGCTGGACGCGGCCGGGATTGCGGCGGCGCTGGGGCTTGTGGCGACGCGCGCCTCGGGGTTGAAATCGCAGTTCGGAACCATGGGCAAACCCTATAACGCCGGGATCGCGGCGGCCAACGGGGTGGAAGCGGCGACGCTTGTGGCGCGCGGCTTTGTGCCCGATCCGCAGGGGCTGGAGGCGGCGCAGGGCTTTGGCGCGACCCATGCCGGACAGGCGGACCCGGCGGCGCTGAACGGGGTGGGGCGGGACTGGCTGTTTGACGGCATCAGCCACAAGTTCCACGCCTGTTGTCACGGGCTGCACGCCACGCTGGAGGCGCTGGCGGGCATGAACCGGCCCGCGGCGGAGGAGGTGGCCGAGATCCGCATCGCAACCCATCCACGCTGGATGAGCGTATGCAACCAGAGCGACCCGGAGACCGGGCTGGGCGCGAAGTTTTCCTATCGCATGGTCGCCGCGATGGCGTTGCTGGGCCATGATACGGCGGCGCTGGAGAGTTATTCGGACGCGCTGTGCGCCGATCCGCAACTGCGGGCTCTGCGCGCGCGCGTGGCGGTTGCGCAGGATGGCGAACTTAGCGAGACACAGGCCCGGGTGCGGATCGTGCAAAAGGACGGAACGGTACACGAGGCGTTTCACGATCTGGACGCGCCGATGGCGCCCGAGCGGCGCGAGGCGCGGCTGAAAGCCAAGGCGGCGGCGCTGGTTGGACAGGCGCGGTCAGAGGCGTTGTGGGATATGGTTGTGGCAGAGGCGGCGCCGGATGAACTGGGCGCTGCGTTGACATAGCCGGGCAAAATGACAAAGGCGACCTTGGGGGCCGCCTTTGCCAGCAGTTTGGAAATGGTGTCAGGACGCGATGTCGTAGGCCCGTTCGCCATGGGCGGCGAGGTCGAGCCCGTTGACTTCGGTTTCGGCATCCACGCGCAGCGGCGTGATCAGGGCGCAGATTTTGACCAGTGCAAAGGTCACGACAACCGTGAAAACCCCGACGATGGCCAGCCCGCCAAGTTGGGCAACCCAGGCGGCCTGACCGAAGACGGCGATCATGAGCGTGCCGAAGATGCCGCCGACGCCATGCACCGCGAACACGTCCAGCGTATCGTCGATCTTGACCTTGTTACGCACAAAGTTCACCGCTTCCTGGCACAGGATACCTGCGACGGCGCCGATGAACATGGCCTCGACCGGGCCGACATAGCCGCTGGCCGGGGTGATCGAGGCCAGCCCGGCGATGGTTCCGGTGACAAGACCGACCATAGAGGCCTTGCCATATTTGATGCGTTCCCACAGTGCCCAGGTAAGCGAGGCAGTGGCGGCGGAAATATGCGTAACCGTCAGCGCCATGGCCGCGCCGCCATCGGCGGCCAGCTGCGAGCCGCCGTTGAACCCGAACCAGCCGACCCACAGCATCGCCGCGCCGATCATCACCATCCAGGGCGCGTGTGGCGGAGTGGTGCGGTTCAGGCGCGGGCCAAGCAGGACCGCGATCACCAGCGCCGCCAAACCGGCGGTTTCATGCACGACGACACCGCCGGCGAAATCGCGCACGCCGATCTCTCCCAGAATACCGCCATCGGACAACATGCCGCCGCCCCAGATCCAGTGCACCACGGGGGCGTAGACCAGAAGCATCCACAGCCCCGAGAAGAGCAGCACGAAGCCAAAGCCGATCCGCTCGACATAGGCGCCCACGATCAGGGCCGGGGTGATGATGGCAAAGGTCATCTGAAAGGCAAAGAACAGCACTTCGGGCAGGGTGCCGGACAGGCTTTCGCTGGTGACGCCGCTGAGAAACATCTTGCCCAGGCCGCCCCAGAGGCCGCTTTCACCATCGCCAAAGGCAATGGAATAGCCGACGACCAGCCAAAGCACGCTCATCAGGCAGGCGACGGCGTAGGTTTGTGTAAAGGCACTCAGCACGTTGCGCGCCCGCACCAGACCACCATAGAACAGCGCCAGACCCGGCAATGTCATGAACAGGACCAGGGCAGTCGCCACTATGATCCACGCGGTATCCGCTCCGTTCATTTCCCTTCCTTTCCGATTTTTCGTTGGGTTTGCGGCCAAAGACCGGATAGGCGGCGCAAAACAAAGAGGCAAAGGCAGGATCGGGTGCCCTAAACATGGGCATTTTGCAATTCGATTAAATTATGGGCGAAAATTGCCCGGCGGCGCCCGTAAATGCATCAGAAGTGGGATGCGGCCGTCAGGATCAGGGACAGCGCGTGATTCCGTGCCACGCGGCGCACGGCATCGCGCCCCGGCGCGCCGAATTCCACGGTTTCGGTGATGCAGCCGCGATCCGTGGCCAGTCCAAAGCAGACCCGCCCTTCGGGTTTGAACTCTGATCCGCCGGGGCCGGCGATTCCGGTGACGGCGACGGCGATTTCCGCGTCGCTGTTGACCAGCGCGCCCAGGGCCATTTCCCGTGCCACCTGTTCAGAGACCGCGCCATGGGCGGCGAGCGTGGCCTCGCGCACGCCAAGCATCTCGGACTTGGCGGTGTTGGTGTAGGTGACAAAGCCCCGTTCGAACACCGCCGAAGAGCCGGGGATGTCCGTCAGCGCGGCGGCGAGCATGCCGCCGGTACAGCTTTCGGCGGTGGCGATGCGCAGCCCCTTTTCGATACAGGCCGCAAGGGTATTCGCGGCCAGGGTCACAGGCGCAGCACCGCATGGGTGAGAAAGGCAAGCGCGCCCGTGGCAATGGCGGCAAAGATGCCCGCGATCACGTCATCCAGCATGACCCCCAGCGCATCGCCGCGCCGGTCGGCCCAGCCGACCAGCCAGGGTTTGGTGATGTCAAAGAGCCGGAACAGCAGGAAACCGGCGATCCAGCCGGGATAGAGGCGCAGCGGATCCAGGCCGGCGTTCCAGGCACCATAGCTGACCACAAGAAGCGCGATCCATTGGCCCGCGACCTCGTCGATGACGATCTCGGAAGGGTCATGATCCTGTGATCCCAGCGTGGCCCGATAGGTGGCCCACCAGCCGATAAGGAACACGGCCACCGTGGCAAACAGCAGCAGCGGGAAGCCACCCAGATAATGCAGCCCGAGCGCGCCGAGAACACCGACCGCCGATCCCCATGTGCCCGGCGCGGGGCGGATATGGCCTACGCCAAAGACCGTGGCGATCAGGCGACTCATGATGCCACCAGCGCGGCGGTGGCAATCGCGGCGATGCCTTCGGCGCGTCCCGTGAAGCCCAGCTTTTCCGAAGTGGTGGCCTTGACCGAAATGCGGTCCGGGGCAATCCCGGTGATTTCGGCCATACGGGCGCTCATCGCGGCGGCGTGCGGGCCGATCCTGGGGTGTTCGCAGATCAGGGTGCAGTCTATATTGGCGATGGCAAATCCCATTTCGGAAGCAAGATCAACGGCATGGCGCAGAAAGATCGCGCTGTCGGCATTTTTCCACCTGGCCTCGCTGGGCGGAAAGTGGCGCCCGATATCGCCCTGTGCCAGCGCGCCGTAAAGGGCATCGGTGACGGCATGCATCCCGACATCGGCATCGCTATGGCCCCGCAAGGCCCGATCGTGCGGGATGCGGATGCCGCAAAGGGTGACATGATCGCCCGGTTCGAAGGCGTGTACGTCAAAGCCGTTGCCCAATCTAATGTCCATTCTGCCTCTCAGTTGCGCTTCCAGCCGGGCGAAATCGTCTGGCGTGGTGATCTTCAGGTTGGCTTCGTCGCCCGCCACGATGGCCACGTCAAGCCCGGCGGCGCGGGCAACTTCGACATCATCGGCGGCGCCGCCGGGATGGGCGCGGTGGGCGGCAAGGATGTCGGGCAGGGCAAAGCCCTGCGGGGTCTGGGCGCGGAACAGCCCGTCGCGGTCCTGTGTGCCGGTGACATGACCCGCCTTGCCCCGCCAGAGCGCATCCGTGACCGGCAGGGCCGGGGCCGCGCCCGCAGCCCCGCCCCGCAGTGCCGCCAGCACCGCCGAAATGATGGCGGGCGTGATTCCGGCGCGCGCGACATCGTGGATCAGGACATGGGTAAATCCCTGATCGGCAATGGATTCCAGCCCTGCCCGCACAGAGGCATTACGGGTGGCGCCACCGTGGATGACTGCGGCAGGCAGGCCCGCGACCCGCGCCGCATCGTCGGGGTGAATCACCAGGACGATGTGATCAATGCCCGGATGTGCCAAAAAGGCGGCGACCGTCCAGTCGGCCACGCGGCGCCCGGCCAGCGGGCGCCATTGCTTTGGCTCGCCCCCGCCCGCGCGCCTGCCGCGCCCGGCGGCCACGATCACGGCGGCGGTTTTGAAGTGCGTCTGTGTCATGCCGTCTGTCTAGAACCTGCAAGTCTGAGTGGCAATTGACCCCATGCAGTTGCATAAAATTTAGGCAGGTGCATAAAATCGCCTCAAATCCCCTTGCGGTATTGTTGAGCTTGCCCGGTGAGTCGGGTAGCACGGGGTAAATGCACAAGGATTAGGCATTTGACCGTTCAAATATCACATCTGACATTGGCGCCGCCCGTGTTTCTGGCCCCGCTGGCCGGGATCACCGACAGCCCGTTTCGCGACCTGGTCTCGGGCTTTGGCGCGGGGCTGGTTGTCAGCGAAATGGTGGCCAGCCAGGAAATGGTACAGGCCAAGCCCGGTGTGCGCGAGCGGGCCGAGCTGGGCTTTGGCCGTGCCAATACGGCGGTGCAGCTGGCCGGGCGCGAGGCGCATTGGATGGCCGAGGCCGCGCGCCAGGTTGCCGACAATGGCGCGGCGCTGATCGACATCAATATGGGCTGTCCGGCCAAGAAAGTCACCAGCAGCAGCGGCGCCGGGGCCAGCGGGTCGGCGCTGATGAAGGATCTCGATCATGCGCTGAGCCTGATCGAGGCGGTGGTCGGGGCCGTGGATATCCCGGTCACGTTGAAGACCCGGCTGGGATGGGACGACGCGATGCGCAACGCGCCCGAACTGGCGCGCCGTGCCGAGGCGGCAGGGGTGCGGATGATCACGATTCACGGGCGCACGCGGTGTCAGTTCTACAAGGGGCACGCGGATTGGGCGGCGATTGCCGAGGTGAAAGAGGCGGTGACTGTGCCGGTGATCGCGAATGGCGACATCACCTCGACGGCAACGGCGCGGGCTGCGCTGGAGCGGTCCGGCGCCGATGGCGTGATGGTGGGTCGTGGAGCGCAGGGGCGACCCTGGGTGCTGGCGCAGATCGCGGCGGAGGTGTTTGGTTGCCCGGCCCCGGAAGTGCCGCGCGGGGGCGCGCTGGCCGGGCTGGTGGCGGCGCATTACGAAGCGATGCTGGGGTTTTACGGCCGCGACCTGGGAGTGCGCGTCGCTCGCAAGCATCTGGGCTGGTACATGGACACGGCCGGCACCGGCCCTGTCTTGCGCCGCCGGATCCTGACGGCGCGCGATCCGGGCGAGGTGCTGCGCGCGCTGCCCGAGGCACTTGCGGACACAGCACAACACGGGGCGGCGGCATGAGCATGGACAGCGCGATCTGGAACTCGTTGCCGATGCCGGCAGTGCTGATCGATGCTCAGGATACGATCCAGGACCTGAACCCGGCTGCCGAGGGATTCTTGAATGCTTCGTCCAAGGCAATGCGCGGTCAGCCGATCTGGGACAAGATCATGATCGACGCGCCGCTGGAAGAGGCGTTTCGGCGCGCGCGTGACAATGGCACGCCGCTGTTCGTGAACGATGTGGATGTCGGCACGGGCGAGGGGCCGCCGGTGCAGTGCACCTTGCAGATCGCACCGGTGGCGGATGTGCCGGGACAGATGATTTTCCTGGTCTCGTCGCGCGAACTGGCCGGGCGCATGACCCGCAGCCAGGGGGTAAAATCCTCGGCCAAATCGGCCATCGGCATGGC
>FYBJ01002090.1_pt1 | contig 10255 bp, 10 predicted proteins | sample 1134611 | NCBI WGS metagenome assembly FYBJ01 (sample SAMEA104116008, study PRJEB20421) | marine metagenome | isolation source: marine | reverse complement strand
GTCTCTTATACACATCTGACGCTGCCGACGATCTACTGCTCCTGTCCGAGATTGACGCGTGAGGGTTCAACTGGATGGGCCGGGCGCCGCGCTTTTTTGCGCGGCGCCCGGCCCAAAGCCGCTGGCGGTGCCGACGAAGTCGGGACTGCTCGGGTGCGGGAGGGCTTTGCGATCACCAGGGCCAGAGTTCGTCTTCGAGCCGGTCATAGCAATAGTTTTGCGCCATATGCGCGGGCATGTTGTCGCCGACCTTTTTGACCGAAACTGAATAGCCAGTCGACGTGTCAGCTCCTTCGGGCGGGTTCAGGGCGAACTGGACACCCTTGCGTCCCTGAACGGTAACAGCGGGTCCAACCGGTTGTACGAGATAGACCCTTTGCGTCGCACTTGTGCGCAAGACGCGGATGGCATAATCACCCGCGCCGCACCAGAAATCCTTGGGGGCCGAGCCATGGCGATTGACCACCTCGAACACTCCACTTTTGTTGACGGGGTAGACTTCGAACCGGTTTATGGCCTGAAACCCCGCCGCCACTGAAGGGAGGACCAGAGCGGCAGTCAAAAACAGGGGTATTCTCACACGCATGGACGAAACCTTTCACATGGAAAATTCTTATGCTCTTTAGAACAATAACTCGAATTGAAACTGCAGCCAGAATATCCGCGGTCCCGTAAGCAGAGTTCAGCGCGCTAGGTCGATCTCCACCCGGCTTCACGCAGTGCTGCGCCATAGTTGACGGCAGTTTTCATTTGCGGTCCAAGCCCCTTGGTCAGCAGGACTTTGTGCATCTTGGGCAGGTTGTGACAGGGCACGTGCATGACCATGTGGTGTTCCAGATGATAGTTGACCCAATAAGGCGCCACCAGCAATCGCGCCAGCGGTCCGGCCATGGTCGTGCGCACATTCTGCAAAGGGTTCTCGGATTGCTCGGTCGCGCCGTGTTCTGCGATGTTGCGGACGCGCAGGACAAATTGGAACCAGGTCAGATAGGGCAGCAGCCAAAAGGCCAACCCCCACCACCAGTCTCCGATCAGACCCATGATGACCATGACGCCGATGAACACAGGCATCGATTTCCAGAACTGCGGTGCCTTGAAGCTTTGCGCGAAATCCGAGGCTGCTGATTCCATCGCCTCTTTGTCACCCGCCAATTGAAACGATCTCAAGATCTGCCCCGTCAACTGTTTCACACCGGTGCGCCCGCTCAGGTCACGGCTGAATTTGCGCTTGAGCGAGGCGTGCGATGTTGGGAACTTGGAGGACAGCACCAGATCGGGGTCCTTGTCGGTCTGCGTAAAACGATGGTGGGTCAGGTGATAATGTCTGTACGCGGCCAACTCGGCCAGGATCGGACGACCGCAGAGCCACTCACCGACCACGTCATTCAGCTTGCGGCTTTTGAACAGTGCATTGTGCGCGGCTTCATGCATCAGGATCGCCAGACCCAACTGGCGCGAACCAATCACGATTACAGCAATTAGAAACGTCACCGGATTGGGCCACAGGCCAAACAAAGTCACCGCCAGTGCAATCGTACTCCAGCAATGCAGCGTCAACCACATGCCCATAGCATCAGATCGCTCGGCAAGGGGGCGAATTTCTTCGGTGCTCAAATACGCCTTTCCAGGTGTCATGATGGGTCCTCCTCCGTCTCGTGACGGTCCCAGCACAACGACAGTCTGTCAAATTCGGCGCGGCGTCACAACTCTTGTGACGTCACGACCGCCATTCGAAAAAGCCTTGGCCCGCTTGTGCCAGCAGTTTGGAGGCCATCGACCGGCCCAGTTCGGCGCCGTCTTCGATGGCGCAGGTCTGGTCGTCGCGGATCACTTCGGAGCCATCGGGTCGCAGCACCTCGCCGCGAAGGCGCAGCGTTGTACCGTTCAATTCGGCCAACCCGGCGATGGGCGTTTCGCAAGAGCCATCAAGTGCGGCCAGAAACGCGCGTTCGGCACTCAGGCGTTGCTCTGTCTCGGAACTGTGGATGGCTGACAGCAAGTCCGCTGCGCGGGTGTCGTCGATGCGGCGTTCGATGCTGATCGCACCTTGGGCGATCGCTGGCAGCATATCCTCGGGCGGGATCGCGGTGGCGGGCACACCATCCATGTCCAGCCGGTTGAGGCCCGCAAGCGCAAGGAACGTGCAGTCGGCCACGCCATTGGCCAGCTTCTTGAGACGGGTTTGCACGTTGCCGCGAAACTCGACCACGGTCAGGTCGGGACGGCGGTTGAGCAACTGAGCACGGCGGCGCAGGGACGAGGTTCCGACAACTGCACCGGTTGCCAAATCACCAATCGACGTTGCGCTCGGAGAGATAAAGGCATCACGGACGTCCTCACGCGGCAGGAAGGTGTCCAGGATCAGCCCGGCAGGCTGCACGGTCGGCATATCCTTGGTCGAATGCACGGCGATGTCGATGTCACGCCGCGCCATCGCCTCTTCGATCTCCTTGGTGAACAGCCCCTTGTTGCCGATCTCCTTGAGCGGTCTATCTGCATCGATCATGGCGCGGTTGTCGCCGGTGGTGGTGATCACCACGATCTCGAACGCATCATCTGGCAGACCATGCGCGGCCATCAGCCGGTTGCGGGTCTCATAGGCCTGGGCCAGGGCCAGCGGAGAGCCACGGGTGCCGATCTTGAGCGGGGACGCGGGGGTGGGAAGCTGTGCTGTCATACCCCTGCTTTAGTCGCGTCACATTGCCCTGACAATGGGGGCACTGCTTGACAAATTGCCGCCGAAGGCAGAACCGATGGTGGAAATGGAACTGGGCACATTCGGAGACGGGCATGGCTGAACAGAAGAAACTGCTGCGCGCATTGGCAGGTGAGACACAGGATGTGCCACCGATCTGGATGATGCGGCAGGCCGGCCGCTATCTACCGGAATACCGGGCGACCCGCGCGCAGGCAGGCGATTTTCTGTCGCTTTGCTACAACCCCGATCTGGCAGCCGAAGTGACCTTGCAGCCGATCCGCCGTTATGGATTTGATGCGGCGATTCTTTTTGCGGACATCCTTTTGGTACCGCAGGCTCTGGGCGCAGATCTGTGGTTTGTCACCGGCGAGGGGCCGCGTCTGTCGACCATCACTTCGCAGGCAGATTTCGATGCGTTGAAGCCGACCACAGATATTCATGAGACGCTGAACCCGATCTATGAAACCGTCCGTATTCTTGCGCGGGAGCTGCCATCCGAGACGACGTTGATTGGTTTTGCGGGCGCTCCCTGGACCGTTGCAACTTACATGATCGCGGGTCGCGGCACCCCGGACCAGGGACCGGCCCATGCGTTGCGTGAAGGCAATAATGCGCTGTTTGAGGCATTGCTGGAGCGGATCACCGAAGCCACGATCGATTACCTGTCGATGCAGATCGATGCCGGGGCCGAAGTGGTGAAGATTTTTGACAGTTGGGCCGGGTCGCTGAAAGGCGAGGCTTTTGACAAATACGCGCTGGAACCGGCGCGCGTGATCACCAAGGCGCTGAAAGAGCGTCACCCGACTGTCCCCGTCATCGGCTTCCCGCGTGAGGCAGGTGACAAATACGTGGGCTTTGCCAAGGCGACCGGCGTCGACTGCGTGGCGCTCGACAACTCCGTGTCACCGGACTGGGCAGCGGCGAATGTTCAGGTGGATGGCTGTGTGCAGGGTAACTTGGCCTCGCGTCACATGGTGACTGGCGGTCAAGATTTGGTTGATGAAACGCGGGCCATCGTACAGGCGTTTGCGGGCGGGCCGCATATCTTCAATCTGGGCCACGGGATTACGCCGGATGCGGACCCTGACAACGTGCAGTTGATGATCGACACAGTGCGTGAAGGCGCGCGCGGGTAGGGGGCTCTGCCCCCGTCGCATTGCGACCCCCCGCCGTATTTTCAACAAGAAGAATGAAGACCGTCAGTTATTGAGGCTGGCGCGAATTTCGACGTCATGTTCCCCGCGCGCTGGGCTGTTGCGTGGTGCCCAATCATAGGTCGAAAAGCGCGGCGCGCCTGCTGCTTGCAGGTTGCCGTCCGACAATCTCCAGGTGTTTCGGGCCGTGTTCATCGGATGTGCCTTTGCCTCTTCGGGGCTGAGGACAGGGGCAACACAGGCGTCCGTGCCGACAAAAATCGCGGCCCAGTGATCGCGGGGTTGGCTGGCAAAAATGCCGGTCAGGCGATCAGTGAGGGTCTGCCAGAGCTTTGGATTGTATTGCTGCTGGAAGTCGGAGTCGTCCGTTAATCCCAAGAGATCGAGGAACAGCGCATAGAACTTGGGCTCCAGGCACTGCACCGTCATGTAACCGCCGTCCGCACAGCGATAGGTGCGACTCCAATGTGGGCCGTCCAGCAGACTGCGGCCGCGTTGGTCGGACAGGTTGCCGGTTTGGCGCAGGCTCATCAGCAGGTTCATCATATGGGCTGAACCATCGTAGATCGCAGCGTCCACCACAGTTCCTTGGCCCGTGGCACGCGCGTTCATGATCCCCGCGAGCAGGCCCGTCACAAGATACATCGCACCACCGCCAATATCACCCACCATCGTCGCAGGTGTTTGCGGAGCATCGTTGGGGGTCGAGCTGTACCAGAGCGCACCCGACAGCGAGATGTAGTTCAAGTCGTGCCCGGCGACCTTTTCCAGTGGTCCGGACTGGCCCCAACCGGTCATACGGCCAAATACCAGACTCGGTTTCAGCCGATGGCAGACGTCAGGGCCGATACCCAGCTTTTCCATCACGCCGGGTCGGAATCCTTCGATCAGGCCGTCGGCGGTGGCTATCAGGGATTTGAGCGTCTCCAGATCGGCCGTGTCCTTGAGATCCAGCGCGATTGAGCGTTTACCGCGATCCAGCAGGGAACGCTCGGGCATACCAGGTGTCACGGCCCCCCCCTTACGGTGTACGACGATGACATCCGCACCCAGATCGGCCAATAGCATGGCGGCAAAGGGGCCGGGCCCCAGCCCTTCGATTTCGATGATGCGGACGCCGTTCAGCATGGTCGTGATCCCTTTTCCCTGGTTGGGGGCAGGGTTCCTGCGACGCCATGCGAATGCAAGCGCCCAATGGTGCGACGTGGCGTCTGCTCAATAGCGTCCCTTGACCTCGGTTCGGGCCACGCGCCGGGCCTTTTGCTTTTCGCGCAGGAATACGAACAAGCCCGAGCCCATAATCATCGCCATGCCGGCCCAGACCTCGATCGAGGGAACTTCTGCCCACAACAGCCAACCCCAGAAGACCGCCATAGGAAGGCCTATGTATTCGAAGGGGGCAACGGTGGCGGCGTCTGCCAGACGATAGGCCTGCGCCAGGCAATAGCCGACAACCCCGGAATTCAAGCCAAGCCAGATGAAGTAGAACCAATCCTCTTGTTCGGGCCAAACCCAGGCACGCAGCAGAAACACCCAGCTGGGGTTCTCCAGCCCTTCGGCGTAACGACCATCGCCCGCAACAAGATAAAATCCAATGGACACAATGATGAACATCCCCTGGATGTAGACCGCCAATGCCGAGGCCTTGGTTGTTGCGCCCAACTTGCGGGTCATCACCTGATTGATGGCATAGGTCAGCGCGGCCAGAACCGGCAACAGCAGGACGATCCGGTCAGCGGTGGCACTGTCGCTGCCCTCCCAGGGGCGCTGCATCAGGATTACCCCGGCAAAACCAACAACAACCGCAGTCAGGCGCAGGACGCCGACTTTTTCGCCCAGCATGGGGATCGACAGCACCGTGATGAACAAGGGGGCAGCAAAGAAAAGCGCGGTAACATCTGCCAGCGGCAGCGCGGCAAGAGCGACAAAGAAGCTCATATTCGAGGCGACAACCATGAGACAGCGCACGCTGTGCAAAAGAGGATGCCGGGTCTTGAGCAGTGAAACACCACCTTCGAAATGGACAAGCACCATCGAAAGGGTGATTCCGATGGATGAACGCAGAAATACCATCTGGTGCAAGGGGTAGCCGCCTGACAGCTGCTTTATCAGCATGTCGTTGATCGAAATCGCGATCATCCCCGCGACAATAAAGGCGATTCCCGCGCCGGGTCGGGAGTGCGTGATACCTGTCATGTGGTGCTCCAGAGCGCGGGCGCTGATGAATTGCCCCGCGTCTGGTGCCACCGCTATCACAGATCTGGCGTTTGTCTATCTCTGTTTTGATAGCTGGCCTTCACGGGGTTGGCGGTTATGTTTGGCTGGATTAGACAGTGATGATCCAACACTCTGGCTTACTATTCCAGGCCACGATCAAAGCCCAAGGAGCACGACCCATGCAGATGAGCGACACGCGCCAGATCAAGGCAAACCCAGCGGCAGTTTACGCTGCCCTGTTGGACCCCGAAATGCTCAAGGCCTGTGTGCCCGGCGCGCAGGAGCTGACCGGAAATCCGCAGGATGGGTATGAGGCGACGGTTGTGCAAAAGGTTGGCCCGGTAAAGGCCACGTTCAAAGGCACAGTGACCATGTCGGACCTGGTCGAAAATCAAAGCCTGACCATCGCGGGCGAGGGCAAAGGCGGCGCGGCCGGGTTTGCCAAGGGCGGCGCAAGTGTCACGGTGACGCCGTCTGAAGGCGGTACTGAACTGGCCTATGATGTCGAGGCCAAAGTGGGCGGCAAGCTGGCGCAATTGGGCAGTCGGTTGATTGATGGGTTTGCAAAGAAGATGGCGGATCAGTTCTTTGCCAATCTGCAGGAGCAGCTTGAGGGGCCATCTGACGACGTCGAAGCGGACGCCACCGAAGAAAAGAAATCCTGGTTGGGCAAGTTGACCGGTCGCGACTGACCCTGCATGCGCGCGCAGGAGGCTGTGCATGGGCGCTCTGTTCCTTTGGCGGGACTGCGACTAGGGTTGCCGCCGAAACAACGGAGCAGACATGTCCAGCATCCTGTCCATCACAGACCTGCGTAAATCCTATGCAGGCGGGTTCGAGGCGCTCAAAGGCGTCTCTCTTGATATTCGCGAGGGCGAAATCCTCGCTCTTCTCGGGCCAAATGGTGCCGGGAAAACCACTTTGATTTCGACCGTTTGCGGGATCACCACGCCGACATCCGGCACGGTGACTGTGGGCGGGCACGACATTCAGGACAGCTATCGCGCTGCCCGGCAAATGATTGGGTTGGTCCCGCAAGAGATCAACCTGGAGCCATTTGAAACCGTCTGGAACACCGTTCGATTTACCCGCGGGCTGTTTGGCAAGCCGCGCAACGATGCGTTGCTGGAACAGATCCTGCGCAAACTGTCACTGTGGGACAAGCGCAAGAACGCGACCAAGGAATTGTCGGGCGGCATGAAGCGTCGGGTGCTCATCGCCAAGGCACTGGCGCATGAGCCGCGGGTGTTGTTCCTGGACGAACCCACAGCCGGTGTCGACGTCGAATTGCGCAAGGACATGTGGGAAATCGTGGCCGAGCTGAAAAAGGACGGCGTGACCATCATCCTGACCACCCACTACATCGAAGAGGCCGAGGCCATTGCCGACCGTGTGGGTGTCATCAACAGCGGTCAGATCCTGCTGGTCGAGGACAAGGAAAAGCTGATGGCCCAGATGGGAAAAAAGCAGCTGGAGGTTGAGCTGACCGAGGTGATTTCAGAAATCCCTGCTTCGCTGGCAGATCATGACCTAGCTCTGATCCGGGACGGGCATGCGCTTGTGTACACGTATGACACGCGGGCCGAACGGACAGGGATAACCGCGCTGCTCAATGATGTGGCACGGGCAGGGCTGGTGCTGAACGATGTGCAGACCCGTCAAAGCAGCCTTGAAGACATCTTTGTCGATCTGGTTTCAGGAGAGCGTGCATGAACTGGACCGCAATCGCATCTATATATAGGTTCGAAATGGCGCGGTTCTTCCGCACCCTGGCGCAGAGTTTTATCTCGCCCGTGATTTCAACCTCGCTCTATTTTGTGGTGTTTGGCGCTGCAATCGGCAGCCGCATCCAAGACGTCGAAGGCGTCTCCTATGGCGCGTTCATCGTGCCGGGCTTGATCATGTTGTCGGTGATCACGCAATCGATCTCGAACGCGTCCTTTGGGATATATTTCCCCAAGTTCATAGGCACGGTGTACGAGCTTCTGTCTGCACCAGTGAATTTTCTTGAAATCGTGTGCGGCTATGTCGGGGCGGCGGCGACCAAGGCGCTGTTCATCGGTGTGGTGATTCTGGCTACTTCGATGTTGTTTGTAGACGTGAGCATTCAACATCCTTTTGCGATGCTGGCATTTCTGGTGCTGACGTGTCTGAGTTTCGCTCTGCTGGGCTTCATCATCGGCATATGGGCCGGGAGCTTTGAGCAGTTGCAACTGGTGCCGCTGTTGATTGTGACGCCGTTGATCTTTTTGGGCGGATCGTTTTATTCGATTTCGATGTTGCCCCCGATCTGGCAGACCGTCACCCTGTTCAATCCGGTGGTCTACCTGATCTCGGGTTTCCGCTGGTCGTTTTTTGGCATTGCGGACGTGCCAATCGGGCTTAGCCTTTTGGCCATCCTTGGGTTCACGATGTTGTGCCTTGGGGTCATCTGGCTGATTTTCCGAACAGGTTGGCGTATCCGTAGCTAAGCAGTGAAGAAGCCCAACAAAAGAAGGGAAACTGCGCAACTGACGCCACTTGGCGTCGTTGCAATTTTGCCTTCGGACTGTGGGAAATTTGTTGCCGTCGCGTTTCTGTCCCGACCAGTGTCTTGTTTGTCGGCAGGTGGCATTCTACATCGGCTGTCATGAAACTGAGCCTTCCGTTCGTCAAAAAGCCGCCAATGGTGGCCGTTGTTCGCCTGTCAGGTGCCATCGGCATGGCCGGGCGCGGCGCGTTAAATGATACCTCGCTGGCACCTGTGTTGGAAAAGGCGTTTCGCAAGGGCAAACCGGCGGCAGTCGCGTTGGAAATCAATTCGCCGGGGGGCTCTCCGGTGCAAAGCTCACTGATCGGCGCACGCATTCGGCGGTTGTCTGATGAACTGGAAATCCCTGTTTTTGCTTTCGTCGAAGATGTCGCTGCGTCGGGTGGTTACTGGCTGGCGGCAGCGGCGGATGAAATTTGGGCTGACGACAGCTCGGTCCTGGGTTCGATCGGGGTGATTTCGGCGGGATTTGGCGCGCATATCTTTCTTGCGCGGCAAGGTTTCGAACGCCGGGTTCACACGGCGGGCCAATCCAAGTCGATGCTGGATCCGTTCAGCCCGGAAAAGAAAGAAGACGTCGAACGGCTCAAGGGCGTTCTGGATGACATTCACGGCAATTTCATCGACCACGTCAAATCACGACGTGGCGGCAAGCTCAGCACCGGTACAGACCTGTTCACTGGCGAAATCTGGCTGGCGCGCAAGGCGACCGAATTGGGGTTGATCGACGGGATCGCGCACCTGAAGCCCAAGATGCAGGAGCGGTTCGGCGAAAAAGTGCGGTTCCGCCGGTATGGCCTGCGCAAACCCTTCTGGTCGCGTTTTGGCGCATCTGTGGTGCAAGACGCGGTTTCGGGGATAGAGGAACGCGCGGCCTACGCGCGGTTCGGCCTCTGATATGATAATAAAGATCGTTGTGATATTTTTGGTGTTCATGGCCGTTCTGGCCATGTTCGGCAAGCTGCACTGGCTTCCGGGTGGCAAGCGCCTTGCTTCGGTCAAATGTCGTAAATGCGGCCGCTACAAGATCGGCAAGGGCCCGTGCGCTTGCGGCCATGGAGGCGCAAAATGATGCCCTGGATTCTCTCGGGCCTGGGCTTGATCATTCTGCTGCTTGCAGGTGACGCTTTGGTACGTGGCGCCGTGAACCTCAGCTTGCGTCTGGGTGTGCCTGCACTGATCGTCAGTTTGACAATCGTGGCCTTTGGCACATCGGCCCCCGAGTTGCTGATTGCGATCAAGGCTGTGAAGGAAAACGCGCCAGGCATTGCGTTGGGTAACGTTGTGGGTTCGAATACCGCGAATATTCTGCTTGTGTTGGGTATTCCTGCGATACTGGCGACGTTGCACACCAGCGAATGCAATACACGTCGCAACTATGTTTTCATGTTGTTGGCCACAGTTCTGTTCATCGGGCTGGCGTTCTGCGGAACCTTTACAGTCTGGAGTGGCCTGATCCTGCTGGCGGCACTGGGTTTGGTGCTTCTGAATGCCTTTCACCAGGCCCGCGCGCACCGCCGACAGGGATGTGCAAATGACAGCGAAGAAGAGTTGGATGGTTTGGAAGATGCAGACCCAAACATGCCTTACTGGCGGATCGGTATTTACCTGGTCCTTGGTCTGATCGGCCTGCCAATGGGCGCGCATCTGCTGGTC
>FYBJ01000848.1_pt1 | contig 10300 bp, 8 predicted proteins | sample 1134611 | NCBI WGS metagenome assembly FYBJ01 (sample SAMEA104116008, study PRJEB20421) | marine metagenome | isolation source: marine | reverse complement strand
GCGACCACCGAGATCTACACGCGTAAGATCGTCGGCAGCGTCAGATGTGTATAAGAGACAGCCACCGTCACCCCATACACGGAATGCCCGGCGCGGCGGGCCTCGCGCACCGCCATGGCGGTGTCCTCGATCCCGTGGCGGCCTTCATAATGATCCAGATCGTTGGGCTTGCCATCTGTGATCACCAAAAGCAGGCGGCGCCGCCGCGTCTGTTCGGCCAGGTCGGCCGAGGCATGACGGATCGCGGCCCCCAGCCGCGTGTAGAACCCGGGGCGAAGCGATCCGATCCGCTGCTCCACAAGCGCGCCCATCGGTTCGCCAAAGCTCTTGCATTTCTGAATGTAAACCCGGTCGCGTTTCAAAGAGCTGAACGCGTGAATGGCAAAATCGTCGCCCACGGCATTCAGCCCCCAGGCCAGCGCATCCAGCGCCTCGCGCTCGATGTCGATCACGGCGCGCCCGCTAACGGCGCTTTCGGTTGACCGGCTGACATCCAGCAGGATCGATACCGCCAGGTCGCGTGCCTCGGGGCGGGATTGCAGCCAGATCCGATCCGATCCTTCTCCATCGGCAATCCGGTCCACCTGCGCGCGCACGGCGGCATCCATGTCCAGCGCATCGCCATCCAGATGCCCGCGCGTCGTCACCCGTCCGGGGCGCAGCGCTTCGAACTGGCGCTTGACCGCACGGATCCGGCGGGCCGCCGCAGGATCGCGCGCATAGGCCTGATTTTCCTCGTTGGCATCCGCATCCGATGTCAGCACACAGACGTGATCGGCCAGATACCGGCCCGAGCGCACATCCCATTCGGGATACATGATCTTGCCCGAAAGCCTTTCGCGGTCCACATCTTCGGGCGCCAGATCTAGGTGAAGCTTCAGCTTCGTCGGAGGCGCCTTGGAGATCTGTCCCAGCCCGATCTCGTCCTGATCATCGGCGGCCTTCTTGGCATTGTCGGGATCATCATCATCGACACGACGGTTCAGGTTCAGGAACTCGGCCCAGCTCAGGATGGCTTCGAACTTGTGCAGGATGAAACTGTCCTGACGATTTGCCTGATCGGATTTGCGACGCCGCGCGCGATGGGTTTTCTCGTTGGTGTCGCCCTCTTCCGGCGGGCCTTCGGTTTCGCGGTTTTCAACCTCGTGACCCTCGGAAAACTGCACCGGGCGCAGCTCGGGCCACATGGGCACCGGACGGAATGCCTGATATCCGCGCGGGGCGGAGAACCCATCGAAATCGCCAAGCTCCATCGCTTGCCAGAACGGCCGGGCGCTGTCCGCAAGCGTTTCGCCCAGCATGTGGCGCACAATGTCATCCACCGCCGCCTCGTCCCGTGGCAGATCGGATTTGGGGCGGTAATGCAGGACGCCCTGGCTCAGGGCCTCGTGAAGCGCGCGCAGCCCCGGCGCGTCTTCCAGCGTATCCGCCACCATCCTGCGCGATGCCGCCAGCGCACGCAGGTCGGCGCGCAATGGATCGTCATCTTCGATCCGGTCCGGCGCGTGGGCCGCAACAGCGGCCAGCCAGACATAAAGCGCGCCATTGGCCTCTCGCGTCGGCAACACCGCAAGTCGCGACGGCAGACGCAGGATTTCCCCGTCGAAACTGGTCCGCGGCAGCGCCTCGGCCTCGGTGGCCAGGCGGCGCTTCCAGCTGAGCCGGTGATGGGAAACCTCGTCGGAGACGGGGCGCAGTTCCACACTTGGGCTGCCCCCCAATCCCCTGAAAAGAACTGCCAGCCGTCCGCCAACCTCGGTAAGGTTGACTGCGGCCTCGTCATGCGCTTTTGGCGCATCAAGACGACTGGCAATATTGTGCCACAGTTTCCCGACAGTTTCTTCGGGTTCCCATGGCTCAAACTCGATCTTAGCCATTACCGGCCTCACCCAAAGACAGCAGTGACAAGATCGAAGAGGCCGCGTTTGATATCCTCGTCATCGGTCAGCGGTTCGATCATGGCCGCGCGCACAGCGCGATCCACGCTCATTCCCTGCGCGATCAGGGTGGCGGCATAAACCACAAGACGTGTCGACACGCCTTCTTCCAGATCCTGCCCCTTGAGGCCGCGCAGCTTGTTCGCCAGCCGGACCAGCGGTTTGACCCGCTCAAGTTCCAGCCCGCTTTCCTCGGCCACAACCTTTTCTTCGAGTTTGGGTGCGGGAAAGTCGAATTCAACCGAGATGAAACGCTGCCGCGTTGATGGCTTCAGCGTCTTGAGGATGTTCTGATAGCCCGGGTTATAGGACGCCACGAGCATGAAGCCGGGAGCGGCTTCGAGTTCTTCGCCGGTGCGGTCGATCGGCAGGATGCGCCGGTCATCAGTGAGCGGGTGCAGCACCACGGTCACGTCCTTGCGCGCTTCGACCACTTCGTCAAGATAGCAGATCGCCCCTTCGCGTACAGCGCGGGTCAGCGGGCCATCCACCCAGACGGTTTCACCGCCCTTGAGAAGGTAGCGACCGATCAGATCTGCTGCGGCCAGGTCATCATGACAAGCCACGGTATAAAGCGGGCGTCCCAGTTTCGCGGCCATATGGGCCACAAAGCGGGTCTTGCCGCATCCGGTCGGACCCTTGAGCAAGACCGGCAATTCATTGGAATAAGCAGCTTCGAACACATCGCATTCGTCGCTTTGGGCGAGGTAGAAGGGGGCGTCTGCCGCCCCCCTCTGTGGGTTCATTGAACCATCCATGTTCATCACTCCGCAGGCGTTTCAGCTACGCCGGGCTCAACGACTTCCTTGCGCGGGAACGCAATCGAGTAGATGAACAGCAGCGCACCAAGAACAACCGCGACGCCCGCGCCAAAGCGCATCCAGTAGAACAGCTCTACCGCGTCCTGAACGTCCATGTAGTATTCGCCCAGAACACGTTGCAGGTGGGTTTGAATTGTCCCCGCAAAGGTCAGCACGAAAGTCATGAACACCATGCCCGAGGACATCAGCCAGAACGAGGCCATGTTCAGCACCTGGTTATAGGGATCACGGTTGCGCAGGATCGGCATCGCATAACTGATGATCGCCAGGTTGAGCGCAACATAGGCTCCGTAGAAGGCCAGGTGGCCGTGTGCCGCAGTGATCTGCGTGCCGTGGGTGTAATAGTTCACACCATGCAGCGTATGCAGGAAGCCCCAGACACCCGCGCCAAAGAAGGCCAGCGTACCACAGCCAAGCGCCCATAGCAGAGCGGCCTTGTTGGGGTGATCGCGACGCCCTTTCCAGACCATGATAAAGGCGAATGCCATCATGGCGAAGAAGGGGATGACCTCGAGCGAGGAGAAGATCGAGCCGATCCACTGCCAATAGGCGGGTCCGCCGATCCAGTAGTAGTGGTGGCCAGTGCCCAGAATGCCCGAGAACAGGGCGGCGGCAACGATGACATAAAGCCATTTCTCGACGATCTCGCGGTCAACACCCGTCAGCTTCAGCATCAGGTAGGCCAGGATCGAGGCCATGATCAGTTCCCAGACGCCTTCCACCCAAAGGTGAACGATGTACCACCAGTATTGCTTGTCCAAAGACAGGTTGTCCGGATTGTAGAAAGCAAACAGGAACAACAATGCCAGGCCCCAAAGACCCAGGAGCAGGATGTTGGTGATGGCGGTCTTCTTGCCCTTCAGAACCGTCATGCTGACGTTGTAAAGGAAGATAAGCGCCGCCACGACGATGCCCATCTTGACCCATTTGGGTTGTTCGATGAACTCACGCCCTTCCTTGCCCAGCAGCCAGTGACCTTCAAACAGGTTGAACACATAGGTCACAACCACGCCCAGCGTTCCGATCACCAGAATGGCAAGCTGGATATAGGCCAGCTTTTCGCTGTGAATTTCCCGCTCCGATTCTTCGGGGATCAGGAAATAGGCCGCCCCGAAGAAGCCCAGCAGCAGCCAGACAATCAGCGAGTTGGTGTGTAGCATCCGAACGATGTTGAAAGGCAGAAGCTCTGACAATGTATTCGGGGAGACATAGATCCAGCCAGCCAGAAGGCCACCCAGAACCTGGATCGCGAACAAGCCCATTGCACATGCAAAATAGGCCAGCGCGATTTTTTGAGATTTGTATTTCATTGGTTCAGACCTCCTTAACCCGCATCATTCGGTGGCCAGCCCTGCGTGTTGATCGTGTTGATCCACAAGAAGAACTCGGACAGGTAACGAATTTCCTCGTCACTCAGATTGAAGTTGGGCATTTGGCGGCGGCCCTCGATTCCGGTGGGCTGCGAGTTCATCCACCCCTTCAAGGTTTCGAAAGCGGCCTCCGGGTCGTCTTGGACGCCCCAGCGGGTCATCACGTTCACAAGCTCAGGTGCAAAGTAGGCCCCTTCACCGATGAGCGTATGGCAGTTGATGCACCCCTTGTTCTCCCAAATCTTCTTGCCCTTGGCGACCTCTTCGGTCAGGCCTGCGGAATTGGTCGACGTGTTGACGATATAGCCGTGTGATTGGAACGACAGTGCCAGGAAGATGATGATGAAAAACAGTGACCCGCCGTAGAAGATGTTTCGGGCCATGCTTTTGGTCATGACTTCGCGCATTGGGCTCTCCTTTGCGCCAGGTTAATAGTAGGCCAGTTATCGGCGGGGTTCCGCCGATCTGCCTTAACAAAAGTCAAGCAAAGGTGATCAGGCGTGAGGAAGTTTGAAAAGCCGCCAGTTCTCAGAGGCTTGAGGCGTCCACTCTGGGTTGCGTCAGCGCAGGCCACAAACACAGGGTGTACAGCCCGAAAACCACTGCCCAGGTCAGGCTGAGCGCCGCCATCAGAGGTGTGTAGCTTTCCGGAACCAACAGGCCGACAGCCCAACGGGCAAACGCGACAAAGGCCAGAACGCCGTAGGAAATCGCCACCGCACGCGGCGCGACAAGAGGCCGCCCGGAATGGCCCAGCGCCGCACGGCTCATGACCGCCAATGTCATCCCGCCGACACCGCCGATCCCGATCACATGCAATGCGGCCAACTCCTCTCCGATACCGGCCTTCGCCGCGCCCCATAGAATCAGCCCGGTCCCCAGTACTCCCAGGGCCAGATGCAACGCGAACAGGATTGGCTGAACCAAGGCCCACAAGCCACGCCATCGCGCCAGCCGCGCCAATTGGGCCAACCCCAACACAGCAGCGATCAGCCCGATCGCGATGTCCGGCAGCCGCACCAGAACAGAAACCGGCAACAACAGACCCAACACCACCGAGCCCCGCTCTGCCACCTTGCTGGCAACTGGCCACGCGGCCTCGGGCAGCCCGGCACGCTTCATGGCATTCCGGGTAAAGGCAGGCGTGATGCGCCCCCCCAGCACGACAATCATCGAAACCAGCGCGAAAACACCGCCCCGCAACCCAATATCGGCGGTATCCGCCGTAATGCCGATCCACTCCAGATGCACCATCAGATTGGACACCCAAAGCAGGGCCAATATCGCCAGGAACATCATGTTCTGCGGCTTTGGCCGCTTGATCAGCTGGCCGGCAATTTTCAGGGCCAGGACCGGTACAAACGCCAGATCCATCACCATTACCCACTCGGCGGGCAGCCCCCCGGACAGCCACACTCCCACGCGCCCGGCCAGCCACAGCCCGGCCGCGACACCCAGAAATACGGGTCGCGCTGCCGGTGTGTTGGTCCAGTTCGGTACTGCCGTCAGGAAAAACCCGCCCAGCGCCGCCCCGGCATAGCCAAATATCATCTCATGCGCATGCCATTGCCGGGGATTGCCCGTCCAATCCAGCCCGGCGCCGATATCCAGCAGCCACGCTGCCCAGACAAGCCCGGTGAAAATTCCGTAAAGACCGGCAAACAGGAAAAAAACCCGAAACCCTTCACTGAGAATTCGCTTGAGCACTGCCACCTGATTCTCTCCATCAACGCGACGCACGGGGGGAATACCGCGCGCGATTGTTCCTGGCCCGCCGCCCTGTCCAGGCCGGGTTCGGCGCGCCGACTGCTCACTGTTGTCAGGATATGAGCAAATCCGCGAGCGAACTTAACATCGGTCAATCCCGTCCAGCTTTTTGGCGTGCAGATCACGAAATCCCGCGACAAATCACAAAATCGAGAGCGCAATTAACGAAAGTCAAGGATAGCCGCTTGCGACTCCCGACATACCCGTCCTGCCTCACCAGCAAACCGGAGAGTGATCATGTCGCTTGGAATCACCTACAGGAAAACACGTCGGGCACTGGGAGTCGGCTTTGCGCTTTCGCTTGGCCTGACCGCATTGCCCGCAGTTGCCCAAAGTCCCACTTTGAGCGAGGAGGCGTTCGAAGCCTCCAAACAGCTATATTTTGAACGGTGCGCAGGGTGCCACGGCGTGCTCCGCAAGGGCGCGACCGGCAAAAGCCTTGAGCCCGTCGTCAAGAAAAAGAACGCCGATGGCACCGTGACCGAAACCGGCACGCTCAAACTCGGCCAGGAACGTCTTGAAAAAATCATCGCCTGGGGAACCGAAGGCGGGATGAACAACTTCTCGGACATTCTGACCGAGCAGGAAATCGCCGACATGGCGACCTACATCCAGATGGATCCGCCGAAACCGCCGGAAATGTCGCTGGCTCAGATGAAAGAGACCCGCAAGATCTATGTCGAGCCCGAAGATTACCCGACCGAGCCGCTGCATGGCCGCAACTGGGAAAACTTCTTCGTCGTCATCGAACGTGACGTGGGTAAAGTGGCCGTCATCGACGGTGACACCAAGGAGGTTTTGGCGCATATCCCGACCGGCTACGCCGTACACGTGATCAAAGCATCCGAAAAGAGCGAAATCTCTGATCCCGAGTTCCCCGGTCGCTTCTGGTACACCATGGGCCGCGACGGCAAGATGACCAAGATCGACCTCTGGCAAACGCCGGACAAGATGCTGGTTTCCGAAGTCAAAGTTGCCTATGACGCGCGTGACGTGGCCGTGTCCGGCGATGGCAAGTACGTGATTGGTGGGGGCTACTGGCCGCCGCACTTCGCAATTGTCGATGCCGTGACCATGGAACCGCTGAAAGTCGTTTCGACGCGCGGCGTCAACGTCGATGGTGATTATGTCGAAGAGGCCCGTGTGGCCGCCATCTACAACACGCCGAACGAGCCAACCTGGCTGGTCGCCGTGAAAGAGCTGGGCCAGATGTGGCAGGTCGACTATTCCGATCTCGATAATCTGCGCATCGACAAGATCGATACTGCCAAGTTCCTGCATGACGGGTTCTTTGACCCGACAGGCCGTTACTTCCAGATCGCCGCAAACGCGTCGAACCAGATGGTTGTCGTGGATGCCAAAGAGCGCAAGCTTGAAGCCATCATCGATACCGCCGCACTGCCGCGCCCCGGTCCGGGCGCCAACTGGAACGATCCGACCTGTGGCCCGGTGGCTGGTACAACCCACCTGGGTGAAGGCACAGTGACCGTTTGGGGCAACGATCCCGAAGGTCGCCCCGACCAGGCATGGAAAACCTGCTATGAGGTGGAAACCGACGGTGCGGGCCTGTTCATCCGGACTCACCCGAATTCGGATTATGTCTGGGTTGACCAGACCAAGCACCCCGAGCCTGAGGTTCAGCAATCTGTGCAGGTCATCTCGAAAGAGACCGGCGAAATCGTGAAAACGATCCAGATCACCGACGAGGAAGGCAGCGCCGCTGTCCACTTCGAGTTCAACAAGGACGGCACCGAAGTTTGGGTTTCCAAATGGAACCGGTCGACATCGAAAGAGCCGAATGGTGAACTGGTGATCTTCGACGCCAAGACGCTGGAAGAGATCGGTCGCGTCAAAGGGCTGTATGCTCCGACCGGCAAGTTCAACGTCTACAACCGGTCGAACCACGTGACCTGATCGGTGAATCAGACACTCTTCTTGGAAGGGCGGGCCAGGCGCCCGCCCTTCTTTGCTCACAACAGCGGTGCCGGATTGCAAAGATCGCGGGGTAAGCCCCGGGCCAGCAGAAAAGACCCGGACTTTGCCCCCCGCTCCTTGCAATCCAATACACAAGATCCCGGTCAAACCGGGCCTTTATCAGAGACATACGGAGCCTGGAGATGACCCAGACAAACGAGAACGAACCCAAAAAGCCCCTCTGGCGGCGCTATGTCCTGTGGGGCATTCCGATCGGCGGGATATTGGCGGCTTTTGTCGCCGGTATTGTCTTCTGGGGCGGTTTCAACACCGCCATGGAGGCCACCAACACCTTGCCTTTCTGTGTCTCATGCCACGAGATGAAGGATTACGTGTACAAGGAATACCAGGGCACGATCCATGACGTGAACCGGTCCGGCGTGGGTGCCGTCTGTTCCGATTGTCACGTGCCAAAGGACTGGACTCACAAGATCATCCGCAAGATCAAGGCGTCCAAGGAACTGTACGGCAAGGCCGTGGGAACCATCAACACACCCGAAAAGTTTGACGCCAAGCGATTACAGCTGGCAAAGAACGAATGGGAGAGGATGAAGAAAACGGATTCTCGCGAATGCAGGAACTGTCACGATTTCACGTCGATGATGCCTGAATTCCAAAAACCGCGCGCCCGGCAACAACACCTCAACGCCATGAATACCGGGCAAACCTGTATCGACTGTCACAAGGGTATTGCCCACAGCAACGTGCGCGACCGCGCCGATGACGAGTATCTTGCCGCGCTGGAGGCCCCGAACCCCGACTTTATCCGGGAGGTTCCCCAAGCCTATATCGAAAGCCTTGCCCGAATAGAGGCAAAGGAGGCCGCCGAGGCCGAGGCGGCAGCAGAGGCCAAGAAGGCTGAAAAAGAGGCTGTGGCCGCGCGTATCGCTGCCGCCGTAGAAGCCGCCCGCGAGGAAGAACGCGCCCTTGCCGCCGGCACACAGCAGGAGGCGGCCGCCGGGTCCGATGTTGGCAGCAACATCAACTGGGATGCGGTGGACGCTACCGATCTGACCTTGTTCTATCCGGGTCAGGCCAGCTTTGAGTTTGTGCAGAACGGCAAACAGCACGGCGGCGCCCGTCCGCTGACCAAGGGCGGCGACGCCTGCTCGACCTGTCACGCCAAGGAGCTGGAAACCATCGGCAACAAGATCGTGGCGGGCACTGAAAATACCGAGCCCACGCCAATCCCGGGCAAACCCGGCATCATCGGCGCCACGCTTCAGGCGGCCCATGACAGTGATAATGTCTATTTCCGCATTCAGTTTGATGGCGCCAGCCACGCGCCGGTGCCGTTTGTCGAAGGTGGCAAAATGGATCCGGACAACGAGATCAAGGTGGCCATGATGATCACCGGAACCGGGATCGAACTGGGTGATCAGGTTGGCTGCTGGGCAACATGTCATGCCGACAATACCTATATGCCGTTCGATCCGGGGGCCGATGCCATCGCCGCCGCGACCGATGTTGCTGCTCAGCTCCAGGCCGAAGGGACAATCACCAAGTACCTGAGCGAAAGCCGAACAGAGATCGAGATCAAGGGCCGGCGCGGCGCGGCTCAGGGCGGCTGGGACAAGCTGAAGCCAGCCGACGAGATCGAGCAGTATCTCAACGACGGCACTTACATGGACCTGATGCGCGTTTATGCCGACGGGTCGGCGACCAACGGCTATCTCCTTGATCGCCGGGTCGAAAACGGCGGCGAAATCAGCGCCTCGGCCAGCAAGGATGCCGCCGGCACCTGGACGGTTGTCTTCTCTCGCCCGCTTAACACCGGCGCTCAGGGGGATATCCCGCTGGAACCGGGCAAGACCTATACCGTCGGCTTCGCCATCCACGATGACTTTGCTGCGGCGCGGTTCCACCATGTCACGCTCAACACGACGCTGGCGCTGGACAATGCCGAGGCTCAGATCAACGTGATCGGCCAGTAAACCAAACAGAACGGCCGGGACATGTCCCGGCCGTTCCTTCTTTTGGCAAGGAGTGGACCCATGCGAATGACAAAAACTCTTCCAATCGCCCTTCTGTCCTTGGCGGCAGCCTTTCCCGCTTTTGCGGATGAAGACGACAAGACCGCGCTGTGCGCCGAGGCCGAAGAGCGGTATGTGGACATCTTCGGCGCGCCGTCCTCCGAGGCCGAAGGCGTGGTTGTCGTGACCATGTACAAATACAGTTTCTGCCCCGCCGAGGTGACGGTGAAGCCGGGTACAACCGTGCGTTGGGTCAATGTCGACAAACGGACCAGCCACAGCGTGCTTTCACCCGATGCCGGAATGCCTGAATCCGAACGCGCCTTCCCCGAAGATGCTGTCGAATTCACCTTCCTCGAACCGGTCGATGCCCAAACCCTGTGTGGCCCGCATTGGGAAACCCGAAACATGATCGGCATGGTTCGCGTTCAGGATTAAACCTCTATTTGTAATAGATA
>FYBJ01001690.1_pt1 | contig 10301 bp, 8 predicted proteins | sample 1134611 | NCBI WGS metagenome assembly FYBJ01 (sample SAMEA104116008, study PRJEB20421) | marine metagenome | isolation source: marine | reverse complement strand
GCAGCGCCCGGGCGAAATGCACGATGTTGTCGCTCAGACGCCCCTCTTCGGGCAGACCGAGATCGCCCAGATCGGCCATCAGGCAGGCTCCAGCGCCGCCCGGACCTCCTCGAGAATGCGCCGCGCCTCCGCGCCCTGGATTTTCTGAATATCGTCCTGATACTTCAGGACCGCTCCCAGCGTATCGGCGATGACTTCGGGGCTGAGCGCAATCACATCGAGAGCCAAGAGGCATTTCGCCCAGTCGATGGTCTCGGCCACGCCCGGCCTTTTGAACAGATCCTCCGTGCGCAGCCGCTGGACAAAGGCCACGATCTCGCGGCTGAGCTGCTCGGCGGCCTCCGGCGCCCGGGTCTGCACGATCTCAAGCTCGCGGTCGAAACCGGGATAGTCAACCCAATGATACAGACAGCGCCGCTTGAGCGCATCGTGCACCTCGCGAGTGCGGTTCGAGGTGACGATGACGATGGGCGGCTCCGGCGCCCGCACCGTTCCGATCTCGGGAATGGTGACCTGAAAATCACTCAGGGCCTCGAGAAGAAACGCCTCGAAGGGCTCGTCCGTCCGGTCAAGTTCGTCGATCAGCAGGACCGGCGCACCCCCCTGCTGCGGGCGCATTGCTTCGAGAAGCGGCCGGGGGGTCAGAAACTCTTCGCTGAACACCTCGGCCTGCAGCGCAGCACGGTCGGTGGCGTGCGTGGCCTCGGCGGTGCGGATCGCCACCATCTGGGCCGCGAAGTTCCATTCGTAGACCGCCGAACCGGCGTCCAGCCCTTCGTAGCACTGCAGCCGGATCAGCCGTCGCCCCAGGGCCGCGGAAATCGCCTTGGCGATCTCGGTCTTGCCGACGCCCGCCTCGCCCTCCAGAAACAGCGGCCGGCCCAGCCGCAGGGCCAGAAACACCACCGTCGCAAGCGACCGCTCGGCGACGTAGCTCTGTTCGGCCAGCCGCTGCTGAACCGCGTCTATGGTTGAGATATCGGCCACGGCGCTCCTCCCTGACGACCTAGGCTGCATGGGGGGACGGCGGGGTCAAGACCCGCCCGCACGCTCCGGCACCTTGGTCGTAGGCCATCAACGCTTGTGGACCACGACGACCTGATCCTTGCGCTCTTTCTGGAAACGGACCTGATGCATGAAGCAGCCGGAAATCTCGCCGCGAAGCGCATTGAAACTCTCCGTCACCCGGGCATCAGAATGCGCGAAACTCCGGTCGTGGATATAGCTTTGAAAAAGCTCTGAGGTCTTGGTTATACCTGTTTTTTCATATGTTTCCGGCTGCCAGCGAAGGTCTTCGATGATGTAGAGTCCGCCGGGTGCCAGTCGCGGAAACAGTTCCAGAAAGGCGTTTTGCTGATGGTGCGAGGCATGGGAGGCGTCATCGATGATGATGTCGAACTGCGGCATGTCCTGCACGGTCCCGCGCAGCTCTTCGCGACTGTCCATATCGCAGCGGTGAAAGGTAAAGCGGTCGTGCTCGAACCAGGCAAAGTCCGACACGTCCAGCCCATGGATCTGTGCCTTGGGAAAATAATCCAGCCACATCCGCACCGAAGGCAGGTCCCTGGTTTCGCGGTCCTTGTCGGCTCCGTGTTCGGGTCCCCCGATCAGCAGCCCCATCTCCAGAAAGCTGATCTTGCGCTGCCGGAAGGGCAGAAACAGCATATGGTAGAGTTCGGTATAGCGGTGCTTGTCCGCCCCCTTGTCCGAACCGTAGCGGTTGGCCAGATCGGTGAGATTGACGATTTTGGACCGCGAGGCGGGGATATTGGCCACTTTCGCGGCGGCGGTATCTGCACGCGCGGCCGCGGAGCGGACGGTCTTTTCACGCTCCTGCGCGGCGCGGGCGGCCGGCTTGGCCGCGGCGGGCAGCGGTATGTTGGGCACGGGGGCCGCCTCCATGTCGATGCCGTGCTTGCGGATCAGCCCGTCCAGAAAGCTGCCGGGCTCGGGCCGGCCGCCATGATTGGCGATGAACCGCTTCATCCGCCGGCCGTAGAAATGGATAGAATAGCTGTCGGGCCGGACCATGTTGGCGATCTTGGTCGCGCCCGCCGCGCGCATCATCTTGCGGCGGTCGGCGAATCCCATTGGATAAAGCATGTGAACCGGCAGCGCATGGCGCGCCTCGCCGGTCTTGTGCAGATAATGGGTGATCGCATGGGGCCCCCACACGCCCCAATCCATTTCCGAGACGTGTTCGGGCGTTCCCGCCTCTGCCAGCGCGCCGAGCCGACTTTTCTCGCTGTCGGGATACCATTCGGGAATGCCGTATTCGTCCTCGGTCATTTCCAGCAGCGCGGCCAGCGCGTCGCTGTCGGAAGGCAGGCCCAGGACACCGCCGTTGATGTGGCGCTCGCTCTCCCATCCGTAGAAATGGCCCGTTTGGCTGGTGAAGGGACGCAGACAATAGGCGTCCGTATCGGCCCAGATCACCCGGTCGTTCCGGCGCAGCAGGTGATAGCGGAACACGTCGGAAAACAGCGCGAAGGAACCGGTGCGCCCATGCTGAATGAAGTTGTCGATAGGCAAGACCTCGTTGCCGTCCGCAACTTCGACGCCTTCGGGCACATTTTCCAGCGGTCCGTAGTGATAGAGTTTCACATGCTGGCCCGCATCCACAAAGGATTTGGCACAAAGCTGTTCGACAAAGCTCAACGGGCCTTTGACCCAAAGCATGGCAATTTCATATTCCTTCGCCACGGGGCGGGTCTCCCTCTTTACTGGTTTATTGCGCGGGGGTGTTCTGGGAGGTGAGAAACCGGATTGCCGGGTCCCCGGCGATCTCCTCCAGATCGCGGGCGTAAAAACGGCTCAGATGCGCGCGCTCCTGTTCCGTCCACGGATCATAGGCAGGGTATTCCGCCCCGCGCGGATATTTTTCCTGCAGGGCGACACGCTGGGCCAATGCCTCGTCCGGCCCGCGATCATAGATCAGACGCAAGAGCTCTGACACCGCGCGGCCCGATGCGGTGGGACGCTTGTTGGTGTCCTTGGGCGGCTTGAGCCTGGCCGGGTCGACGCCCTCCCCGACCAGATTGCGGAGGATCACCGGCTCGAGCCGGCGGAAATCCTCGTGTGCCCAGACCGTGATCCGAGCCCCGGGGAAAAAGGTTTCCACCGATTTCAGCACATTGTGCCAGCTGGGCATGTTCTCCAGCACCTGGCGCTTCATCTTGTCTTCGTCCACGAACCAGGTTCCGTTGACCGAGCGGAGGTATTCCACATAGGCGGAGGCGAAGAAGTCCGCATAGTTGCGAACGGCGATATGCACCTCGCGCACCTCGAGCGGGATGTTGCGCGCGAAATTCTCGATCAGCGCCCGGCGCCAGCGGTAAAGCACACCGCGCTTCACGCAGTGCCCGCAATGACCGGCCATATTCTCGTCGCTCAGGATGATCCGGGGCTGGGCGCGGTCGATCAGCGGATCGAAGAACGCGCGGCTCAGGGTGGCGAGCTCTGCATCGCTGATACGCGGCGACCAGTCGAGCCCGAGTTTCTCGTAGGCGTTGATCTGGGTGGGGATCGTCAGCCCCTTGCGCGTGTCGCGATGATGGACATAGGTGACGCCCCGCTTTTCCAGATGTCCGGAATTGCGGTTCAGCATCGCCTGGATGTGGCTGGTGGCGGTTTTGTGAAACCCGCCGTGGACGACGACATAGGGCGTGGTCATCAGCTTTGCGCGCGGGCCCCTTCCACTTCATCCGCCTCGGCGCCGGGATCGTTGAGCAACACGGATTTGTCCACCGGATCGGCCCCGGGCGGGTTGATGTCCTTGATGGCGGCCCGGAATTCGCCCCAGCCGTCGCGCTTTTTCAACTCCGCGATCTTGGCCCGGTGCCAGGCGACCGCCGCCTTGTGTAGACGTGCGAGTTCCGGATCGGACATGAGCTGGTCGAGCTCTTTCTTCATGGCCGGAACACGCGGCAGAATGCTTTCGTCCTTGACCATGTTCAGGTTCATGTCGGCCCAGTAGACCAGTCCCTGATCGCGGTCGATGTGATTGGTGCGTCCCCGGTCGCGCTTGACCAGAAAACTGTCGATGGAGCGGACCGCATAGTGATGCAGACGCGCGTGATCCGAGGCGAATTCCCGATGCGCGGACCAGCCCTGATCGAGGTAGCCGCGCGGCATAGGCTGGCCGCCGCCGTCCTTCCAGACCAGCGTCTCGGCCATTTCGGGCACGAACTTGGGCCGGTGCACGCTCAGCCGCAGAAGCTTTTCATTGCGCCGCACCAGCGTCTTGAGCCCGCGCGCCCGGTATTTTCCCGCGAAATCGTTGCCCGCCGACCAGGTAAAGGTCTCCGTGACCGGCTTGTCGGCATAGGTCAGCCGCCCGCCGCAGCCGAAGATCTTCCAGCAGACGGAAATCGCGTCGGCATGGCCCACCGCCTCGAACAGATCGGGCAGCCTCCCATCGCCGGCATCGATATTGAGAAACTCGTCGCAATCCGCGCAGATCAGCCAGTCGGCATCTTTGGTATGCTCATGATTGAACCCGCGGCGCAGGGCGACCCGTTGCGGGCTGGCACCTTTCTTGAAGCGGTTGTCCTCGTGCACGGCGAGGCCCAGCTCTTGCAGCCGCGTGGCGATGGCATCCGTCCCGTCCTCGCAGCCGTTGGTATAGATCAGGAAATCACTGAAGCCGATGGCGCGGTTATAGGCGATCCACTCCAGCATGAAGGGGCCTTCGTTCTTCATGGTGGTCAGAAGAACGATCTTGTCGTTGCGCAGAGGTTGGGTGAGCACCACCGGCGCCGCGGTTCCGCAAAGCGCGTCACCCTGCTGCGCCTCTGGGGCGGCCGCGCTGCGGCGCATGTTCTGGCGGAACGCCCGCGTGGCGCGTTCGGCCATTTCGGTCCTGTCGGTCTCGCGAAAATAGCCCGAGACCGAACCGCGATACCACGGCAGGTTCCGCCGCCGCCGGTAGAGCCGGTAGAACGCCGCCTCGGTCAGCTCCTCGAAAATGCACTGGTGCATGACCGTCTTGAGCGCGTCGATCTTGCGCAGGAACACGGCCGTCTTGTGCGCCGAGAACCAGCATTTGAAAATCCGCAGATTGTCCCCCGACAGCCGGTCGATATGGCTCTGGTCAAGATCGAAAAACGGATCGTAAAAGATGCTGACGGGGCCCAGCTCCGAGGTGAGCGCGGCCGCGTTGGAAAGCGGCAACGTCCAGTCCTGCCGTCGGCCGGACCAGTAGCGGGTCTCCCAGGGAACCAGTGCCTCGTCGAGGGTGGATTGCGGGTTGAAGGCCATCACATGCGCCCCGGGCGCCAGAGAGGCAAAGGAGATCGCCGCGAAGGCGCCCATCGAGGTTCCGGCGAACACCACCCGTTCGTAACCTTCGAAAAACCCCTCGTCGGCCAGCTTCCGCATCCGCTCGATCAGATCGGCATCGCGATACCAGTCCGCCACATGGGCCATGATTCCCAGATGCGAAATGTTGAGTTCACGCGCGAACTTGAAGGCCCACGGAACGCGCTCTGGGCTTGCGTCGTTCACATTCGCCAGATTGTCGAAGGTCACCAGCAGCCGCGGATTGGGCCGGCGCACGAACATCATGGAATGCTTGCCCGCCTTCTCGATGAAGCCCTCGCCGTTCCCGCCCGGCGCGAGTTCGGGGAACCACAGCGGCAGGCCGCTGCCGGGCGCGGCATCGAGATCTTCGGCTTCGTCCGAAGCGGCCGACGCCGATGTTTTGAATGCCTCCCGGGGATCTGCCTTCATGCCGTCGATCTCACTCATACCTGTGCCGCGCGGCGGCTTTGCCAAACAAACTACCGGTTAATCCCTGAAAAGTAAGCCATCCAAGCGCCGAAAGCGTGGTTTTAAAGTGGCTGGGCGTCATTCGGCCATATTTTACGGGCAGGCGTCCTCTCTCCGGTTCCGCGATCGGGGCGGCATCGCTGTGGATATCGCTTTGCCCGGTGCCCGCCGCCCCTTAGGAAGGATGCACGCCGCCCCGAACAGGGCGCAGACCAAAGGCAAGGGATGCAACCCGCACGATGATCGAGCCATCCATTCACCTGCATCTGGGCGCGCATAAGACGGCGTCGAGCCATCTTCAGCTAAGTATGCGTAAAAACACGGGAAAGTTGCAGCGGATGGGTGTGGCCTTTCTGCCGCCCAATCACTACCGGCAACTGCTGGCACCGCTGCAGGCCGCCCTGCGGGACGGGGCGCCGCGGGCCGACGTGCGCGCGGGCGCTCGTCCCCTGCTCAGGGGGGCGGCGGCCGGGGCCAAGCTGCTGATCCTGTCCGACGAGAACATTCTCGGGATTCTGCCGCGGGTTGCGCGGCGCGGCCGGCTTTATCCTTGGGCGCCGGGGCGGGTCGGCCGCTCGCTGACAGTGCTTGGTCCCCGCCGGATCGCGGTATTCCTGTGCATTCGCAACGTCGCCGACTTCCTGCCCTCGGCCTATGGCGAGAGTTTGCGCCACAACCGGTTCCAGACCTTTGAGGAGTTCTGCGCCGCCGCCCGGCCCGAAGACCTGTCCTGGGCGCGGCTGGTCGAGGACATCCGCCCCCGCCTGCGCGGGGCGCCGCTGACCGTCTGGCGCTACGAGGATTACTGCGCCCTGCGCCTGCGGATCGTGGAAGCCCTGATCGGCGCGGAGCCCCCGGAGGATTTCGAATTTCTCGAACGCCGCCCGCGGCCTGGCCTGTCGGCGCGCGCGGTAGAGGAACTTTTGCGTCTGCACGCGGCGGGACGCGACGTGAAGGAAGAGGCGCTGGTCGCCGCGATGGCCGACACCTATCCGAAGGGCGCCTCTTTCCCCGCCTTCGATCCGCTGTCCGAAGCGACGAAAAACCGCTGTGCGGAGCTTTATCGTTCCGATTGGGACGCTATATCCCGGATGGAAGGCGTCAGTGTCCTCGAAACCGGAACAAACGCCCGATAAAAGTTTATTTTGAGGCAAAGACGGCTCTCAAATTCTACTTTTTCTTCATATTGCTGCCCGGAACATCCTAAATAGTGTCAGCACAGTCATCGTAACCATTGACGGGCGTATCTATCATGCAGGACTTCAACAGCACCGAAGACGCGGAAGAGTTTGTCGGCGAGACGCTGGAGGAGACGCTTGAACACGTCGGTCAGCGCCTGGGTTTCTATCAGGAACTGGGACCGGACCACATGGCCGTCTTCGCCGAGAACGGCGGCACGATTTTCGATGACGAGCCCACCGTCCTGCTGGTCAGCTTTGTCCTGGCGCGCGACGATGACGCGACACTGGAAGATGTCTGCCCGCTGGGCTGCCACCTGCGCAAGAAACACGGCTGGGCACATCTATGCGTCGTCGCCACGGCCGAGAAGTGGTTTCGCGATCCCGCCGTCTATGCCTTCTTCGACCAGCTTGTGGATGATGCCTTCTTCGAGGATTACGACCGCGTCATCTTCTTCGGCGAACGGATGTGCGGCTATGCGGCGGCGGCCTTTTCGGTCGCCGCGCCGGGGGCGCATGTGCTGGCCTTTTCCCCGCAGGCCACGCTCAACCCGGCGGTCGCGGGATGGGATACGCGCTATCCCCGCGCGCGGCTGCTCGATTTCACCGAGCGTTTCGGCTATGCGCCCGAGATGGCGGAAGCGGCCGAGAAGGTCTATGTGATCTACGATCCCTACGAGCGGCTCGACGCGATGCATGCGGCGCTGTTTTCGGGGAATTTCGCGATGCATCTGCCCATCCGTTTTCACGGTGCCGATACCGCCGAGGAGCTGGACACCAGCGGCGTTCTGCCCGAGCTGGTAGAGGCCGCGGCCGGCGACGGGCTGGACCGCACGCTGTTTTACCGGCTGATGCGCAAACGCCGTTATGTGCGCCGTTATCTGCGCCGGGTCCTGGCCGAAACCCAGAACCGCCGCCGCCCCTATCTCACGGCGATGGCGGCGCGGACGATCCTGACCTACCGGGTGGGCCCGCAGATCAAGGAAGCCTACACGACCGCGTTGACCAAGCTGGAGAAGGAGGGACGCACCCTGCCCGATCTCCAGCCGCATCCGGCCTCGGCCAAGGCTGCGCAGGGCTGATCGCGCGCAGACACCGCCCTGCGGCGGTGCGACTGTGTCCCGCACGCGGCGGTCGGCGGCCAACCGGGCAACTCGCGGATTGTGCAAATCGCGCAAAACTGCGATTTGCGCGGTATGACCGACACGCTCACGCTTACCCGCCCCGACGACTGGCACCTGCATTTGCGCGATGGCGCGATGCTGCGCGCCGTGCTGCCCGAAACCACCCGCGACTTCGGCCGGGCCATCGTGATGCCGAATCTGGTGCCGCCCGTGGTCCGCGGCCAGGAGGCTGCCGCCTATCGCGAGCGCATTCTCCGGCATCTGCCCGACGGTGCGGATTTTACACCGCTCATGACGCTTTATCTGACCGAGGAAACCGATCCCGAGGACGTGGTGCGCGCCGCAGCCGAGGGAATTGTGACGGCGGTGAAGCTCTATCCCGCCGGGGCCACCACCAATTCAGCCTCGGGGGTGGTGAACTTCGACCGGGTGCGCCCCGTTCTTGAACGCATGGCAGAAATCGGGCTGCCGCTTTGCGTGCACGGCGAGGTTACCGATCCAGAGGTGGATATCTTCGACCGCGAGGCGGTGTTTCTTGACCGGGTGCTGGAGCCGCTGCGCCGCGCGACGCCTGACCTGCGCGTGACGCTCGAACATGTCACCACCAGCGACGGTATCGACTATGTCAGGGACGGCGGGGGCGATATCGGCGGCTCGATTACCGTTCACCACCTGATCATCAATCGCAACCACATCCTGGTGGGGGGTATCAAGCCGCATTATTACTGCCTGCCGGTGGCAAAGCGCGAGGCGCACCGCCGCGCCCTGGTGGGGGCCGCGACCTCTGGCGAGGGGCGGTTTTTCCTCGGCACCGACAGCGCCCCTCATACCGATCCGCTCAAGGAGAATGCCTGCGGCTGCGCCGGGGTGTTTTCCGCCAGCAACGCCATGGCGTGTCTCGCGCAAGTGTTCGAGGCCGAAGAAGCGCTCGACCGGCTGGAGGCCTTTGCGTCGCTCAATGGGCCCGCACATTACCGGCTGCCCCCGAACCCGGGCAGGATCACCCTGGAAAAAACCGAGGACGCGGTGATTTTTCCCGGAAAGATCGATACCGGCGAGGGTCCCGTCACGCTCTTCGATCCCGGTTTTCCCGTTCACTGGCGGGTCAGGGCATGACCCTCGCCGCCGGGACAGAGACCATCACAGGAAAGGCTCCGCAATGATCCCCAGCAGTTTTCCCGAAAAATCCGTGATCGCCGATCTGACCGCCGGAATGCTGCTCGATATCGGCGCGGTGCATTTCAACGCCGACGAGCCCTTTACCCTCGCCTCCGGCCTGCCCTCGCCCACCTATATCGATTGCCGCAAGCTGATCGGCTATCCGCGGATCCGCTCTGCCCTGATGGATTTCATGACCTGCACGGTCATGCGCGAAGCGGGCTTGGAGGCCTTCGACAATATCGCGGGCGGCGAAACCGCGGGCATACCTTTTGCCGCGCTGGTGGCGGAACGCATGGCGCTTCCCATGAGCTATGTCCGCAAGAAGCCCAAAGGCTATGGCCGCAACGCCCGCATAGAGGGCGAGATGTCCGAAGGCCAGCGCGTGCTCTTGGTTGAGGATCTGACCACCGACGGCGGCTCGAAACTGAGTTTCGTCGATGCGATCCGCGAGACGGGCGCGGATTGCGCCCATACGGCCGTGATCTTCTATTACGACATTTTCCCGGGCACCGAGGCGCGTCTTGGGGAACACGGCGTGACGCTGCATCATCTTTGCACCTGGCATCACGTTCTGGATCGCGCCCGACGCGAGGCGCGGTTCGATGCGGCGACCCTCGACGAGGTGGGCAGGTTCCTGCAGGACCCGCGCGCCTGGCAGGCCGCGCGTCGGAGTTAGAATTGCCCGGCCGGCGCAATCGGCGGGCCGCGCAGGTAACGCGCGGCTTTTCGCCCCGGGAAAACCTCCATATATGGGCGACCGCTAGCCACATTCATCTAAATGTGGTATTTTTTCAAAATGCGGAACAGTCTTCCACAGAAAGATACATTTTGCGGTGAATCGCCCCGATGGTGTATGTCCTTGCACTTGCAGGGGAGAGGTTCGGACAGGGGATCGGGATGAACGAGATTACGTCGATCAATGGCAATATGCTGCAGGCGGGCGACACGCAGGCGCTCCCTCATAATATCGAGGCCGAACAGCAGCTTCTGGGCGCCATCCTGACGAATAACGATCTTTACGACCGTATCGCGTCGATCGTGGGCGCCGAGCATTTCCATGAACCGGTGC
>FYBJ01001089.1_pt1 | contig 10302 bp, 9 predicted proteins | sample 1134611 | NCBI WGS metagenome assembly FYBJ01 (sample SAMEA104116008, study PRJEB20421) | marine metagenome | isolation source: marine | reverse complement strand
TGTGTATAAGAGACAGCGCATGGGCAGGGTATTGGCCATGGTCTGGCCGCGGACACGCTCGTCGGGCGACACGGTGGGATCGTCGGCGGCGACCGGCGTGACCTTGACCACCGAGACCCAGTGGGTGATTTCGGCCAGATCGCGCAGCACGGCCATGGGATCGGCGCCGTCGGCATATTGCGCGGACAATTCGCCCAGCGCGCCGCTGGCATCGCCGCGCAGGATCATGTCGAACAGATCGAGCACCCGGCCCCGATCGGCCAGCCCCAGCATGGCGCGGACCTGTTGGGCGGTGGTTTCCCCAGCGCCGTGGCTGATCGCCTGATCCAGCAGCGAGGTGGCGTCGCGGGCCGAGCCTTCGGCGGCACGAGTGATCATGGCCAGCGCGTCATCAGCGATTTCAGCGCCTTCCGCAGCGGCGATGCGTTGCAGCATGGCGATCATGTCTTCGGGTTCGATGCGACGCAGGTCGAAACGCTGGCACCGGGACAGGACGGTGACCGGCACCTTGCGGATTTCGGTGGTCGCGAAGATGAACTTCACATGCGCGGGCGGTTCCTCCAGCGTCTTGAGCAGCGCATTGAACGCGCTGTTCGACAGCATGTGAACCTCGTCGATGATGTAAATCTTGTAACGCGCGCTGGCGGCGCGGTAGTGCACGCTGTCGATGATCTCGCGGATGTCGCCGACGCCGGTGCGGCTGGCCGCATCCATCTCCATCACGTCGACGTGGCGGCTTTCCGCGATGGCGAGACAATGTTCGCATTCCCCGCATGGTTCCGTGGTTGGTGCGCCGGTGCCGTCCCGCCCCACGCAATTGAGCCCCTTGGCAATAATGCGCGCGGTCGTGGTCTTGCCGGTGCCCCGGATGCCCGTCAACACGAAGGCCTGTGCGATGCGATCGGCCGCGAAGGCATTCTTCAGGGTGCGCACCATGGCGTCCTGACCGATCAGGTCCGAGAAGTTCCCGGGGCGGTATTTGCGCGCCAGAACCTGATAGCCGCTGTCGGTGTTTTCGCTCATGTTGCCTCTGGGATTCTCAACGCAGCAAACCTAAGGGGTGGGGCGGGCGGCGTCCACCGCCGTCTAGATCATCCAGAGCACCACCCCCACAAAGAACGAGCCCGCCGCAAGCAGCCCCGCGATCCAGCTGAGCCGCCGGGTGTCGAGCGGCCGTGCCTGATGCCTTTCCAGCCGTTCGAGCGCTCCGCAGGCCTGCTGGCGCGCAACCCAGTAGACGGCGATCGAGATGATGACGAACACCGTCGCGACCGCCTTGGCCATCCATGTGGGTTCGAAGGGGCCGAATACCGCCCGCAGTCCGATCGCTACGGCCAGAGAGGCCATCCCGGTCCGCATCCAGCCGGCAAACGTGCGCTCGTTGGCAAGGATGGTGCGGTCCTCGGCCCAATCGGTGCGGGCCTCCGCCCAGGCGGTCCGGGGATCGGGGTCGTTTTCGTTCCCCTGGTTTGCATCTGTGTCCGGCGACTTGTTCACGCGGACATCTTAACGTGCATATCCGACGTGGCGAGCGGCCATACGCCACGGCGGCAAAGCTGTCGGATACGGGGAGAAGGTGAGAGGCTGAACGCGACCCAGGCGAAACTCGTTGCGGCTGCTTCCTTCCGGACCTGACCGGGTTGGCGAGGCGCCTGCCCGCGCCAGCCTCTCGCGGAGGGATATATGTTCAACGGCGGCGGATGGCAAGCCGCCGACCGCCGCTCAGAGCGAAATGGAATAGCTCAGATAGCCGCCGTCCGCCCGCCCCTGCGGAAGAATGCCCAGCGGCGCCACCTCGTCGATGAACTCCGCGCTTTTCGGTCCGGAAAGGAACCGTGCGCGGGTGGGGGCGGGCATGGGGGCGAATCCCCAGTCAGCGAGCCGGTGGACCGCGACGGAGGACTGAGCGCGAAAATAACGCTCTAGCGCCCGGCGGACCGGCATGGTTGTTCGCTCCGCCTGGCCGAAACCGGCAACCCCCTGAAACAGCCCGGTCGCGGCCAGCCTGTGACTGTTGGTGGCGACGAGGAAACGATCGCCCGGCCCGACATCGCCGCGGGCATGGCGCAGCTCCACGATCCGGCGGCCGGGGGCCAGCGGATGACCCTTTGGATCGAATGCCGCCGGCTGGGAGAGATCGATCCGGTAACTCAGCCCGTCAATGACGTCGAACGAATAGGCGGGATAACCTTCCGCCAGAAGCGGGGCCCCATCGCTGCCCGGCGAGAGGGTGTTGAACACGCTGACCGCGCGTTCCAGCCACTCGCGCAGCATCGCCCCCGTTACCTCCACTGCGCATAGCATGTTATGATAGGGGTAGAGATCTGCCAGGTCGCGAAGCGCCACGGGCCCGGCAGGGACATGGGTGAAATACTCCGCGCCATAGTGGCCGCCTGCCTTGAAGGGCGCCGAAGCGGACAGAAGCGGCAGATCCGCCGAGATCTCGTCCAAGACAGACCCGAGCGCCGCGCGCTGCGCGTCAGCCACCAGTTGCAGCGCGGCAGAGGGCGCTACCTGGGCGAAATGGGTGTGAAACGGCTGGGCGCCGCGGCCCACCGGCCGGCGCATGAATTCGATTGTTCCGGCGTGTGCCTCGGCCACCGCCGCCGCAACCCGTGCCCGGGCCGCGGTCGTGTGCGTCTCGGGCGTGGCCGGCGGTGCGGCAAGCGCGGCCGCGCGATGATCCACGACGCGCCAGGCGCCGTGACTGTCACGTCGCAGCCACAGATCCAGAACTCCCAGGTGCGAGCCCCAAAACCCCGCGAAAATCGCCGGCTTGCCGTGCAGCGTGCCGCTTTGCGGATCGGTGCACGGCGGTTTTTCCCGTGAACGGGGCTGGGGGAATACCCCGTGTGCATGGCCGCCCAGCACCACATCCACGCCCGACACCGCCGCGATGCCCAGGGCGGCATGTTCGGCGCCAGGCTCCGGCTCTGCCGCGCCGATCCCGCAATGTGCCAGGGCGATCACGATATCCGCGCCCGCCGCGCGCAGTTGCGGCACGTGATGACGTGCTGCCTCGACCATGTCGTGGGCAGCGGCGCGGCCGCCCAGTTCTGCCGCCTCCCAACGCATCACTTGCGGCGGCACGAAACCGATCACCCCTATGCGGATGGGCAGAGGCCTGCCCCCCGGGTCTCGCAACTCCCGCTCCAGGATGGCGGTGGGCGGGAACAGCCCGTGTCTCGTGCCAGTCTCGCCACTCGGGGGGCGGTCCACCCGGTCGACGTTCGACAGCACGACGGGGAATTCCGCCCCGCCGTAGGCGTTCAACAGAAAGCCGAGGCCATAGGTGAAATCGTGGTTGCCTACGGTCGCCGCGTCATAGCCCAGGGTATTGAGGGCCCCGATAACAGGATGCACATCTCCGGGCAGCAGATCGTCCTGGGCGACATAGTCGCTCAGCGGACTTCCCTCGAGCAGATCGCCCACGTCGAGCAGAACCGACTGCGGCGCGCCGGCCCGCTGAAGCTCGATCAGATCGGCCAGCGCAGCCAGACCGCCCTGGGCGCTGGGAGCATCGGCATAGTAGTCGTAGGGCAGGATATGAGCATGCAAATCCGTTGTGCACAGGACGCGAAGATGACCGGCATGCGCATCCGACCGCTCTGCGTCGTCGCCTGTCGAACCATTCGTCACTGTTGGTCACCGGCAAAAAAAACGAAAATAATCTATTTTGGTATCTGGCATCGAGCCTAGAAGGCAATTAACGGATATGTAAAGGTTTTTCCGGCTTTGATGTGCGTTGCGGGCGACGGGCGATGCCATTTTGCCCCGTCGGTCTGAAGGAGGCGCCATGCGACTGGCGGAAACAGTAACATTCGGCTGCTCCTCGCTCGACAGGGCGGCGGAGCTGCGCGGCGGCGAGGCCGATGCGCTCGGCCGCGATGCCGCGGCACGGTATCAGCTTTTCTGGAGGGGCAAGCCCCTGGCCGACAGGCAGAGGGGCGATCGGCTTTTGCGGATCGGGGCGGACCATCCCTTGATCCGGAGCGGCGAGGCGGCGGCGGAGGGAGCCGTGTTTCTGGGGCGAAGCGGGCCGGAGGCGATCTTCGCACTCGATCTGTCCGGCTGGGAGCCCGAGGGCGTGGATCATGCGGCGCTCGATCTCTTCTCGGACCAGAGCTGGCAACATCACCCCTCGTTGCCAGAGCAGGCGGGCTTTGCCGAGCTGCGCGGTATCATGGCGGCGCTCGACCCGCTCGATGCGGAGATCGCGGCCAGCGGGCGGGCGATCCTGGGATGGCACCGCACGCACGGGTTCTGCGCGCGCTGCGGCGCCCTGAGCCGTGCGGAGAAGAGCGGCTGGCAGCGGCGGTGCGGCAGTTGCGGTGCGTTGCATTTCCCCCGCACCGATCCGGTGGTCATCATGCTTGTCACCTGCGGCAACGAGGTGCTGCTAGGACGCTCTCACGGTTGGCCCGAGGGGATGTATTCGCTTCCCGCGGGTTTTGTCGAGCCGGGCGAGACGATAGAGGCGGCGGTTCGCCGCGAGGTGCGGGAGGAAACGGGCATCGCCGTCGGGCGGGTTGGCTATCTTTCCAGCCAGCCCTGGCCCTATCCCAGTTCGCTGATGATCGGTTGCCGGGGCGAGAGCAAGGGCGGCGCCCTGCGCGTCGATCCCGAAGAACTGGAGGATGCGCTGTGGCTGTCGCGTGAGGAGATTCTGGACATCATGGCAGGGCGGCGCGAGGGCATCACCCTTGCGCGAAAAGGCTCGATCGCCAATTTTTTGCTGGTCAACTGGCTCGCCGATCGGCTGGAATGATCCGCAAATCCCGCAGGACAACAGAAAACGGGCCTATTGATGCAGTTTACCACCAGAGAAGACGTTGAAGCCCCCATCGATTTCGTGTTCGCAAACATAGTCGATTTCGACAAGTTCGAACGTGCCGCCATGCGGCGGGGGGTGGAGATCGAAAGAAGAGGCGCCACCCCGGCCGAAACCCACTGGAGCGGAAAGCTGGTGTTTCGCGGCAAGACGCGGAACTTCCAGGCCCATGTCGTCAGTTTCGAGCGGCCCGAGGGCATCGTTATCGACGGGAACACCGACGGCTTTCTGATCAAGGTCGAGGCGGAGCTTATGGCGCTTACCCCGACGCGGACGCGGGTGCGGGTCGCGCTGAACCTGTCGCCCCGCGGGCTGTCGGCGCGGCTGATACTGCAGTCGGTGCGTCTGGCGAAACAGAATCTGACCAAGCGCTACAAGCGGCGCGTGCATGTTTTTGCCCAGGATATCGCCCGCACCTATGAGGCCAGCGAAACGGTATAACAGGACGGTCGCCAGCGGCTAGCGGCGTTCGGTGTCGGCCGGATAGACCCCCAGAAGTGTCATGTCCGAGCAGAAATACCGCAGTTCGTCCAGTGCGAGCTTTACGTTCCTGTCTTCGGGATGGCCCTCGATATCCGCGTAGAACTGCGTTGCCTGGAAGGAGCCGTTGACCATATAGCTTTCGAGCTTGGTCATGTTGACCCCGTTGGTGGCGAAGCCGCCCATCGCCTTGTAGAGCGCGGCCGGGATATTGCGCACCTGAAACACGAAAGAGGTCATCATCGCACCGGAGCGGCGGCTCAGGTCCTCTTCGCGAGACATGACAAGAAAGCGGGTGGTGTTGTTGTCCTGGTCCTCGATGTGACGGCCCAGCACCTTCAGCCCGTAGATCTCGCCCGCCAGTTCCGAGGCCAGCGCCCCCAGGGCCGGATCCGCGGCGGCGGCCACATGCTGGGCCGACCCGGCGGTGTCGGCGCCCGTGACGCGGTGAATCCCGTGTTTCCTCAAAAAGCCGCGGCATTGGCCCAATAGCACCGTGTGGCTCATGGCCCGCTCGATCCGTGACAGATCGCTGCCCGGCACACCCAAAAGATTGATGTGCACCCGCACAAACACCTCATCGACGATATGCAGACCGGATTCGGGCAGCAGGCGATGAATGTCGGCGACACGGCCATAGGTAGTATTCTCGACCGGCAGCATCGCCAGATCGGCCATGCCCTCGCGCACGGCGTCGATCGCGTCCTCGAACGTCCGGCAGGGCATGGGCTCCATTTCGGGCCGCGCATCGCGGCAGGCCTGGTGCGAATAGGCACCCAGTTCCCCCTGAAAGGCGATGCGTGCGGTCATTGGCGGCTCCGAATGTGGGCGTTTGGTCGCGGTAACTACACCTTGCGATACCCGAAGGGAACCGGGTAGATAACCGCCAACGAACGCACAACGTGAGAGCTCCCATGTTCGATACAATGACAGTTACCAAGATCGTCGGCGCCCTGGCCGGGGCATTGCTCGTGTTCCTTCTGGGCAATTGGGCGGCCGAGTTGATCTATTACGGGGCCGAGGGCGCCGGCGAAGAAGAAGAGGCTCAGGGCTATGTCATAGACACCGGCGAAGAGGAGGTCGCGGACGCAGGTGAGGCGACGGTCGATTTCACCGCCATCATGGCCGAAGCCGATCCGAGCAAGGGCGAGCGGGTCTATACCAAGTGCAAGGCCTGCCACGTGCTGGAAAAAGGCGCCAACGGCGTGGGCCCCTATCTTTACGGCGTCGTGGGACGCGACATCGCCTCGGCCGATGGCTATAGCTACTCCGATGCGCTTGCCTCCAAGGAGGGAGAGTGGAGTCCGGAAAACCTCAACGCATTCCTGGAAAACCCAAAGGGCTGGGCGCCGGGCACCAAGATGGGATTTGCCGGTCTGAAGAAGGTCGAGGACCGCGCCAATGTGATCGCCTATCTCGAGTCCGTAGGCGGCTGACCGGCTCCTCGGGCGCGCCGATGACGCAGGCACGAAAAATTGCCGCCCTTCGGGGCGGCTTTTTTATGCGGTTCGCCGCCGGTCACACAAACGCAACTTGAACATCTGTGGCCGTGGAAACTAGGCTGGGGGCCGACCCGGCGCAGCCGGCAAATCGTGGAGGAGAAACTCGGATGGCAGCAGATCGGCCGATCGGATCGCGGGCCCTGGCACAAACGACGAAGCATTCCGGCGCCATGCATATGCGCCTCGCCTGGCTGTTCCTGCCGCTCGCGCTGCTTATGCTGGCTCTTCTCGTCGTTCCGGCCCGCGCGGAAAGCGACCTCATCAAGTCACATGGCATTTCCACCTTCGGAGAGCTGAAGTATCCGGCCGATTTCAAGCGCCTCGACTATGTCAACCCGGACGCGCCGAAAGGCGGCGAGATTTCCGAGTGGGCGTTTGGCAGTTTCGACAGTATGCACCCCTATACGGCCAAGGGCCGGGCGGGGCGGCTTTCCTCGATCTTCTTTGAAAGCCTGCTGACCGGGACGGCCGACGAGATCGGTGCGAGCTACGGGCTGCTGGCCGAGAGCCTCGAATATCCGGAAGACCGGAGCATGGTGATTTTCAACCTCCGCCCCGAGGCGCGCTTTTCCGACGGCTCGCCGCTGACGGCGGAGGATGTGAAATTTTCCTATGAGCTGCTGCGCGACAAGGGGTTGTCGAGTTTCCGGGTCCAGCTCGCCAAGCAGGTGGAAAACGTCGAAATCATCAATCCGCAGCGTATTAAATTCACCTTCAAGAAGGGCATTCCCACCCGCGATCTGCCTGCCGCGATGGGGGGGCTGCCGATCTTTTCAAAGGCTTTCTACGAAGCCAATGATCGTGATTTCGAGGAAAGCTCGCTGGAGCCGTTGCTGGGGTCGGGTCCCTATGTTCTGGGCGAAATGGAAGTGGGCGAGCGCATCGTTTACGAGCGGAACCCGGATTACTGGGGCGCCGATCTGCCGATCAATGTGGGCCAGAACAATTTCGACCGGATCCGCGTCGAATATTTCGCCGATTACAACGCCGCTTTCGAAGGTTTCAAGGCCGGAACCTATACATTCCGCGACGAAGCGTCGTCAAAGACCTGGGCCACGGGCTATGATTTTCCGGCGGTGACCAAGGGCTGGATCGTCAAGCGCGAGATCCCTCATATGATCAAGGCGCCAGGGCAGTCGTTCATCTTCAACCTGCGGAGGGACAAGTTCAAGGACCCCCGGGTTCGTGAAGCCATCGGTATGATGTTCAACTTCCAGTGGTCGAACGAAACTCTGTTCTACGGCTTTTACCAGCGTGACAACTCTTTCTGGGCGAACACGGAACTGGCGGCAAAAGGCAAACCCTCCGAGGCCGAGCGGGCGCTGCTCGAGCCGCTGGCCGACATCCTGCCGCCCGGGGTGCTCGACAGCGAACCCTTCAGCTATCCCAACGGCTCCGAGCGTCAGCTCGACCGCAGCATGCTGCGCGAGGCCGGCAGGCTTCTGGACGAGGCGGGCTGGCTCGTGGGCGCGGACGGGATGCGCCGCAATGCAAAAGGCGAAACCCTCCGAGTCGAGCTGCTCAACGACAGCCAGACCTTTGACCGGGTGCTCAACCCCTATGTGGAGAATCTGCGCCGGCTGGGAGTGGATGCCGTTCACACCCGTATCGACAACGCCCAGATGGCGGCGCGCGAACGCCCGCCCGCATATGATTTCGACATCATTACCGGAATGCTGCAAACAGATTACATTCCGGGAACCGGGCTGCGGCAGTATTTCGGTTCGGAATCGGCCGACGACTCCGTCTTCAACCTGATGGGACTGCGGTCTGAAGCGGTGGATGCTCTGATCGACAAGGTGCTCGAGGCGAACACGCAAGAAGAACTCAACGTTGCGATCTCTGCGCTCGACCGGGTGCTCCGCGCCGAGAAATTCTCCATCCCGCAGTGGTACAAGGGCGCGCACACCGTCGCCTATTACGATATTTTCGGATACCCCGAGGATCTGCCGCCCTATGCGCTGGGAGAACTTAGCTTCTGGTGGTACAACGCCGACCGAGCCGCCGAGTTGGAAGCAGCCGGCGTGCTCTGACCGGCGGGCAACGGGGAAACACACGAAATGGGCGCCTATATCCTCCGGCGGCTGGCCTTGGTCATCCCGACGCTGATCGGCATCATGATCATTAACTTCACCCTGACGCAGTTCGTGCCTGGCGGCCCGATCGAGCAAGTACTCGCGCGTATGGAGGGTCAGGGCGACGTGTTCCAGAACTTCGCGGGCGGCGGCGATGCCGGCGGCGAAAGCATCGGAGGCGATGAACGCTATCAGGGCGCGCGGGGCCTGCCGCCGGAATTCATCGCCGAACTGGAGAAACAGTTCGGTTTTGACAAGCCGCCGTTGCAGCGGTTTCTGGAAATGATGTGGAACTATCTCCGCTTCGATTTCGGCGAGAGTTACTTTCGGTCCATCAGCGTAATCGATCTGGTGATAGAGAAGATGCCGGTTTCCATTACGCTGGGGCTTTGGTCGACACTGATCGCCTATGCCATTTCCATCCCCCTGGGTGTGCGCAAGGCGGTGCGCGACGGTTCCAAATTCGATGCCTGGACCAGCGGCGCCATCATCGTGGCCTATGCGATCCCCTCCTTTCTCTTTGCAATCCTGCTGCTGGTGCTGTTGGCCGGGGGCTCGTATCTCCAGATTTTTCCCTTGCGCGGGCTGGTTTCGGACAATTTCGACCAACTGAGTCTGCTGGGCAAGATCGGCGATTACTTTTGGCATATCACCCTGCCGGTGGTGGCCTCTTCGATCTCGGGCTTTGCGACTCTAACGCTGCTGACGAAGAATTCCTTTCTCGATGAGATCAAAAAGCAATATGTGATGACGGCCCGGGCCAAGGGCCTGCCGGAGCGGCGGGTGCTTTATGGGCATGTGTTCCGCAACGCCATGCTGATCGTCATAGCCGGGTTTCCCAGCCTGTTTATCGGCATTCTCTTTGGCTCTTCGCTTCTGATCGAGACGATCTTTTCGCTCGATGGGCTAGGGCGGCTGGGGTTCGAGGCGGCGCTGGCGCGCGACTACCCGGTGTTGTTCGGCACGCTTTACATGTTCGGGCTGCTGGGGCTGCTGATCGGTATCGTCTCGGACCTGATGTATGTGCTGGTAGATCCGCGTATCGACTTCGAAAGCCGGGAAACCTGAGCCATGGCGCTTTCACCGCTCAACCGCCGCCGCTGGCGCAACTTCCGCCGCAACGGCCGGGCCTTCTGGTCGCTGGTCATCTTTGCCGTGATTTTCGGGCTTTCGCTTTTCGCCGAGCTCTTGGCCAACGAAAAGCCGCTGCTGGTGAAATACCGCGGAGATTTCTACGTGCCGATCGTCAGCTTCTATCCCGAAACCGAATTCGGGGGCGATTTCCGCACCGAGGCGATCTATCGCGATATCGAGGTGCAATGCCTGATTACCACCGGTGGGATGGATGCTTGTTTCGACGAGCCGGAGGCCCTGATCGAGGACGCGCAGGATGGCGAGATCGACGGCGAGCGCA
>FYBJ01000813.1_pt1 | contig 10312 bp, 8 predicted proteins | sample 1134611 | NCBI WGS metagenome assembly FYBJ01 (sample SAMEA104116008, study PRJEB20421) | marine metagenome | isolation source: marine | reverse complement strand
GCGCCTCTTCCTTGGCGCGATAGATTTCTTCGATGCCGGGGGCCTTGGCGAAGATGCCGCGCTCGAGCCGCGTGGTGGCGTCCAGCATCACGCCATAGCTCTCGGCAATCTCCGCCTGCTTCTCGCGCATGAGCTGAGGCGACATCACCCCTTCGGCCCAGCACGAGAACCAGGTCCCCAGCTCCCGACCGCGATTGTTCAGAACGATATGGGCGTGCCGGTGTGCACGGTCATCATGAACCGCCAGCACGTAATCCCACTGGTCGCCATATTCGCCGCTCTCGAAGAAATGCTCCGTCCAGTCCATGGCGATGTCGCGCACCTGGTCGACCGTCACATCGGTCGGGAAGGACAGAAGCATGTGCGAGGTGAACCCGAGCTTGGTCGAACCGCGCCAGGTCCCGGCCCAGTCCTCGATGATGTCCTCTTTCTGCTCCTCAGAAAGCACCGCCGCATCGGTCAGCGCGTTGGTCATCGTCGAATAGGTGTAGACCGCCTTGTCGTTGATATAAGAGATCTGCGCCCCGAGGCTACACCTCGTCTTGCAGCCTCCGGCCCGGATCCGTTTGAACACCGCCGCGCGGCTCTGCCCCGAGGCCGCCTTCAGCGCGTTGCTCGCCGACATGGACCCGACGCGCGCGAAACTCCGACCCTGCCGACGCCCCGCCAACCGCGCGTCGATCCGCGCCGCGGCCTGACCCCGGATGCGCTCATCCTCCCAGAGCCGCCCCATGACCGAGGTGTAGAGGGCGAGCGGATCAGCCATTGCGCACCAGCCTCAGACCGCCGCCCGTCACAGGCGAGCTGTCCTCCAGAACCGCGCCCTCCGCCCCCTGCCCTTTTTCCTTTTGCGGCCACTCCTGATGACGCAGCGCCTGCGCCGCATCCTTCATCCGGCCCATCTCACGGCTCATCCGCTGCGCCAGATCGAGCAGTTCGATCAGCACCGCGCGATCCGCCTCCGAGACCTCCAGCCGACCGCGATGCACCGCCTTGGCGAGCACCAGTCCGGCGTCGCTCACATCCTTCGCCTGACGCCACGCGGCGCAGAATTCCGCGACCAGATCACGGGGTACATCGAGGAAACCGCACCGCCCGCGCAGCACCGCATTGAGCGCCTGCGACCGGTTGGCAAAACCCCGCGCGCGCCACTCCGCATCGAAGGCATCGAGCTCAGATCGGCTGGCCCGGAACGCCACCGTCTCGCTTGGATCGCGTACCGCGAGCCCCTCGCCTGCCTCCTCTTTTGCGAGCCGGTTCACGTGGCGCGGAGAGATGCCAAACACCGCCGCAAGGTCCTTCGCGCTTTCGCCCGCCGCGAAACGCCGCGCCATTCGATGCGCTCTTCAAGCTTCAGGTTTTTCGCTGGCCTCGGCACGGGTCAGACCCCTCGGACAAAATGTGCAAACATTGGCCATATCCTGCCAACGTCTTCCTTCTCTCCTTCGCTTATACTTCAATACATCACATTGCGCAATATTACGTTTTGTGTGTTCTGTCTTTTTGCGACCAATAGGCCGCCCTCAAGACCGCTGCACAGCGCGACATGGAACGCCGCCGTCCTCATCGATGCGCGGCAAACTGGTCAAAAAAACTGCTGAAACTTGTGTTCAAGAAGCACGCGACGAAAGGCAAACCAAACGCTCGATCCGGTCACGGATCGGGCGCTAGGAACACGAAAACTGCCCGCGCGGGATGGCGCGGATCACACCCTCTGAGGGCGGCACGATGCTTCAAAGAAACAGCGTCAGACCCCTGCGGATCCGAAGACCCGCAGGGGTATCTGGGTCAGTGACCCAGTCCCAGAGTGCGCAGATCGTCGTAGCGGCTGCGGGCGATCAGAGCCTCGGTCTCGAGGCTGTCGAGGGTCTCCGGATGGGCGTCTTCATTAAAGGCGGCGAGGTAGGCATCGAAGGCCATGTCGGCTTGCAGTTCGGCGAGGTCGATGGATTGTTCGAGTGTCATGGTGTGATCCTTTCCGTTGATCGTCGTTGGACGGATCGTGGAAAAGACCGGGGGCATGAGAGCGGGCTGCACCCGGCACGGGGCGGAATGAAATGGAGCACGCCGGGGGCAGGTTTGTTGTGAGCGGTGCACCGCACCGCTCAAGGCGCAGCCGTCCAGAAACCTGCCCACGGCGTTGCCGACCGCTCGACCCCGGGCTAGCGATCTGAGAGGCCAACAGGTCGACGGAAAGGCGCGCGGCGGTGACCCTGACGTGAGACGTTGCCCCCGGGACGCATGATGTTGATCTGCGGCTTCCACCCTCGCGGCACAGGGTGAGTTCGGCGCCCCTGGCAGCTTCGCCAAGACGACCCAGGCGCGGGTTGCTCGACTGATAGAAGGAGTGCGTTTGGCCCCGCTCAGCGGACTGCCAGTTCTCCCTGCCGACATTCGGTCCCGCCTCGGGTTCGTGCGATCCACGCTGTCCCTCAACAGAAAGATCAGAGCCGCTTCTGCGACCGATCCAGTCAGACTATCCGCCTCGGTGTCAGCGTCCGAAATATGCGGCATGCTTCGGACACGGGTTTCGGACTCAAACCGCCGGCGTTCCCCGGAACAAGAAAAAGCCAGACCGCCGGAGCGGTCTGGCCCTTGGCTCAGGCGGCGTCTTTGGGGCCCCAGGGGATGACGGCCTGCAGAGACAGATCATCCTGGTTGGCGGCCTTGCCGAGGTTGGCGTTGAAGCCGTGGTCGCGGATGGTCAGCGTGTAGTAGTCAGCGCCGGTCTCTTTGTTCTGCTTCTTCCAGATGCCGCCGCACTCGACCAGCTTGCCGCGCGGGGAGCGGCCGAGGACGCGGTGCGTGGGGGCCATCGGGTTCGCGCTCGCGACGGGTTCGACCGTGATGTCGAGGTCGAAGGTCAGGGTCGAGATGGAGCCGACGCCCTTGGCGGTTTCGATGTCGGCGCTGGTGAATTTGATGCAGTTCGTGGTCATTGCTCTTCTCCTTGTTTGCGTTGCAATGATGGTCACCTTGCAGCTGGCCAAGGCCCAGCCACACCGAAGGCGAAGCGTAGCGGAGAGGGGCAGGCGCCGATCTTTTTGCTCCGCGCGGAATGACCCGCAGGGTCAGGGGAAAAAGATCGGTGACAACCCTTGTGGACGGGACGACAGCTGCGACCAGCATGTCATGCAGCTCAGACAAAAGGAGAGGTGCGGTGGCCGCGAAAGAAGGTGGGTGAACAGTCGAAAGAGAGAAATGCCTGTGGTGGCGATATTTCTGTCCTCTCGCTCCGATCCGAACCCGGGCGAGTCAGAGCTTTGCCTGACCCCGGCTCACGTGCCGCAACGGCTGGTTTCTGTGGCAACGTGATGTATTTTGTCTGGAAGAGCAGTAGGGAGACCTTCGAAGCTTCGACAACCTGTTCGGATCACCCGGATTTCGAACTGACCCTCTACGGCAACCCGATAGCTTGGATTTGCACAGCACGACCATCACCGGCCTTCTGCCTGCTGCAGCCAATGCAATCCGGCGGTCGTCGGACATCGTTTGCAACCCATGATCGCGGCGCGGAACTGCGTGTCCGGCAAAGCGAGGACCAACACCGGCCGAGACGCGAGGTACGTGATCACTGACGTCACACGCTCGCCCCAGCGACCGTTACCGAATGGCCAAGATGAAGCGTTGCCACGACCATGCGACGGTTGGTCGGGTTGGCTCCGGAATAGACGGCACGGCCAGCAGCACGTCGCAGGGAGAGGCGGCGTTTCAGCTCGGGGAGGGCGGCTGCGCGCAGCCGACCGACTAGGGCGCGGTCCTGACCAAAGGGCAGGAGGGGCCAAATTCATCAAGACCTAACCATCACACGAAGGACTCGGTTGGCCGCGAAGGAAACTGGGTGAACCGCCGGTGGAGTTGCTGCGGGTCGACGGTAGTGCTTCGAGCTAAGCCTTTGCCGTTGCATGTCCGACATGTTGCAAAGAACTGAGCCGACCCTGTCCGCAATTGCACAGCCTTCAGCTCAGAGGACTACACGTGCATGAGGCGTCGGCAGTGGATCAGTACGGGCAGTCCGGCCCCGGCCGCAAAACGCCCTCCGCAGTGGCGCGGCCCAACGCAACATCTTGACCGCGCTCAGTCAGCTCGAGCACCCGATTATCGTCGTATTGGCCCAGCCGCACCAAGCCGAAGGCCTCCAGTGAGCAGGCGGTCGAAGTGAGCTCGTCACGTGTGGCCGCAAGCGCAATTACTCGGAGCCAATCCATAAGAACGAGTTCATTCATTCGGTAGCACAGAGCCCGTTCGAGCGCCCGCAAAACAGCCAAAGCTCGATGCGTCTCTTTGATGACTTCAATCGGCGCGGCATTGTTTGACGTCATAAAGGATTCACGCCCATCACCAAATCCGTCTCCTTCATTCAGCTCGGTTATTGGCCTGATTTTGAAGATCCATCAGACGAGCCATTAGGTCATCGAAAGCGATGGAGTCTGACTGAAGCAGCCCCGCTTCCTGCATTTTCTGGTAATCTTGGGCCAGCGCCTCCAAGGCTTCACCCTCTGGGATCAGGCAAAGCGACCCTGAGACGGCATCGGCATAGTTTATCGTCGCACCCAAACGATCAGTTTCGCGAAAAAAGTGCTGTTTGTGCTTCGCAACATCTTGAGCAAGCGTCTTATCCTCCAGCGCCCGTGCAGCGACACCCACAGCCTGCAGACGATCAAGATCGTACCAGTGACGCGCATAGCGGTCGCCGCCTCGAAACGTACCTCGCAGGCAATAGGCATGGATAGCTGTCGCCTTCTCCCAAAACGTCCGTTCGGCCATCATCACACGAGGCGTGGCGACGGGCATGAGCAACTCAGGTATTGCTTGGGAGAGGTCACATACCACCTCGTGACGCTGCGCCGGTTCACCTGTGGACCTGGCGCCAAATTCCAACAAGACCGATGGACGAACATACCCGCTGCCGCTGCGCACCGCGTCGTAGTCCAGATAGATCTTGTCACCTTCTACACGGGTTTCTGCCGGGAGCGCCGCTGCCTTGACCTTGTCCGACAAAATGGGGGCCACTTTTGACGCCACCCACTCGCCCAAGCGATCCCGAACGGCTTCGGTCCATTTCTGAGCTTGCGAGCGGCTAGGCGGATATGGATCGTCGGGTTCCTTGATCAGATCGGGAATGATCTGCCTGATGTCATATGTCAGATCGACATCTTCTGAGAACCGGTCAATCGCCTTGTAGACCTTGGACAGCGAGGTTCCGCCCTTGAACACCAGGTGTTCGCCGAGAGCACTGTCGAACAAGGCGTCAAGCACCCAGACGACCCAGATATCCTTTTCCAACAGGTCTGCAGGCCGCCCCAATTTCGAGGCGGCCACTTCCAGCGCGTCGATCTTGTCTTCACGCGACAGCGAAAAATAGGTTTGGCTTTCGGTCATTGCAATGACGCAAGCGCGCTAAGTTCCTTGGCCATCCAAGTTGGCGCAGAGGCTCGAAGGCTCAGAAGCTCCCGCTGCTCCTCTTCGTTCAATGTCGCTTTGATGCGCGTCAAAGCCTGAGCAGCTTCGGACTTGCCGAAATAGGCGAGCGCCCGAAAGGCGTGGCCGGCACGGCTGTTGGGCGCACGAAGCTGCCAGTTCGGCACATGTTTAAGCTCGACGCTTTGCGCTCCGAGCTTTAGATGACGGCTCGGTCCGGAAGTCCAATAGACTTGACGGGATGGGTTCTGCGTCGAGATGCCGAGCAAGTTCGCTGCCGACGCTCCACTTTGCGACACGCGCTCACCGGTTGATTTCGCAATGTGCTCAACCACGGCCTCAACTGAGGGCGCCCGGCTCCCGAAGCGGGTTTTCACGGGCAACGCGAACAATCCTCGCTTCACACGCAGTAGTTCCCCGCGCCGCACCAACCGCGACAGCGCCTGATCGACCGCAGCACGCTCTCCGAGGTGCAACAACTCCCGCGCCGACAGGGTCGCACCCTCCGGCAGCGCTTCAGCATAGGCCTTGATCGCTTGAGATGTGGTTTGCATGTTCGCCTCCAAGTGTCAGATATATAGCTTGGTTTCTGACAGCTTTCAAGGTAAAAGCACCTAAAACAACGAAGGGAGCGTGCTGGAGAAGCCAGCTTAACGAATTGATTTAAGACAGTTATGAACTTGATATGTGCATTGAACCCCTCAGAAAACGAACAGTAAGCGGAAAGCTCTATACCCGACGGGATGAGATTAGTGCGTTTATCCGCTTGAGCCTTGATTGGCCCTTTGATGAACTCCTGAACAAAGCTGCGATGCGAGATCGGCGGCACGCCGACTACGTGCCTTCCGAAGTGCTGCTCTATCACCTGAGACAAACCAAGACCGACAATGCAGATGGCCGGTTTGTGGCACTTTACAACATTTTGTTGGATCGGATTGAAGCCGCCTGTCCCCGGCCCAACAGCCGACGCGGCGATAAGGATGTCGAGGATTTTCGCGTCGCCGAGATCCGCGATAAAACAATAGAACGTGTGACAGAGCTCATGTTTGAGGACCGGCGAGGCTACGTAGAACAGCTTGACGCATATGAGGTGTTTTTTGACCGGGCCGTTCGCTCCGTCCGTATAGACAAATTCCGGCAGGTAAGTGGTCGGGAAAATGCCACCGAATCCGTTGTGCACCACGATGACAGTGAGGACATCCGCGAGGAAGTCGAAGAGGCGCTTGAGCGATACAAAAAGTCAGGCCTGACAAAAGAAGAAGATTTTGATTACCGGTTTCGCATACGTCGCGCGATTGACGCCTTACCCGAGGAAGAACGAAAGGTGATCGATTTGATGCTCGCAGCGATTCCCATTGAGACAAACAAAGACGGTGAGCCTTCAATGACCCAGCTGCTCGGCTGCGTCGAAAAAACCGTACGAAACAGGCGTGATCGTGCGTTTGAAAAGATCAGACGTGCACTAAAACTGGAGGACAATGATGACCAATAGAGAAGATGTCCTCAGCGACTTCACGATTGAGCCTGAAATGTCGCTTGCCGTGCTGAAAACCTATTTGAAAAAACACCCTGAATTTGCAGACGAACTTCTGGATCTGTTCCACGAGCTGACAATGAGCGACATGGAAGCGGTCGAGGCAAGTCTTCCGCTTGAGACCAAGGCTATGACGACCAGCGTCTTGCGGGTTCAGAAGGTCGAGCAAGCACTGTACGGCGCCGACGTTCGTGAACTCTCAAAGTCGTTGGGTTTGCCGCGGAGTTTCCTCATGGGGTTGCAAGCAAGTGTAGTCCATATCGGTTCGATGCCGATTTCTCTCCTAAATAAGCTTGCGAAACTGTTGGATGTGAGACTGCAGGATGTCATTAGCGGCATGCAAATTGGCGATCAGCAGGCCGTTGCGATGAAATCTGATGTGAAACCTGAGGGGCAACCGGCCATCGAATTCGAAGATTATGCAAACCAGGCTGGATTGACCGAGGAGGAGCAACGCGCATTGCAAGAGTTGCTTGCAGATGATGGATCGGATTGAAGCCGTTCGTCGATGCGCCGCGCGTCTACATACTGAGCGTAGGAGCAAGGGAGGCGATCCAACCCAGCCCTATTCGTTTGCTCTTCAAGAGGCAGAAGCTCGGGATTACGAAGTCCGCAAGCTCGCTCCTGACCATCCTCAGCTCAAAGGTGGACGGGCGCTCTTGCAGCCGAGAGCCAAAGTCATCCTGCATGAGGATACGGGCATTGAGTTCTTAAATGCGTTTCTTGTTGCCCATGAGATAGGTCATGATGAATTTGGCGGGGGTATTGATGTCCGGCCAACCATGAACATCGATCCGGCACGATCGTCTGATCCGGCCTCAGTTGGGGCGGACCGCGTTGTCGATTACAGCAACCGTGCCCGCCAGGAAGTCCAGATGGATATGTTTGCGCGGGAGTTCCTCTTTCCGCGCAGTTTGGCCTGGTCATGGCATGTCGAAGACAACCTTGGCGCAGGGGAGATTTCGGAGCGCCTTGGCGCCCCCTACGACATGGTTGCGGTCCAGCTATTTGATGCGCTTTTGTTACCGGTGTTGGAGGAAGCGCCGGATATCGCAAGCCCGCCCAAACCATTGAACCGCGAGCAACAGATTGCTGCGGATCATGACGGAAAGGCGCTTCTTCTGAAGGCGGGACCGGGGACAGGCAAAACACAAACGCTCGTTGGCCGCCTGTCTGTGCTTCGAGACCGTGATGTGCAGCCAGAATCCATTCTGCTCCTGACATTTTCCAACAAGGCCGCAGGAGAGATGACCGATCGGGCCCTGCGGGTTTGGCCGGAAGCAGCTGGTGCCGCTTGGATTGGGACCTTTCACTCATTTGGCCTTGATATCCTGCGCAGGTTTCATGACTGCGTGGGTCTTCCCGCAGATCCACGTATGATTGATACGACCGAAGCCATTGCCCTATTGGAGGATGAATTCCCACGGCTGCGTTTGAAGCATTTCAACGAACTTTGGGATCCGACAGATACCCTGCGCTCTCTCCTTTCAGCCATTTCACGAGCCAAGGATGAGGTGGTCGACAACATCCACTACCGTAAACTCGCCGAGCAAATGATGGAGGCTGCAGACACAGAGGAGGATATCGAGGCAGCAGAAAAGTGTCTGGAGATCTCAGCCGTCTATGATCTTTATGAAGGCCTCAAGGCGGAACGCGGCGTAGTAGATTTTGGTGATCTGGTCGCTCGACCGACAATGCTCGTCGAAAGTGACGCGGATGTTCGCGAGAAACTTCAACGACTCTATGACCATGTTCTGGTGGACGAGTATCAGGACGTAAACCGGGCCAGTGTGCGATTGTTGAAAGCGCTGAAGCCCAACGGCACCAACCTGTGGGTGGTGGGAGATGCCAAACAATCAATTTACCGGTTTCGAGGTTCATCCTCGTACAACATTGATCGATTTGAGACCGAGGATTTCTTAGGAGGCGAAAGTCTCCCACTCAATGTCAATTACAGGTCATCACAAGAAATATGCGAAACATTCAAGGGTTTCGCTCAAACGCGCATGGCAGCAGCCGGGGTGGGCTTTGAGGCCACGGCGTTTAAAGGTGCTAATGGGGTTAGCCCCGTGTTTGTGGGTGTTGATGCCAAGGATCGTGAAATAGACGAAATCGCCTTCCGAATAAAACAGGCCTGCAACGAGACCACGTCTTTCCGTGACCAGGCCGTGATATGTAAGGGCAATGCGAGACTGGCAGAAATCGCCGCTGGTTTAGAGGCGCGGGGGATTCCGGTCTTGTTTCTTGGGCCCCTCTTTGACCGACCAGAAATCAAGCAAGCGCTTTCCGTCCTTTCCCTTGTGGTTGATCCGCGCGCCATGGGACTTGCCTGCGTCGCGTCTCTCCGCCCATTTCAACTGGGAATTGAGGATGTCTCAACCTGTGTTGATGCGTTTCGCGCCGCTAGGAACACGCTGCCCTTGGACTGGAGGCAAACGCTTTCGGGCCTAGACGACATCAGCGAGGAGGGTGAGAAGCCCCTCTCAAGCTTGATTGAGGTGTTTGGGGAGTTTGAACCCACTTCATCGGCCTGGCGCGTGATTACAACTCTCTATCTCGACAAGACGCGCTTGGCCGCCGAATTTGCGAAGGGAGCAAGATCAGGCAACGCAAATCCTGCGATTGCGCTGTGGCAGTTTCAGAACTTTCTGAGATCAACATTGCCGAAAAAATCCGGGTACCCCATTCGCGATCTTCTCGATCACATCCGACGCCTTGTCATAGTGTCAGATGAACGTGACTTACGCGACCTGCCTGAAGCTGCACAAAGCCTCGACGCTGTCCGGATCATGACCATTCACGGCAGCAAGGGCCTTGAGTTCAAAGTCCTTCATTTGCCGGCATTGACCAGCCGATCCATTCCGCTGTCAGCTAAGCAAAATCGCGGACTTGCACCTCCTGACGGCATGATCGAGGGTGCGCCCTTTAAGGGCTGTGACGCGCTCACGTCCGGGCATGACGAGGAGCAGCAATGTTTGTTTTTCGTCGCTTTATCCAGAGCGGAGGAGCGACTGATACTTTATGCTTACAGCAAGCGATCGAAGTTCGTGGATGACATATCTGGTCATGTTCTGAACGAATCACCGCAATCGGCATCGGCTGAAGGTGCGGTATCAACGAACGGAATAAAGTTGGAGGTTGATGGCATCGCTCGCATATCGCCTTCTGAGCTTGCGACCTATGAGAAGTGCCCACGGCGATTTTTCTTTGCGCATGTGTTGCAGGTTGGCGGTCGTCGCGCAGAGTCGCCCCTTATGCGTATGCACAACGCAGTCCAGGGCGTTGTCGATGAGCTGACGTCTCGTTTGAACGATGAACCAAGCGAAGCCGAGCTCGCAGCCATCATGGATAAGGCGT
>FYBJ01000732.1_pt1 | contig 10322 bp, 10 predicted proteins | sample 1134611 | NCBI WGS metagenome assembly FYBJ01 (sample SAMEA104116008, study PRJEB20421) | marine metagenome | isolation source: marine | reverse complement strand
TCGACGTCGGCGCTTTCGAATTTGATGCAGTTGGTGGTCATTGCTGTGCTCCTTTTCTGGTGTTGCAATGATGGTCAGAAGGCAGGGGCAACGACCTGAACACACCGCAGGTGAAGCAAAGCGGAGAAGGGCAGGGCGGCTGAATTTTGCTCCGCGCGGAATGCCCATGGGGCAGGGGACAATTCTGGCAACCGCCCTTTGTATTCAGGACGGACCCTGCGACCAGCATGTCATGCAACACCACGCAAAGGAGAACATTGAACACCACGACAAATCGGAGCCGGCATTCGCGAACCGAAAAAAATAGAGGTCGCTGCAAACTCAGCTCACCCCCTCTGACGTCAGCGGCACTAATGGGAAACGAATACCGAATGGAACCAATTGGGCGGTATGTAGCTGCTTTACCGGTCATAGGCGCAACCAAAAGGCCCGAGTGTGATCAAGGATTGACGCCTTAGGCTTGATCGTTTTCTTCGAGCCATTCGCGAATGGACCTGCAGATGGTGCTCAACGCCAAGCCCGTTTTCAGTCGGCTATCCAGAAAAGCAAAACCTTCCGTGAACAGTGGCTCAGATTCCCCATCGACAGTAAAATGGAACGCACCGGTGTCTTCCGCCTCGTCTTTTTCGAAGGTCCAGTTTCCAAGAAATTCGCCGTCGCGTGTGATGACTTCACCACTGACATCGCCATTCTCAAATCCAACGAAGTTGATTGGGTAAGTGAGTTCCATGACCACTACGTAGGATGTTGGGATCGCCCTCGCAATCCCTTCAGCATCCAACCAAACAAATGGCACTTCATCTCACTCTCCGCACCGCCCAAGCGGTGCTCCCGCGCGGACAGCGCCGGTCCGGCGGCGGGGCAGGGGGCTCGTCCTTCTGTCCCGCCGCCGGACAATTTTCCAGGCTCTGCCTATGGATAAACGCTGAACAAAAAAGACCCCGCCGAAGCGGGGCCAGTTGGGTCTCCCCACGAAGGAGCCGTCAGGTGCAGTCAGGCACCCATTTGTCGAGGTTAGCTTTTTGATCGGGTGTCAGGCCCATGAGCTTTTGGGTGGTGGGATCGCTCACGAGCTTTTCCATCTTCTCGGCTTTCTCCGCTTTCTTGAGCTTGGCGAAACCGGCGACGCGCTCATCACGAGCATCGCAATCGAGGAACTCGCAAAGCAGATCGACCAGATGGCCTGCTGACACCCGCGAGAAAAAATTCTCCGCTGTGGGCGTCCAGTGCTTGCGGATATCGGCCCCAGCCTCGTCCGCAATCAGGCCGAAGAACTCTGAGCCGCCAGCCCGATAGGGCAGGGTGCGTGCGATCGCCTCGGTGATCTGGGCATTACGGACCTTCTTGCCAGTCTCGCGGAAGGTCGTAAAGGCCTCGAGCAGGTCTTCGACACGGGTGCCTTTCTGCCAGTATTCGCTGGCATCGATCCCATGCTCAAGACGCGGCTCACGGGCGAACCCATCCTCAACGCTCGGCGCGTTGGTCGGGCGATCGAGCCGAATACCGAAGACGCTCTCAAAGCTGCCTGACGCCTCCGACAACCCGAACCCCAGCAGGTCCAGAACCAGTTCCGGCTTGGCCAGCAGCGCGGCTTGAACCGAGGCCAGCCGGACCGCTTGCATATCCGCCACCAGCTTTTGCGAGTAGTGGGATTTCGGGGCCTCAGATTTAGTCGTTTGCGGCGTTTGCAGGATACCGGCCTCGATTGCAGCTTTCTTGTCCTCGGGGCGGACCAGACCGGCAGTGATCTCAGCCTTTCCCGAGCCATTCACAAGGATGATACAGCCCGCATGGGCTTTCTGATCCTCGGAATAGTCGCCGTCGAGAAGGACCTGCAATTCCGAGAGCCGCGCCTCACCGTCGTCGTCCAGAACCCCGCCATTGGCAAGGTCTGCCAACTCGTCGTATTCTTGCGTCTCTTCCTCGGTCAGATCGCCCTCGATGGGGTAGAGGCGGACCAGCTTCATCTGATCCAACTCGTAGTAGTTGAGCCAGGCCTCAGGTCGGGCCTCGGCCCATGCCCAGCCTTGGGCCTCGACCAGATCGGCACGGGCTTCGTCCAGCTTCTCGGTGAAGAGCCGATCCAGAAGGGCAGGGGAGGCGAGGAAGACCTCGTCTGAGAAAAGATCGCGCGTGACCGTGCCACCCTCGGCCACATAGGCGTCGATGCCAACGAACTTGGCGTGGCGGTCGGTGGCCTTGACGGCATCGGGGTGCAGCGCGTTCTTGATTGCGCTCTCAGAGACGGCTAGTCCTTTGACTTGATCCAGAAGGCTCAGGGTGAGCGCCTCGTCATTGGAGAGGGTGAAGGCCTTGGCGGTGCCGAGGCTGATCTCACCTGCTGCCAGCGCGTCGAGCACCGGCTCGGGCAATCCCGCCAGCGCCAGCCGCTGGTAGACGCGGGCTTCGGTCACGGCGAAGGCGAGAGCAATTTCTGGCACTGTGGCTCCGCGTGATTTCATGCGACCGAAGGCACGGATTTCGTCTGCGGGGGTCATGTCCTCGCGGGCGGCGTTCTCGGCGCTGGCCCAATCCTCGGCCTCGGCGGCATCAGCGGCCAGCTTGACCGGGACCGTGGCGAAGGGATGGGCCTTGGACCGCGCGGCAATCATCTGAATGGCGCGAAGGCGGCATCCGCCCGCGACGATCCCGACCTTGCCGTCCTCGTCCATAAGGCCTGCGAGGTTGTGGATGAGCCCGAAGCGCTCGATGCTGTCGGCAAGGCTTCCGATATGCGCCTCGGAGACCGCTTTGCGCGGGTTCAGATCGGAGATGTAGAGCATCTCCAAAGGGATTTGCAGGATCACGGCGCTGGCGGTGTCGGTTTGGATGGGTTGTTGCTTGGTCATTGATTTGTCCTTTCGGATGGATGTCAGGCCCGCTCGGAGCGCGGCACGGGCGCTCGGCGGCTGGTTTTGTTGATGGGCTAGGGGAGGGGGCCGGAACGCTTGAGGCTCCGGCCCACGGCGTCACCACCAGCAGGAATAGATCACGGTCGACCCTCGTGCGATCTCGGCCCGCGCCCATGCGCAGAATTCAAGATCGTAGTTGCGGGACTCAGCCGCCACCTCGTCCTGGAACTGGTGGCCGTAGAAGAACCCGCCGTCGCAATGGGGCAGGGCGCTTCCCTTCACGGCTTGTTCCAGCGTGTCGATGTCGGTGACCTCCAGTTTCAACTCACCGCAATTCAGATCGGATGCGGAAAGCCCGGTCCGCTCGGTGTAGAGCGCCTCCATGAAGGTTTGCAGCTTGGAATGCTTGCGCCAAGTGAACTTCGGGCTTTCGCCCTCATCGCCGCTCTCGGGTGTTTTGACATATGCGTATTGATCGAGGCCCATGGCCTGCTCCTTTCGTGGTTAGAGCGGCGCGGTGCTCGTTATGCCCGACCGTTTGGCCTTGGCCCGCTTACCGCCAGTGGCGGAGGCCTCGACTGATCTGTCAGTCCGAAAAGCCCCCGTGCTTTTCGGCTGGGCAGAGCAGGTGAGGGCGAAGCACGACCTGCGGCCGGACGGCGACCCGACACAGGGGGACGGAGCGGTGAAATCGGGAGGGACCCGCGTAAGCGGGAGGAACCGGATTTCTCTGCGGAGGCTGGCGCGGCACGCGACACCAGAGCCCCTGTTCGGGGGGCCGGCCGGATGGCAGGCGGAATTCAACAATGGAAACCTGCCAACCGGGTTAGAGCGGAGCGGAGACCCGGCTGACCTTTGGCACAAGCGATCGCGGTCTCGTCCGCGATCTCATCTGAGACATGCACGAAGGATCGCTACCGAATGGCGGAGACGCGAGTCACGCGGCTCCGGGCGCAGCCAAGAGCCTGGTCGGCGCCAAGGCGCTGACGTGCCGACCAACTTACTTGGCAAGTTCCACGAATCCTCAAAGCTGCCCACGGACTTCAAAGAAAACTCCACCGACAAAGCCGGTGGAGCCAAGTGGCGCTCAATCACTCATGGTCATCATTGTTGCGAACAATGACCCCGTGTTCTTCGTACGCGTCCAGAAGAAGCCCGAGATACTCGCTGGTACTGGTAGTTGCGTGTCCTAAACCCGGCCAAGTGAACGGAAACGTCATACAAGTCATCGCAAGCTCGAGCTCGATGCCAAGTTTGTCGGCAACCGCAATTGCCGCATCCGGGTCCTTGTCTTCAGGCCAAAGATCTTCATCGAAGGTGATCCAAGCATCGTTCTCATCATCGACATTGATCTCAGCCAGCAAAGCACCGAGCCGCTCTCCTGGGTTGGTGGCATCTTCGAGAAGCGCGATCCGTAGAAGCAAGGAAATACTCTCCTCACCCAGCCTCAGAGTTGGCCTGGAATCCACCACGTCTATCCTGGGTTCTGGCCGCTTACGATCATTGACACATTCAACAACTTCGGGCTCCCCTTCGCCACCTTCCAACCACCACGGCGAAGTGAAGATGTTCAGAGGAGATGCACCACAACTCGGGCAGTGCCAAAGGTTTTCAGCAATTTGAGCCCCCGTGATTTTGCCATCGCAGTGAAGACAAAACCATTCCGCTGCCCGGTCATCGTTTAACGGGTGAACGACTTCGCCTTTGGCGTTTGGTCTGGTCGAGCGCCGATGCCAATCAGACGCTATGGCTGCACGAATTTTCACAGCCTGGGCTTCCGCAATCGCAAGCGCTTTCTCGACAAAGCCCGGGTTGTTGGCTGGGCTGGTCTCTTTGTGTGTCGTCTCGATCTCTACTACGGGCTGCGAGAAATCAGCCTCGCCTATGAGGATGCGCCAGCCATCACCTTCCATGCGAATATCACCTGAGAACTCAAAGAGCTGGTAGGCATGCCCATCAATCTCGCCTGCTTTGATCGGCTCGTCGACTGGCCGCGACATGCTTTGCTCAATGAATTGCGGCTGGCCTCCGAGTGAGGGAAAGAATTCACGAACAAAGGTATCAGCTTTTGCAAGCTCCTCCCCGCTCGGCATCCAGCCTTGCTTGGCCTTGACCGTAAGCGCCTTCCAATGCGGAAAGCCCAACTCAGAGGCAACCGCATCAAGCGCCTCATGTTGGTTTGAGCGGGTGGCATGCGCATAGCGTTTAGCCAGAAGTTTCAGTTCATCGATTTTAGTTTTCGTAGTCATTGTTCAGTTCCCAAAATAGGGATCCGACTAGGTGCCCGCTACTAACCAGATCCCGAAATTGGTCTGGGTTGTTCATCTATGAATGAAGTGCTGCGTAGCTTTGCGTGGCGGGCACACCGGCATGCACTAGAGGCCGAGTGAAATGTGCCCGATATCACCTTGATCGTCAAGTCGACAACACACCCTCGGCGCAGCGGTTGCCCCGACATCCGAGAACCCGAAGTCGCTGAACCTAAAACGGACTTTCGAAGTCATCCACCTTTTCATCTATGGACTTCACCATGGTCAACAGCATCTCGGACAGACCCATGATATAGGCCCGGCCAATGTCATGAAGCTCGCCACTTTCCCGATCGATACCGTTGCGGTGGACGCAATCATGGCGAATCTTGATCGCGGCCTGCAGCTGATCGAGTTGCTCTCCTTTGGGCAAAATATCGATACCCAAACCTACCCGAAAAAGGTTCGAAACTTTCTTCAGATTGTGATACGAAACGGCGTGCAGATGTTGCAGGAGCCTTTCCCTGGCAAAGTCTTCCACACCGATCGCATCGGCAAGTTTGAATTGCGTGCTGCCAATTCCGAGATCCTTCGAACGTAGTAATTTTGCCTGCACATCCGTGTTGCCGCCAACTGTGAGAATGAGAGAGTCTGCAAGAAAGACCTCCAGAGCCGTGACGCTCTGAGCAAGCAGCATTCGGGCCAGCATTTGGGAACGTGGATCATCCGATAGATCCGACGCCAATGATTTTACTTCCCCGATCGTAGTATAGAACGCGTGATAAACTGGCCGTGAGAACCGTTCTTGCTGTTCCAGCCATTCGAAATAATCTTGGTCGTATTCGTCCTCATAGTCATAAGATGAACCTTGCACAGGGCTTGCGTTGATTTCGATTTCTGGGTGATCATCAAACTTTATCTCGCAGCTATCCCAATCAGTCTTCACCCATCCCTCAAAACTCATGTTGCAAGCAGAGCACGTAACACTTACCGGCAAATGGTGGCCGTCCGCCTCGTGGTACACAACGGGCAGCTCTGTGAGGCCATCAACGTCGTCTTGGCAATTGGGACAGAAAAATGAGACGTCAGCTTCTTCCCACTGGGCCTCTTCCATTTCCATCATGAGTGCTTTGGCTCTTCCCATTTTTCGCTTTCCGATTGGGTTTTCTCAGGTTGGTTTAGCATTGTCAGAGCGGTGTTTCCCAAACAAGCATTCAGACCGATGGGTCAGCTGTTGATTTCACCCTCGAAAGCTTCAATTGCCCCGAGGATATCATCGAAGCCCGGCGCGTCCCCGATGATCATCTCCCGCATGCCAGAATAATCCCGTCGCAAGGCGGCGGTAAGTTCCGCATTCGGCATCAATCTCAGAGACCCTGGTTTGGCATCTTCGTAGTTTGCCCAAGCGGCTTTGAAGAAAACCGATTTGTGATGCGCGACCTGTTCCAGCAAATCCAGACTGCCGATAGCGCGCCCTTTGGCCTCGTGGCCGATGAGTTGAGCCATGTCATAGTAGTGGCGTGACATCCGATCCGCGAGGGGTTTGGCATGGTCTTGATGATATAGCATGTGCAGGATTGTGGCCTTTTCCCAGAAGGTCCGCTCAACACCCAGCACTTTCACATCCACCCCACCTGATCCCAGCAGACCTGGAAAGGCCTGATGAACATATGGCGATATCTCGCGAACCTCGGCTGGCAGGTGGACGCCCCGCGCCCCAAACTCAAAGCGCACAATGGGTTTGACGTAACCGCCGGCACCATCCGACAAGGATGGATAAGCGAAGAGCAGGGTTTGTGCATCACCTGGGTCAACTGTCAGGGAGAAACCCTGATCCAGACTGGCATCGAAAGCGACCTGAATCTCAGCCAAAAGCGGTCCAGAGACTTCCGCCTCGGCCGCATCCTGCAACTCTTGCAATAGTTGTTTCTGTTTCTTTCCGGACAAATCCGGGTTTTCGGGATCGCGGGCGCCTTCGAAACCGAGCCTTGCCCGATCGAGGGATAGATCCACATCTTCCGAGAAGCGATGGATCACGTCATAGGCTTTGGAAAGGGACGTCCCTCCCTTGAAGATCATGTGATCGCCAAAGGAAGGCAGGGCGAAAAGCTGCTTCAGGGACCAGCAGACCCAGAAGTCTTTCTCAATGATAGCCTTGGACATCCCGAGTTGCGCTGCGGCCTCCTGGAAGGCCTCGTCTCGTTGTTCAGGGGTGTCGTTAGCAAACTGATCCATGCTCAGGCGTGCGCAACGATCTGCTGCACGACAGGATGCATCCAGGCCGGCACATGTTTGCATTGCTTGGCAAGCATAACCCTATCCTTGTCATCCAGAGAACGCGCCAACTTGCCAATCACCTGATCATCGATCCGGTCTTTGCCGACATAACGCAGCGCCTGAAACACGGCACCGGACTTCTGTCCCGCACCTACAAGCGTCTTGGAGGACGCATTGCGAAACTGGATCACCTGCCGACCGATTGTTTTGACCCGTGTTGGCCCATCGGTCATATAGGTGGGCTTGGATGGCACCTGGGTGGAGAGCCCCAACTGGTTGGCAGCCATAGCAGGGGAGGGCTGCAGAACCTGGTTGTCCTTGCGAGCCACAGCCTGCGCGACATCATCCGCGGACGGCGACAGATAGCCAAAGCGCGGGCTTTTCTTGGGATAGTCGTAGAGCCCCCGCGTCAGGCGTCGGATCACACCATGATCGGCCAGACGCGACAACGCCTGGTCCACGCTGGCGCGGGACCCGATGTCCAGAAAATCCGAGGGTGCAAAGATTGCGCCGCGGCCTTTTCCGATGATGCGTTGTTTGATCTTCGACGTGATCATGACTTATCTCCTTGTCAGAAAATAATATATGTTTTTCTGAAAGTCAATGTAGGAGAACCAGCCTAAACTCAACACCAAGAGCCATACTGGAAACATTCTCTGGAAGAGTGACAGGATCTGGATTTCAGTGGCAACCAGCGTTGGTCGCAAGAACGCATCTGTCAGTAGCCCCGCCTCATGCCAAGGCACTCGAGCCATCGCTAACTAACTGGATTTTCAGCAATTCTAGTGGCGCGATAACTGGAACTTGATTTTCGACCACGCTCTAACATGCTTTCGCAGACATCGACGGTTAAGTCATTTTAGATGGCGTTTTCAACATCCCGGGAACCCGAAAGACTACAAGGTGCCTCGCAAGATCACTGCCCTCCGGCACGTAGGAGTCTATCCAAACACACTCTACCAAGCTCGGGGGAGGTCCTGATCGATCCACCAATTCGAGAATACCGAGCATACCGAGCTTGGGTCCTGTCGCTTGGTATGCGACGGCTTGCGCCCGATAACCCCGAGCGACAGCGTCATCAACAACCCCGTGGTGTCGTTTAAGTTCAATCACGAACTGCGTATCACCAAAATCGACGTAAAGATCCGATCGCCCGGCCGCTATGCCAGGTACCTCAGGCAGGACCCCAACAGCCGCCATATTACCACGCAGCCATTCCCGAAGATCTTTCTGCAGATCGTTCTCAACAGCATCGGCGCTCCTCAGATATGAACCGCGCTCACCCAGCTGAGCAAGATCCGCATTCTGCCGATCTTCGCAGAAGGCCACGACTTGCTGAACAAGCTGATCGAACGAGATACGGATGTCGCCCTTATAGTCTGGCGCGTTGACGAAGCCATCAGCAACCGTGCGGCAGATGCGTTGAACGTCTCGCCGCACCTTCAGTAGTTCTCCACTTCTCTTATCGGCAAGCGCACTCTCCAATCTGCGAGCCATGTCTTCCGGTACCTGGCTCAAAAACTCGCGGTCCTGGAGGACGGCGCTGAGCTCAGGAAATGCACCGTCCTCTTCTTCTAGTCGCGTCGAGAAACCCTCCTCCGCCCGTTGCGCGATCCGTTCTTGCAACGCCTCTGCGACCGGGCGCTCTGCAGGGACCCACTCCTCGTCATTGAGAAAATCATAGAGATGTGCAGCAAGACCCTTCCGACGCACGAATGCTGCCTCTATCTGTGGTGCAAATAGCATATGGAGGGCGCCTCCAATCGCGACCGTTCGCTCCGCGTCGTAGATGGCGAGGACCTGCTCCAAAACCTTGCCCGCATGGCGCCAACTTTCGCGACTGATGTCACTATCGACCGTTTTGAGTAGACGAAGTAACGACCACCACTCGACCTCACTATCCACGCGAGGTTTAAGCCAGCTTGGCGTCTGGCCTATACCCAACTGATCGTGCCGTTCTGCCAATAAACGTCCGAGCTTTTCGATCTGCCCTGAAAGCCCAGCCTCTGTTCCGAATGAAAATGATAGGACGATATCGATCACAGCCACCTGTACTGCAGCATCAAGCCGATTCGCATCTCGGCGCAATACACTAATGAACAGTGCGCGTGCTTCGCGCATGACCCTTTCAATCTCCACCATATTGATGGCGTCCAGGGCGTTTGAAAAAGCGATCATAGCAAGTTCAAACGCCGCCTCGCCGGCCGCTTCGTCGTTTGCCTGAAGTCGGATCAAAACCTCCCTAAGTTCGCTATCTCCCCAATGGTGATAGGCCACGCCGACAATCCGAACAGCGTGTTGTGCGAAGAGGCCATCGTCGTCACTCTTCAAATCATCAAACAGAAGCGATTATTTGGTTATGTAAATCCAAAATTTGGATAAGATTAAACCTTTTGACTAATTTTAGGTCTAAGTAAAAAAAGTTTAGTTGGCCAACGAATTAGTTTTTGTACAGGAGCTTCAAAATACCTCCACTAGGGAAAAAGCATTTAAACAACTGGTGAGCGAATATAAAGAGCGTTTATACTGGCATATCCGAAAGATTGTGTTGGTTCATGACGATGCGGATGATGTGCTTCAGAATACGTTTATCAAAATTTATAGGAATATTTATAATTTCAAAAATGAAAGCAAGTTGTTTTCGTGGATGTATCGGATTGCCATAAATGAGTCAATTACCTTTATAAATAAAAGAGCTAAAGAAAAGAATATTAGTATTGAAGAATACCATCAAGAAGCTGTTTCAAATTTAGCTGATGATCATTATTTTTCTGGTGATTATGTACAATTGGTTTTACAAAAAGCCATTGCTACGCTCCCTCAAAAACAACAAATTGTATCTAATTTAAAATATTTCGAGGAGTTAAAATATGATGAAATCTCAGAAATTTTAGATACATCGGTCGGGGCGTTAAAAGCATCTTATCATCATGCAACAAGGAAA
>FYBJ01001194.1_pt1 | contig 10336 bp, 10 predicted proteins | sample 1134611 | NCBI WGS metagenome assembly FYBJ01 (sample SAMEA104116008, study PRJEB20421) | marine metagenome | isolation source: marine | reverse complement strand
GGTGATCTTCGAAGAGTTCAAAGGCACCGGCAACTCCGAGATCGTGCTGGATCGCAAGATTGCGGACAAGCGGGTCTTCCCCGCCATCGATATTCTCAAATCCGGCACCCGGAAAGAGGACCTTCTGACCGACAAGGTCGACCTGCAGAAAACCTATGTGCTCCGCCGCATCCTGAATCCGATGGGAACCACGGACGCGATCGAGTTCCTGTTGTCTAAGCTGAAACAGACCAAGTCCAATTCCGAGTTTTTTGACTCGATGAACACGTAATTTATTTATATATTTCAAATATTTGCGTGAAAACCTATGGCCGAGGATACGATTTTTGCGCTAGCCTCTGCGCGGGGGAAAGCGGGTGTTTCGATCATCCGGATTTCCGGCCCGGCGGCCTGGGCCGCTGCTGAGCGACTTTGTCGATCGCTTCCGCCTGCGCGACAGGCGGGAATTCGCGAGATCTCCACCCTGGACGGCGCTCTGCTGGATCGGGGTTTGGTGCTGGCTTTTCCGGAAGGTCAGAGTTTTACAGGCGAGGCCACTGTAGAATTCCAGGTGCACGGCAGCGTTGCAATTCTTGATGCCATCCTGGCAGAGCTTGGGCGGATAAAGGATCTTAGATTGGCGCAACCAGGAGAGTTCACCCGCCGCGCCCTTATGAATGGTCGGATGGACCTAACCCAGGTAGAGGCGCTGGCCGATCTCATCGAGGCGGAAACAGAAAGTCAGCGACTGCAAGCCATGCGGGTGCTCGAAGGTGAGCTGGGGCGCAAGACCGAAGGCTGGCGCCGTGACCTGATTCGCGCCGCAGCATTGATCGAAGCCACGATTGATTTTGCGGACGAAGAGGTGCCTGTCGACGTTTCGCCCGAAGTGACGACGTTCGTAAAGGCGGTTTATTCTGATCTGGAGCGAGAACTCGGGGGCGCCAGAGCGGCCGAACGTATTCGCGACGGGTTCGAGGTTGCGATTATCGGCGCACCTAATGCAGGAAAATCTACGTTGCTGAACCGGCTGGCAGGGAGAGAAGCGGCGATAACCTCAGAGATCGCCGGGACCACCCGGGATATTGTCGAGGTTCGCATGGATATCGACGGAATGGCGGTAACCTTCCTGGACACCGCCGGTTTGCGCGAAACGGAGGATTTGATCGAGAGATTGGGCATCGACCGCGCCCGTGGTCGGGCGGCGCAGGCAGATTTGCGGTTGTTTCTGCGGGGCCCGGCCGACGATGATCTGGGCTTTCCTATGCGGCCGGGGGACATAGAACGGCGCGCCAAGGGCGATCTTTGTGCGACAGGGCAGGGGCCCGCGGTGTCCGGTAAGACCGGAGCCGGTGTGGACGAGTTGCTCGATGAGATATCTGCGAGATTGGCAACATTCAGCGCGGGAGCCTCGGCGGCGATACGTCAGCGGCATCGCGAGGCGATGGAGCTGGCGGTTTCCGCTTTGAGTCGGGCGGAAGATGAACTAAGAGGAGGACCCGACCGGAGCGAGCTGACTGCCGAAGAATTGCGTGCTGCGATTCGGTCACTCGATAGCCTGATCGGTAAGGTAGATGTAGAACAGCTGCTCGACGAAATCTTTGCGAGCTTCTGCCTGGGTAAGTGAGGAGTGTTTCACGTGAAACAATCTCAGTTCGATGTGATCGTCATTGGCGGCGGCCATGCCGGGACGGAGGCTGCCCATGCTTCGGCCCGGATGGGTGCGAGAACCGCGCTTGTCACGATGCGTCGAGAAGCCATTGGTGTGATGTCCTGCAACCCGGCGATCGGCGGGCTGGGAAAAGGGCACCTTGTGCGTGAAATCGACGCGCTGGACGGGGTCATGGGCCGTGCAGCTGATTTCGCCGGCATTCAGTTTCGTCTTCTCAATCGTCGCAAGGGGCCGGCGGTCCAGGGTCCGAGAGCGCAGGCGGACCGAGAGCTTTATCGCGCCTTTGTGCAGAGGGAGCTTGCGCAGCAAGCCAACCTCGAGATCGTCGAAGGTGAGGTCGCGCGTCTATTGCTCAGCGGTCAGGCTGTTCAAGGGGTGGTGCTAAGTAACGCGACGGAGCTCCGCGCCGCATCGGTGGTGGTGACGACGGGGACATTTTTGCGCGGTGTCATCCATATCGGAGAGGAGCAACGGCCCGGCGGCCGGATCGGGGACAACGCCTCCGGGATGCTGGCTGAGCAGTTCTATGATTTCGGACTTCCCATGGGAAGGTTGAAGACCGGGACGCCGCCCCGGCTCGACGGGCGGACCATCGATTGGAACGAGTTGGAAAGTCAGCCAGGCGACGACGAACCGGTTACCTTTTCGTTCCTGAGCGACGGCCCCATTCAAAGGCAGATTTCCTGCGGCATCACCCATACCAACGAACGCACTCACGACATTATCCGCGCCAACCTCGCACGGTCGGCGATGTATGGCGGAAGAATAGAAGGCGTGGGACCTCGCTATTGCCCCTCAATCGAGGACAAGATTACCCGATTCGCCGAAAAAACCTCTCATCAGATTTTCCTGGAACCTGAGGGCTTGGGAACTGATCTGGTTTACCCGAATGGCATCTCGACTTCGCTGCCGCAGGATGTGCAGGAGCAGTATGTAAGATCTATTGCTGGCCTTGCGGCAGCGAAGATCGTGCAGCCGGGCTACGCGATTGAATATGATTACGTCGACCCGCGGGCACTGGATGCGGGGCTGACGGTGAAATCCCTGAGCGGGCTGTATCTCGCGGGGCAGATCAACGGGAGCACCGGCTACGAGGAAGCGGCGGCGCAAGGGCTGATGGCAGGGCTGAACGCCGCCCGCTCCGCTTCTAACCTCGATCCCGTGCATTTCCGCCGGGATGAGGCCTATATCGGGGTGCTAATTGACGATCTCATCACGCGTGGCGTGCAGGAGCCTTATCGGATGTTCACTTCGCGCGCGGAATATCGGTTGTCGCTGCGCGCAGATAACGCCGATCAGCGTCTCACTCCGCGGGGCGCTGAAATCGGCTGCGTGGGTGAAACGCGCGCCCGGGCCACAGAGGCCAAGCTTGCAGCGCTGGCGGCGGGACGGGCGCTGCTGGAGAGACTCAGCTGGACGCCGACTGAGCTCCATACCGCTGGCGTTAAGATCCGAATGGACGGTGTCCGGCGCAGCGGGATCGATCTGCTGACCCTCTGCGATGACCTGCCCGTCACGCTGAACGAACTTGGCGAAAGCGTAGAGATCGAGGCCGAAACCTTGGAGCAGCTGCGGCGCGATGCGCTTTATTCCAGTTATCTTGACCGGCAAAATCAGGACGTCGAGCGATTGCGGCGTGACGAGGACATCGCGATCCCCGCGGATTTTGATTATTTCTCCGTGACGGGGCTGTCGAACGAGCTCCGCAGCAAGCTGCATTCCCTTCGTCCCGCGAATCTCCGCGTCGCCGGGCAGATTGATGGGATGACGCCCGCTGCTCTGTCGCTGGTGCTGCTCTTTATGCATAAGCAGCGGCTTTCAAAGTCCGCGTGATGTCCGAGCGCGCCTTGGGAGACGTTTCACGTGAAACATCGGAGCGATTGCAGGTCTATGCTGATCTGGTGAGAAAGTGGAATCCGAGTATAAATCTGGTTTCAAGGACCGATCTGGGACGCCTTGAGGCTAGGCATTTTGCGGACAGCGCTCAGGTTTTCTCCTTGGCGCCCGAGGTGAACCAGTGGGTGGACTTCGGCAGCGGAGGAGGGTTTCCCGGCGCGATCTGCGCCATCCTGGCGGCGGACAAAGGTTGGGCCACCAATTTTACGCTCGTCGAAGCCGATCGGCGGAAAGCTACCTTTCTCTCAACTGTTTCACGTGAAACAAACACTCCCTTCGAGGTTCGTTGCGAGCGGATCGAAGCCTTGCCGCGACTTGCGGCTGGCGTGATCTCAGCACGCGCCCTTGCGCCGCTTCCGAAACTTCTGGCTTGGATTGCCCGGCATCAGGCCCCTGGCGGAGTCGCGCTGTTGCCAAAGGGCAAGGGGCACGTGCAGGAAATCGCGGCGGCAAAGATTGATTGGACGTTTCACTACCAACTTCATAAAAGTCTAACAGCGGTCGAAGCCGCGATCGTAGAGGTCAGAGAGGTCGAGCGTGCAGAATAACACTGGTCCGCGCATCATAGCGGTCGCCAACCAGAAAGGAGGGGTGGGAAAAACCACCACCGCGATCAACCTGGGGGCTGCCCTTGCCGCCAAAGGTCAGACGGTTCTCCTCGTCGATCTGGACCCGCAGGGCAACGCGTCCACTGGGCTGGGCCTGGAGCCGGCGGATCGGAAAATGTCTACCTATGACCTGATCCTGGAGGGGGCAAATATAGGCGATGTGATCTATAAAACGACGATGAACCGCCTGTATCTTGCCCCGTCGACCACGGATCTGAGTTCCACCGACATGGAACTCGTCACGAACGAAAAGCGTATTTTTCTATTACACGACGCGCTTCGCCAGCCTTCGATGGCGTCCTATGGCTTTGACTACGTGCTGATTGACTGCCCGCCGTCGCTGAACCTTCTCACGGTCAACGCGATGGTGGCGGCGCATTCAGTGCTCATTCCGCTGCAGTCCGAATTCTTTGCGCTGGAGGGGCTTTCACAGTTGATGCTTTCCATTCGGGAGGTCCGGCAGACTGCTAATCCGGATCTGCGGATCGAAGGTGTGGTGCTAACCATGTATGACTCGCGGAACAATCTCGCCCGGCAGGTGCAGGAGGACGCGCGCCAGAACCTCAACGATTTGGTATTTCAAACCCATATCCCGCGTAACGTCCGGGTCAGCGAGGCGCCGTCCTTCGCTGTGCCGGTGCTGCAATACGATCCGACGTCGCGGGGCAGCATCGCCTACAAGTCGCTGGCGACGGAAATTCTGTCCCGGCATGGAAAAAAGCTAACCGGTAACGAAGTGGGGCAGAGCAATGGATGAAAAGAAAGCCGAAAGACGGGGGCTGGGCCGCGGCCTGTCGGCCCTTATGGCCGATGTGGATGTTGCACATGGCGGCGTGGAGCGGGCGCGCGGGGACAGGGTGGTCCCGGTCGAGCGGGTAGAGCCGAACCCCGATCAGCCCCGCCGGGACTTTACCGATGCGGCGATGCAGGACCTGGCGCGTTCGGTCGCGGAAAAAGGCATTATTCAGCCGCTGATCGTAAGGGTGAACCCCCGGGATCCGGAGGGCTTCGAAATTGTCGCCGGCGAAAGACGCTGGCGGGCCGCACAGATGGCGCAGCTGCACGAGGTTCCCGTTCTCGTCCGAGAGCTCAACGATACCGAGGTTCTCGAACTCGCGATCATCGAAAACATCCAACGTGCCGATCTTAATCCCGTCGAGGAGGCGATGGGATATCGCCAACTGATGGACCGCTTCGGTCATACGCAGGAAAAGCTGGCCGAGGCTCTGGGCAAGAGCCGGAGCCACATTGCCAACCTGCTGCGGTTGTTGCAGCTGCCGGAGGAGGTTCTGCAGCATCTGCGCAAGGGCGCGCTTTCCGCCGGACACGCACGGGCATTGATCACGACCGACGACCCGGCCGGGCTGGCCCGCCAGGTAATTGCCAAGGGATTGAGCGTCCGACAGACCGAGCAGTTGGCCAAGGCCGAGTCGACCCCCAAACCGCAGAAAAAGCCCAAAAGCGGTAGCGGCCCGGACGCAGATACCCTGGAGCTACAGCAGCAGCTTTCGGCCAACCTGGGGATGGCAGTGCGGATCGATCATCCAGAGGGCGGCCAGTCGGGCCGGCTCATCCTGAACTATAACACATTGGAAGAGCTCGATGCGCTCTGCGGGATCCTGGGATCTACGCCTCTGGACGTGACCAGATAAATCCCAGAACGATCAAGAGCACGACGGCCTGCAATACGAGCAACAACGGGCCGATCCCCAGGATTACCGATATGAGAAAAGCGGCTGCGATGGATATCGTGGCCGCTTTTTTCGCGCCGCGGCCGATGGCGCCGCGGTTGCGCCAGTCGGCAATGGGTGGCCCGAGACGAGGATGGTCAACGAGCCAGGAATGAAGCCGCACCGATGACCGGGCGAAGCAGAAGGCTGCAAGAAGAAGAAACGGAACGGTCGGCAGCAGCGGTAGGGCAATGCCGATGATTCCGAGCATCAGGGCGAGGGCGCCAAAAATCGCCCAGAGCATCCGCATCAGTCGACCAGAAGCTTTTGGAGGACCGCGTTGAGCAACGGGCGACCCCGCGCCGTGGTGCGCAGGCGCCCATCATCCACGACCACAAGGTCAATATCTCGTAAGCCTTTGATATTATTATTTGATATATCGTAACCGGCCAGTTGGCGAAACCGATCCAGGGATATCCCTTCGGGAAGCCGTAATCCCATCATGGCCATTTCCTCGGCTTGGGTGACGCCCGAAAGCGCCTGACGGGTGCTTTCGGCGTTTCCGCGTTGCTCCACCGCTGCAAGCCATGCGCCGGGCGTGCGGTGTGTTTCGGTGGCAAAACGCCCCCCGCTTGTCGTCACCCTGCCATGCGCCCCCGGACCGACACCCAGATAGTCGCCATAGCGCCAATAAATCAGATTGTGACGCGATTCCGCACCGGGTCGCGCATGATTGGAGATTTCATAAGCAGGAAGACCCGCCCCGGAGCAGAGATCCTGTGTCAGTTCAAACATGTCGGCCGCCAGATCCTCCTCCGGCAAACCCGCAAGCCGGCCGGCGGCATGCCGAGCGCCGAAGGCGGTGCCTTCCTCGATGGTCAATTGATAGAGCGAGAGGTGATCGCCCGTGATTTCCAGCGCGCGGGACAGCTCCTTCCGCCAGTCGGCAAGGCTCTGATCCTGACGGGCATAGATCAGATCGAAGCTGACCCTGTCGAACTCCCGGCGGGCGGTCTCGATCGCGCCGAGCGCCTCCTTCACGCTGTGAAGCCGTCCGAGCCGCCGCAACGCCTCGTCAGACAGCGCCTGAACCCCGATCGATACACGATTGACCCCGGCTTCCCGGTAGCCGCGGAACCGCCCCGTCTCTACGGAGGTGGGATTCGCCTCGAGCGTGATTTCCAGATCATTCGCCAGCCGCCAGTTTCGCCGAACCCGCTCGAGGATCGCGCCCACCAGGTCTGGCTGCATCATGCTGGGGGTGCCGCCCCCGAAGAAGACGGAGTGAAGCACACGGCCGTCGGTCTCTGCCGCCACCCGGTCCAGCTCTGATAGATAGGCCGCGCGCCAGCGGTTCTGATCGATGTGCTGTGCGACATGCGAGTTGAAATCGCAATAGGGGCATTTGGCCTGACAGAAAGGCCAATGCAGGTAGAGGCCGAAGCCCCCGGCCCGCCAGTCAGCGGCCAAAGCAGCCTGAAACGAGTTTCCGGAAGGCATCTGCACGGTGGATGATCCGGTTTTTTTCATCGGGATCCATCTCCCCCAGGGCGATGTCCTGACCGACCGGCTGAAAGATCGGGTCATAGCCGTGGCCCTGCTCTCCGCGCATGGGCCAGGTGATCTGCCCCTCTATTCGGCCTTCGAAGTTTTCTTCGTGCCCGTCGGGCCAGGCCAGCACCAGGGTGCAGCGAAACCGGGCGTTATAAGGTTCGTCCGCGCCGGTTTCACCGATTGCGTCCCATGTCCGGCGCATCGCCATCTCGAAATCGCGCCCGTCTGGCGTTTCGGCCCAGTCGGCGGTATGCACGCCCGGCTGCCCATCCAGCACGTCGATCTCAATGCCGCTATCGTCGGCCAACGAGGCCAGACCGGAGGCCGCAGCGGCTGCATGAGCCTTGATCCGCGCGTTGCCCAGAAAGCTGTCTTCGGTTTCCGCCGGCTCGGGCAGCCCAAGCTCACCGGCGGAAACGACCTCTACCCCGTAAGGTTCGAACAGCCGCGCGAATTCCGCCAGCTTGCCCGCATTATGGGTCGCGATCAGAAGTTTCTTGTCGCGGAAGGGTCGCATTACACGGCGTCTTTCTGTGCCTGGACGAGTTCCGCCACACCCCGCTCTGCCAGATCGAGAAGCCCATCGAACTGCCCACGGCTAAAGGTGGCGCCCTCGGCCGAGCCCTGAATTTCGATCAGCCCGCCATTGCCCGTCATCACGAAATTCGCGTCGGTCCCCGCCTCGCTGTCTTCGGCATAATCGAGATCGAGCACCGTCTGCCCGGCATAGATGCCGCAGCTCACCGCGGCAACATGGTCGAGCAGCGGGTCGGAGATCACGTCGCCCGCCTTCATCAGCTTGTTCACGGCCAGGCGGAGCGCCACCCATCCGCCGGTGATAGAGGCACAGCGGGTTCCGCCGTCCGCTTGGATCACGTCGCAATCGACGGTGATCTGCCGTTCCCCGAGCGCGACGCGGTCGATCCCGGCCCGCAGCGATCTGCCGATCAGGCGCTGGATTTCCTGGGTGCGTCCGGATTGGCCGTTCTTGGCCTCGCGCCGCATGCGGGTATTGGTGGCGCGCGGCAACATTCCGTATTCCGCCGTCACCCAGCCGAGCCCGGTGTTTTTCAGAAACGGAGGCACCCGGTCCTCGACCGTGGCCGTACAGAGCACATGCGTATCGCCCACCTTGATCAGGCAAGAGCCTTCGGCATGGCGCGTCACGCCGGTATCGATTGAAATCGGGCGCATTTCGCTTATGTCTCGGCCGGACGGGCGCATCGTGTTTCCCCTCTGTTTGGAATGGCCGACAAATAGCCATCCGCCGGCCACCGGGGCAAGCCCCGATTGACGCCCCGATCCGGACGACATTTAATCGCCGCTCTATACCGGACCGCTCATGACCGACCACAACGATATCCTGGCCCAGTTGAACGATCGTTCGCGCGAGGTGTTTCGCCGCGTGGTCGAGGGGTATCTTCAGACGGGCGAACCCATGGGCTCGCGCAGTCTGACCCGGACGCTCGAGGAAAAGGTCAGCGCCGCGACCGTGCGTAACGTCATGCAGGATCTCGAACATCTGGGTCTCTTGGGGAGCCCGCATGTCTCGGCCGGGCGGGTTCCCACCCAGCAGGGATTACGGATTTTCGTCGACGGGCTATTGGAGGTCGACAATCTGACGCTGAGCGATCGCGACAGCATAGAGGCCACCGTCGGCAGCGTAGAAGGCGGCGATCAGCTTTTCGATCGGGTGGGGTCCGCACTGTCTGCGCTGACCCGTGGCGCCAGCCTGGTTCTTGCGCCGAAGCACGAGGCGCCGATCAAGCACATCGAGTTCGTCAGCCTGGCGCCCGACCGGGCGCTGGTGGTGCTGGTCTTTTCGGACGGGCATGTGGAAAACAGGGTATTCACCCCGCCCCCGGGTCAGACGCCTTCGTCCATGCGCGAGGCCGCGAATTTCGTCAACAGCCTGGCCGAGGGCAGCACCCTGGGCGAGCTGCGTGGTCGCATCGAGCGCGAGATCGGGGCCCAGCGTCAGCAGATCGATGACCTGGCACGGCAATTGGTCGAAAGCGGCCTGGCGCTTTGGGAAAGCGGCGGCGGGTCGGTGGAGCGGCTGATTGTGCGGGGGCGCGCGAATCTTCTGGGCGAGGACGCCGGCGCGGAGGATCTGGAACGGATCAAGAGCCTCTTCGACGACCTGGAGCGCAAGCGCGATATCGCCGAATTCCTCAACCTTGCCGAAGAAGGTGATGGCGTGCGCATTTTTATCGGCTCCGAGAACAAGCTTTTCTCACTTTCGGGTAGCTCTTTGGTAGTGAGCCCATATATGAACGCGGACCGTAAGATTGTTGGCGCGGTAGCAGTCATTGGACCGACCCGGTTGAACTATGGCCGGATCGTTCCGATTGTTAACTACACTGCGCAACTGGTCGGAAAGATGATTTCCGGCCGGGCAAACAGGTGAAGAGATGGCAGAACGCAAGGAAGACCCCTTTCTGGACGATCCCGAAAACCTCGGCATGGGGGACGATGACGAGATGATCGACATCACCTCGGAAGAGGCCGAAGAAGGCGCCACGCTTGGCGGCGAAATGGCGGCGTTGCGCGCGGAACGCGACGAGCTGAAGGACCGGCTGCTGCGCGCCCTCGCCGAGGCAGAAAACGCGCGCAAACGCAGCGAGCGGGATCGCCGCGAGGCAGAGCAATACGGCGGTTCGAAGCTGGCGCGCGACATGCTGCCGGTATATGACAACCTCCGCCGCGCGCTCGAGGCTGCTGGCGCCGAACAGCGCGAGGCCGCGGGCGGTGTGATCGACGGCGTGGAGCTGACCCTCCGCGAGGTGCGCAACGTCTTTTCCAAACATGGCATTTCGATCGTCGCGCCGCAGCCGGGCGATACGTTTGACCCCCAGATGCATCAGGCGATGTTCGAGGCCCCGGTGCCGGACACCAAAGCGGGCGATATCATTCAGGTGATGACCGAAGGCTTCAAGCTGCATGATCGGCTACTG
>FYBJ01000408.1_pt1 | contig 10342 bp, 7 predicted proteins | sample 1134611 | NCBI WGS metagenome assembly FYBJ01 (sample SAMEA104116008, study PRJEB20421) | marine metagenome | isolation source: marine | reverse complement strand
CATGGACACCTTCACCAGGGGCCTTGCCCTGGAGGTTGCCGGCGAGGGCATCCGGGTCAACGCCGTACGGCCGGGAATCATCGAAACCACGATTCATGCTGATGGCGGCGAGCCCGGTCGACCCGCGCGTCTGGCACCCTTGATTCCCCTGCAGCGCAGCGGCCAACCCGAAGAAGTCGCCGAGGCGATCTACTGGCTGGCCTCAGACAAGTCTTCCTATGTCACCGGCACCTTCATCGACATAACCGGCGGTCGCTGAGACATCCGGGGGCACTGATAACCTGGAAACCTGATGTAAATGTCAGACTAAGTTCACAATTTATCAGTGCCCGGAATTGCGCATTCGTTGTACCCGCAACAAGCAGGAGGCCTGATGCAGACTGATACAACTGTTTTCATGCTATCGCCAAAACAGATGCGAAAATGAAATGGCAGTGAGGCGATGGCTACTCATTTTGCGAGTGTGCTCAACCAAACCAGAAAGTTCTTAACACCCAATCAAGAAGTCTTCATTCATAACTGGCAATCTCCCTCGAATTCTTCCGTTTGCCGACGGCTGTCAGCTTATCCGGCTTGTAAGCAAATGGGGGAAGCTATGGAAAACCCGCTATGGTTGAGGCAAGAAAGCAACACATCAGGAAGTCATCATGCCTAGCAACGCGGAACCGGTAATCTGGCGCAATATCAAAATCGAATACGTGGGCCGGCGGGAATTTGACTATGCACTCGACGGCAAAGATCGCAATGCCGTCGTCCGCCTGACCAACATTGGTGACACCACGATCAATGATATTTATTTCCAGATTGCAATTGACGGGGTTGGTGACTACCCGGCTGTGACCGGCGATGGTGGTTTTGCCGTCTTCCCCAATGGCGGAAACATCGATCTTCGCCCCGGCGAGTCTTTTCTGGCGCAAAACTGGCTGGCAGGCATCTACGAGACACGATTCGGCAACACACCTCCCGAGGCCAGTGAAAGAAAGATTTATTCCTTCGATTTCCTGATTACCTTTGATCAGGATCTCTGGCGTGAACAAAATCCTGCCGCCAACAGCGATCTCGTTGGCAAATTGACTCAAGAAATAGAGTTTATTAATACCAGAGGAGACACGCTACCATTCGGCGAACAGACTATTTACGGAACAATTGCGAATACCTCAAATGGCCTAAACGGCCTTCTGGTGGAACTATCAACACCCTATAGTCGCTGGTATTCAATAGAGACCGTGTCCACAGGCGAATCCTACACCTTCTCCGCCGCGGTACCTGAAGCGGACGAGTGGCTGGTTCGTGTTTCCGCACAGGGTAAGGCAGCGCAAGTCTTTACAGCTGATGAGCTTTCGCAATCGACGGTGATCAATCTGGTTGATGCGACACCACTCGAATACGGCTATGCCGTGAGTGCTTCTGAGGATACGCCAACGGGATTCTGGCGGGGAGCGGTGAGTGAGTCGGAAGCTACCTTTGTGCTGTTCCCAGGCCAGGAGAATTGGCCTGATCTGGGCAGTGAGTCTGCCAATGCCGCGTTGCGTTCTGCATCCCTGATTCAGAAATACAGTTTCGACGGTGAGTTGCTATGGCAGTATGCGCCCGGCTGGGAAACCTGGGGTGGTGATATGACCGACGATGGTAGTCGGGTCGTCTTCTTGCGAAACCCTGATATCACCCGATACAACGCCGGACAATGGCAATTAGGGGCGCTTGATGGTCAAACTGGTGAACTGCTATGGGAGGTCAGCGGCCAGCAGTCTTATCTCGAGGGTCTGGAAGCCGCGATCAGTCCAGATGGTCGATATGTTGCGGTTGGTTCCACAACTGGTGCGCTGGGTGTACTCGATGGTGAGACCGGCGATCTGCTCTGGGAAAAAGCCGTAGGCACCTATGGTCAGGTTCGAAAGCTTGTGTTCGCGGGTGAATATTTATATGTCGGATCAGGCGATAATTTCCTCTACAAATTATCCGCAGTGGATGGCTCCCTAAACTGGAGAACCTATGTGGGTGGCTGGCCATTCGTTATGGGCTTCTCTATCAATGAGAGCGCTGGATTATTAGCGGTTGGCACGAAATCCAAAGACACATCAGTGCTAGATCTGGACACCGGTATAGAGCTATGGTCCAGACAAACCGGGTCTCTGGACGCGGTGTTGTCGCCGGATGGAAACTACGTTGCAAATTTTTATGGAGATATTTTCGCTGCCCGAACCGGTGAGCTTGTCGGCCAGACCGGTATCAACGGTGTTGCGATCTTCTCCAATGACAGTCAATACCTGATTCAGGCCGATCGCGGCAGAGTCAGCGTAAGTGACTTGACAGGAAAGCTGCTGTCCCAGGCAGAAGACAATAGTGATGACGAACATGGACCGGGTGAGCAATCGCAATGGGCTTTCCTGACATCTGATGGGGCAACCCTGGTAGTGGCAAGCCGGGACATGGATACCGCTGGTGAGCGTGGGGTGACGTTCTGGTCCCAGGGTGATCCGGTTCCAACAAATCAAAACAATTCCAATACAGCGGGTGTAGCTCAATCAACCACAGGGAATGACGTTTTTGATCTACCGCTTGTTAATAGATCGATCGACGCCGATAGCGGTATTGATAAGGTCCTCTATCGATCACAGGCGAGCTTTTTTACTGTCCAGAATAACAATGGCACACTTACGATAACCGATGGGGCGGGAAACTGGACTCATACCTTTACCAATCTTGAGCGAGTGCAGTTTGCTGATAAATCACTCGCCTTCGATATAGATGGACATGCCGGGCAAACCGCGAAAGTGCTAGGTGCGTTTCTTGGCCCCAGCGGTATCGCCCGGCCAGACCTGGTAAAGATCGGCCTCGAAATTCTCGACAATGGTCTTTCCTATGATGGCTTATTGCTTGCGGCAACAGAGTCTGTGCTTGGCAGCAATCCCAGTTCGGCTACGCTGATAAATCATTTTCACCAGGCACTCACCGGGGTTCCGGCCTCTCCTGACATACTGCAAACCTATGGATCTCTTCTGGATCTCGGTGCACTGTCGGTGCAGGATCTGGTCAGACAGGTGGCAGACAGTGATATTAATCAGCAAAACATCAATCTGGTGGACCTCGCCACTACGGGTCTGGAATACGCCAACTAGGACAGCCGGTTAACAGTCCTCATTTATTCGGGAGTCATAGAGCGTGACTTTGCGGTGCCTATGAAACGCTACGCTGTTTAGTGATAATGTCTGTCTAATCGAAACTTTCGACATTATTCAGCGATTCAATGTGAAGAAAAGCCCCTTTTCCAGCGCCAAGACGGGCGAAATGCTGCTATTTGGCACGCTGGTAGTTGCCACAACCCTATACCTGGTGCTGATGGTCGATCCGCTGGGCGCTAACTGGCGCTGGGATGACACACAAATTTTGCTGGCCATTCATCAGCAGCCAATACTGAACTATTTCTCTGTTCCAGAGATCTGGCGCGCTTTTACCCCGGCCAACTTGACGCCCTGGTTACTGGTTTCCTATCAGATTGACCTGGCATTATTTGGCATGATGCCGACGTTCTTTTACTTCCATCAGATTGGCGCGCTGGCCGCGGTGATGGGTCTGCTGTACGTACTATTGCGCCAGTGGACAGGGCGGTCTTATGCATTGATGGGATGTCTGCTGTTCATTGCCGGCGCACCGATAAGCCACGTCTCGCAGCAGCTGATGACCCGTCACTATATCGAGGGCGCTGTTTTCGCGCTGGCTGCGCTGATTCTTTATGTCAGATACCTGCGCAGGCCTCGAATCAGCCTGCTCCTTGCCAGTCTGTTTGCCTATGGACTGGCGATGACGGCCAAAGAGATTTACGTCCCCCTGGTACTTGGCTTACTGTTTATTCCGGAGTCCAACTGGAACAGCCGTATTCGGGCCAGCGTACCTTTCTGGCTGCTGGCGCTTGCCTACAGCGCCTGGCGAGCCTATATGCTGGGTTCACTGAGTGGAGGCTACGGGGTCGCAGGCGAAGAAGGTGCAGTTGAACTGTTGTCTGGCGTGGCGCTCGGATTGTTGGCCATACCACAACTCTTAACCGGGCCGTTTAGCCTGCTCTTTTGGACCATCGTCGGTGGGCTCGCCGTCGGATATGGCCTGAAAAACCCTGCGCATCTACCTTTCATGATTGTGGTCGTGGCCTGTGTTATGGGTCCCCTTCTGCCACTAACTGAATCACCAGGAATCCACGCTCCCGACCGCTATCTCTTCCTGGTATGGCTGACACTGTGTATTGCCATAGTTATTTTCTGCTCTGGCGTACTGCGCGGCAGACAGGGAACAGTCTTGCACAAAGTGGCTGTACCAAGCGCTGCGCTGATACTGCTGTCGTTACTGTTAGCCAATGCCTGGACTGAACGCAGCAAGGTATTCGTCATCGCCAAGGAGTTCGACGCTCATGCCGAATTGCTCTGGAATAACGCTAATGCTATCGCCTATATTCCCTCAGACGCTATCCTGACCTCGTTCTGGTTCGCCCAAGGCCTGGAAGCGCTTAAAACGCAGTATCGTCCGGAAGAGGGTATTCAGCTTGCTATCATTGACCCGCTTTTCTTGCATCAGGTATCAGGCTCTATTAGCGCATTACTTGTCTATAACGGCGATTGTCGCTGTTTCATGGATGACAGCGATTCGCTTGTGTCCCGTATGCAGGACTTTCAATCGAAATACAGGCCGGACGCTACCTTGAGTCTCGACTACAGTTACGTCGACCGCATCTTCAGTTGGTCCGCGGGTCCTTATCGTCAGGGCCAGTGGCATTTCCTGTCGAAAGAACTGGGCGGACTCGCAGAGGTGCCGTCACAGGGACAGCTCAGGGTTAGCCTGGTCGACGGCGGCATACTCTATCTGCGGTACACCTCACCGGATGGCTGGATTACTTACTCTGAAGGGCTGGAAATCAATCACCCTCTGGCAAGTACTGAATGGCGACGGTAAACAGGGATTTGACTATGGCAAATTTGGCAATTGTTGTTCCCGTATTCAATGAAGGCAGAGACCTTGTAGAAGGTCTGCAGGCGATCATGGGTGCAGCACAGAACATACAACAGCATCGTTGGACGCTGTTCGCCGTGGATGATGGTTCAAGCGATGATTCTGTATCTGCGATACTGGAAGCACGCAGCAGGAACCAGTCTATAGAATTAATCAGCCTCACCAGAAACTTTGGAAAGGAGGCTGCGATACAAGCAGGATTACAACACTGTCTTGATTATGACGCTGTTATTATCATCGATAGTGACCTGGAACACCCGCCGCAGTTAATCCCCGAACTCGTGAAGGCCTGGGAGTCAGGCTATAAGGTGGTCAACACCCGAAAGACCGGGCGTGGCGCAGAATCTTTATCGAGAAATCTGCTCACACGAACCTTTTTTCATCTGTTTAACAGGTTCGCTGCGATCGATATTGAGAACGATACAGACTTCAAGCTACTGGACAGGGAGGTGGTACTCGCCTATTTAAGCTGCCCTGAATCAAGCCGATTCTTTAGAGGCTTGATACGCTGGATGAATTATCCAGCCCATGAAATCGAATTCGAGGTTCCGCAGCGGACTGCAAAGAACCACTCTTCCTGGAGTCGGCTTGCGCTGCTGCGCTACGCATTCTCGGCAGTGTCGTCATTTACGGCGCTACCCTTGCAGATTGTGACTCTTCTGGGTTGCATGACCTTATTGCTTGCGCTGATTCTCGGCAGCGTTGCACTGTTTAACTGGATAACCGGTGTAGCCGTCGACGGCTTTACTACGGTAATACTCTTGATTCTCTTGCTTGGCAGTATCCTGATGATCAGCATTGGCATCATTGGGATTTATATAGGCAAGATATATGAAGAGGTTAAACAACGTCCCTCGTTTTTCATCGACCGAGCCAAGAGCACAAAGAATGATTATGATGCCTAAAAACGTAACGCTGGCCTTGCATGCCATACTCCTCGCAAGCTTCCTGGCGAGTTCGCATGGGCTGTTGAAATGGGTCTCCATACAACCGGGCGGAAACTACTGGATGCTGTTGCTGAGGCAATGGCCCGTCGTGCTATTGGCGCTCGCGATCTACGGCTTCGTTTTTTTCTATTACATCTTTGTGCTGCGTGGCAGTCCGGTGTCAATTCTTTACCCTGTGTACACGGGCTTATCGGTTGCACTTGTCACGCTGGTCGGCGTGGTGTTCTTTGAGGAACCGCTTCAGCCTCTACAGTTAATGGGCGCGGTGATGATAGTAGGAGGGATAGCATTCATGAGCCTGGGGTCCCAGGGCTGAAATCGCCATGCGTAAGGCGTAAATGGTAAGCAGAGTCGAAAAACCGCAGTGGGGAATCGAGCAAAGAAAGAGGCTAGGTTGCCTCTATCCCTATAGATTGCAGATACTCTTTTGCCGCGCCCCGATCAGGCTCTGTGCATTCATAAAACTGATAGAAAGAGCTTTGTGGCGAAATTCCGAACAGTCTCCGGTTGAGAGTACCGTAAAAGATCTGGAGTACGGCCTGGATTTCTCGCCAGTTATTCACGTGTTCCCAGCGCATTAACTCACCGTAGTCGAGACCATACTCGGCATAGAATTGCACTCCCGTTGTCAGCCTCCAGCCGAGGTACCAGAGCAGCGAACCCTCAGAAGGTATCGCAACGCGGAGCGTCCCTTCGTTCTTGACCAGCAAAGCAGTTCTGGCCACCACGGCCGGCAAGTCGAGAAGATGCTCAAATGCCGCGATTGAAGTGATGCGGTCATAGGCGTGGTGTAGTGGGACATCGGCGATATCGTGATAGTTATAGCGCACACGATGGCACAGCGCCTGCCCATCTTGATAGAGTTCAGTATAAGGCTCTACTACATCGTAGGGTGCTGTCGCTGGTTCATAGCGTAACTGATTAAGATTACCTGCGCCGATTTCCAGAGTGGCAGTGCACTCAGGGTGAAGAGACAGCAGGTCGGAAGCCACGCGACGATGCATCCAGGCCTCGAGTTTCTGCGCAAATCGGGTTGCAGTGCCAGCGCCTTTTCGATTGCGCCGATAGTGCTCCTCATAGATCTCAGCGATCGCTGCAGAAAGGTTCGGCCGCTTCTTTGGGTAGCGACTTAATACAGCCCTTTGCCGAGGTGAGATCACAGTAAGCCCGTTAGCCAAATAAATTGAGCAAATACGTTAACGGAATACGCAGAGATAATCAAAACACGCCACCGGGTTACTCATCCCTGGCTTCGGGTGCAGTCTCGACCATCACAGACTCTGCTGAATGTAGAGCGACAGGTTGGACAAAGACACGCAATAACGTGTGGAGGTTTACAGTGTTCCCAATTATTCTCTTGCCGATAACCCGGTTAATTCAGCGCATCTCTGGCAAGCTTACACAATGACCCTGACCCGACTCTTCTCCGGACTCATCCTCAGCACGGCAACGCTCATCTTCCTGACCCCGTTAGCAGCCCAGGAACGTGACTTCGATGCCTGGCTGGCCGAACTCAGGCAGGAGGCACTGGATCGCGGCATCAGTGCCGAGTCGGTGGCACTGGCGTTCTCCGAGATTACCCCACCGGTACAACGTATCATCAGCAGTGACCGTTCCCAGCCCGAGCGGGTACAGACCTATGCCGACTATCTTGGCGCCAGGGTCAGCGACTGGAAGATTGAGAATGGCAGGAAGCGCATGATCGAGCATGGGGATCTGCTCAGGGAAGTGGGGGAGAAGTACGGTGTGCAGCCGCGCTTCATCGTGGCCTTCTGGGGGATGGAAACCAATTTCGGCACCTACCCCATACCCGAACCGCTGTTCAACGTGCTGGCCACGCTGTCCTTCGATAATCGCCGAGCCTCTTTCTTTCGTGCCCAGTTCTTTGCCGCACTGGAGATGCTGGAGAGCGGCTTTCCTCCCTACGAGCAGATGAAGAGTTCCTGGGCCGGTGCCATGGGCCAATCCCAGTTCATTCCCGAGAGCTATCTGCAATACGCCGTGGATCATGATGGCGACGGCAATCGGGACATCTGGAATTCCGAGGCGGATGTGTTCGCCTCTATCGCCAACTACATCAAGGCCAGGGGCTGGCGCGATGACCTGACCTGGGGCAGGCCGGTTGCACTGCCGCCCGGAAGTGAACCGGACTTCCGGGAAAACGGGAATGCGAGCGTCGAGCCGCCGGGCAATTGCCGCCGCTACGGCAGCCTGGGAGTCTGGCGCGACCTGCAGCAATGGCAGGCCCTCGGCGTGAGAAAGGCCGATGGCACTGAGCTGCCAACCCGATCGATTCCGGCGGCGCTGATCTACGGCGATCCCGGTGACGATGAAGCCTATCTCGTGTACGGCAATTTCTGCGGCATTATGGCCTACAACCCGGCCTTGAAATATGCCCTGTCCATTGGTTTATTATCAGACCTGATTGTTCCCTGACACCTGATTCTCAATATGAACATACTGCATATATTGGTCGAACTGACACAGCATATCGCTCATGAGTTGCTCCACTGAAAAGCCGGCGACGTCATAATGTTGAGGACCATTATCCAGGTAAACTTCAGCACGCCAATACGTCTTTTCCTTTTCCTTGCGTGGCAGTTCAGGGAAAGCTACGGAAGGTATGGCGTACTCACGCAATCGGACTTCGTAGATGAAATCTGGTTGACCCGCATAACTTACCCTCAGACGAATAAGATTGGGTTTGTTCTCAATTAGAGGGTTGAGCAATGTCTTGTCCAGTTGATCGGCAACTGATTGCATGGCCGGCCGCACAGTTTCCTCAAGATAGTCCTGTACATCCTGTTTCTTGTGCTGCCATATCAAAGCGCGTAGCCGATCCTGCCAGATTCCAGGGGAGGCATTGATGGGTATGCTGGAAGTGCTTGGCGGATGATTGAAACGGCGTCTGTCTTCGCTTAACAGGCCCTTGTACAGGCCGTAACAGATGAACAGCATGACAACGGCGAAAGGCAAGGCGCTGCTTATCGCGGCTGTCTGCAGTGCGTTCAAGCCGCCGGCAACCAGCAATACGGAGGCAACCACGCCTTCGGAAACTGCCCAGAACACTCGCTGCCAGGTGGGCGGGTTATCATTGCCACCCGAAGTGATGATGTCGATAACCAGGGACCCGGAGTCTGATGATGTTACGAAGAAGGTCACGATCAACAGGGTCGCGAATAGCGAGACTATATTCGTCCATGGCAAACGTTCCAGGAAGACATAAAGGGCCGTGGGCATGTCGGCGGTGACAGCTGAGGAAATCTCACCACCCTGACTTCCCAGTTCTATAAACAGCGCGGAATTCCCGAATATACTTAGCCACAGAAACGTGAATCCAGCCGGGATCAGCATTACGCCGACAATGAATTCCCTGATCGTTCGACCCCGGGAAATACGAGCGATGAACATACCAACGAAAGGAGACCAGGAAATCCACCAGGCCCAGTAGAACAGTGTCCAGTCTCCCATCCAGTCATTGGGCTCATAGGCATAGAGATTAAAGGTCATGAAGACCACGTTACTGAGGTAAGTGCCTATGTTTTGCAAGTACCCACCCAGAAGAGATGCCGTGGGTCCGGCCAGGAGCACAAATGTCAGCAAGGCTACAGCAAGGAAAAGATTCAGCTCACTGATGCGACGTATACCCGCGTCCAATCCGGCCACGACGGAAACGGTGGCCATGCCAGTAATGCAGGCGATCAACAACACTTGTGTACCTGGCCCCACCGAAACGCCGAATAAGTAGTTTAGGCCGGCATTGACCTGAGTAACGCCGATACCCAGCGACGTTGCGACGCCAAACATCGTACCCAGCACAGCGAATATGTCCACCGCGTGACCTATACGGCCATGAATTCGCTCTCCGATTAGGGGATATAGTGATGACCTGATGGTCAGCGGTAGATTGTGCCTAAATGCAAAGTAGGCGAGTGCCAGCCCCACCACTATGTAAGTTGCCCAGGCCTGTAGCCCCCAGTGGAAGTACGTGATCAACATTGCATTTCCGTGCCGCATCCACTGTTCCACCATTACCATTTGGTGGCTCGGCAAAATGTGTAATTGGTTCCGCCACCCCGAAGAACAATAATCCGATCCCCATGCCAGCGCTGAACAACATCGCCGTCCAGCTAAGAAAGGAGTAGTCCGGCATAGAGTCATCGGGCCCGAGCTTGATGTGTGCAAATCGGGATAATGCGAGATAAATAATAAAGACGAAAAAAATTGCCACGACGGCCATGTAAAACCAGCCGACATTAGTCACCACCCAGTCCTGTACGTTGGAAAACGTGGTCGCCGCTTGGTCGCTGAAGAGTCCGCCGTATAGGCTAAACAGAATGATCAGGCCCGCGGATGTGAAAAACACGGGGCTGTCTATGGTGTCCAGAATCATCGAT
>FYBJ01000031.1_pt1 | contig 10362 bp, 17 predicted proteins | sample 1134611 | NCBI WGS metagenome assembly FYBJ01 (sample SAMEA104116008, study PRJEB20421) | marine metagenome | isolation source: marine | reverse complement strand
ATGTAGTTCAAAACGGGATATCCTCGTTAGTGAAACTATTAGATTGCTTAGCCGCAGGCTTTGCTGGAGCATCGTCCTTTGGCTTCAGCTTGAGCTTGAAATACTTGCGACCTTCTTTGCCCTCATTTATCCAAGAGCTGATCCAGTATTCCTTCCCCTCGACCGTGACTTCACCTTGAAAGTCCCTGTCAGTCTCTTTCGACTTCTTGTCGTTGCGGAACAGTGCGCCCTGCAATTCGTTGTCATACTCCATTCGCTACATCCTTCCGTGCTTTGCTGAATTCGGGATTGACTTTGCATCTCTCCCGCTCTTTGGTGGTAAAGAACCCACCGTTACTTGTGGCAATAAACAACTTAGACATTGTGTCGTCGTCTATGTCCTTCCATTGCCCCGCTAACGCATACCAATCCTCGTTAGCGATATGAGCCGCGGCGCTGTAACACCAATCAATGTTTTCACGCAGTAGCTTCATATACTCTACAAACTCCTTCTTAGCGTTGACGCTGGCCTCTTCCTTGTAAACCTCATTACGCTGGTTAAAGTCATCAGCCTCGTCCTCGCTGTACACGTCTCCGTGCAAACCTACTAGCTTCAGGATCACCCTGTCCTTCGCTCGCTTCTCAGCCATAGCGTATGGATAGGTGTTCTTGTTGTTGTACTCAGCCGTCTCACCAATTGACCATTCCTCACGACCGTTCAACCACCCGCTGACGAGAATTGCCACGCGCTTGTTTTCTATGTCGTGCACTAGGATCTCAGGCGGACCAAACTTTACTCCCTCTGCCGCAGCGACTTTCTCTAAAGTCTTGTGCAACAACACGTACGTTCCATGACAATCCCATCCAGCAGTTGCGGGGTCTGCACCAATTTTACGCAGTACCGCTCCTACCTTTTCTGGGACATTTGCTTTCTTAGACATTGTCTAACTCCACTTTTTCAAACACTTCCTCTTCATTAATGATGACGTAGCCATGCCAAGTACAACTGTAAATCTCATACTCAGTGAGTGACTCGTATCCCTTTTGGCCCCAAAACTCGTGGGGTTCTTTCGTCTGCCACCATTTAGCTTCGATCTCAATCTCCGCTGGGTCGGCGACCACCCAAAGCATTCCATCGTCGTAATCGTCGATCAGTGCGCCCATAAACTCTTCTGAGTTCTCGCCTATCTTGTAGGCATCCTCAACTGCTATCTGAATTATCATCTTTACCCCCGAAGTATCTGGCTTGATGTCGTACCAGTGCGGGTAAGTCTTCCTGCTGGAACTCGTCGAACTGGAACTCTAAGGCCAATATATCAACAACTTCGTCTTGACGGTAACCACCCATGATCAAGATCTTGGCGCGCTCCCATACTACGGTTTTAAAAGGCATTACTGGCCTCTTATTTGCAGTGTTGTTGTGATGCCGTGCTCAGGTTTGAATTGCGCTTTTACAGACATACGACCGCTACGTGGCTTATGCGTTTGCATAGTCACTTCTTCGTAGTGGTATATAAAGGGTGTGCTGGGCTTCCCTAGCTCGTGCCAAACTGCATCGTTGGGTTCCATCCAATGCTCGCTGTCAACGATCCGAGAAACTCTCTGACCGTCCAGATAAAACCAAACTCTTGCTCTTGTCTTCATAATGACTGACCTCCGAGCATACGGGATGCTTGCTGGAACTGCTCTTCAGCCTGATGTAGTAAATGATGAACTGGCTTTCCGATAGAGAGAATTTCTGAGGTTTTAGCGTCGATTACCTTTATCTGGTAGACGCTATTGCCTCGTGTAGTTTGATATCCATACATCCCTAATTTCTGACCACAGCAGAGTGGGATTTCTTTCATAAGCATAGTCAACTCCTCCTTGTGACAGGACGAGTGAACTACAACACATTTATGTTGTCAACAGATTTGTTTAGGGATATTCGCCTACGCGGATCATGTAGGTTACTTCGATGGCTCGGTTACCAACTTGCTTGGCCCATCGACTGTCTAGGAACTCTGCCGAAGCGCGTGCGTAATCGCCACGCTCCATAGCATCTAACGCTAGCTTAAACTGCTGTAAACGGGTCATACCTAGATTAAACGCTAGGTTGACCATAGCGTCTTGGCGTACACCATCAAGGCTAGCAAACCAGTCAAAAGCGTATGCTAGCTCGCGTACACAACGATTGATGTCGTTCTGTAACAGGTAGTCAATCTCGTCTGAACTCAAGCCCAGCCCAGACTCTGCAATATTACGACCAACACCGATAGTCTCGTAGCCCGCTGTACACTTATAGACGTGAGTCTCCACGCCCTCATGTTTTTTTAACTGCTCTATAAGTTCGTTCATTTGCCCCCCGACTTACTAGCACCAAAGTAGAAACTCACCACAGAAGACACGATACCCCCGAGATAGCCCAGCACCAGGTTAACGACATTGAGGTCGTTGTCATCAGCAGGCTGGAGAGTAACGAGCAAAACATAGCCGCCAAAAAGCAGTATGGACAGAAGTGCAATAGCTCTTGCCGTCCAATCTTCCGAAAACGATTCTCTTGCATGTTGTATATCCTTCGTTTCTAACGTGAATACATCAACCTCAAGCTCTTTCATCTTAACTTCGAAGTCAAGTTCAGCCTTTTTGATCTCAGCCAGTTGCTCTGGCGTAGCCGTCTGTAGAGCCTTCTCGATCTTCTGTGGCGTAGGCTCACAACCTAGCACTTGCGCCAACATGCCTGCCGCAGCGCCGCCTACAGGGCCACCAAGAGCCGCTCCAAGCGTGGGAGCTAAATCACCCACCAAACCTTTGATTGCATCAAACTTCATCTTAAGTACTCCGCCGCTCCTAAAGCCGCAATGATGAATGGGTACATGGCCATGATCATTCGCTCTAGCTTGTTGAATCGTTCACCGCCCTGATCGAGACGCTTCTCAATCATTTCGCGCATTAACTTACATTCTGCCTCATGTATCTCAATGCGCTTGAGCGCCTCTTCTGCTGTATTCATTACTGATCCGCCAGTGGGTTGTCTAATGCTTTCTGGACTAGCGCCTCTAACCGCTCTTCCAGCTCCTTTATGTCTTGATCTTGAGAGGCTCGTAATTGCTCACGTCGAGTCTCAAACCGATCATCTGCCGCGTCTATCATCTCACGCGCATCTTTCTGTACTGTATCCATAGCATCGCGTATCTCACGAGTGCTACTGCGAACCAAATCCTCAGTGCGATCTGCCTGCTGTTCGATCCTGATTATATCATCGCGCAAGCCGTTTTTAATGTCCCGACTGTATTCCACAGCCTCAGTCACCTTCGTATCCATGACTTCCATCTGTTGCTGGTATGCACCAAGGTCTAACGTCGCTATCTCCTCGACCTTCTGATACATCAAGAACCCGCCATATAACGTGCCGCATAGACTGCTAATAACGCCCGCCGCCGCAATGCGAGCACCCCATGACATCTTAGACACATGCCCTGTTACCATCTTGACCTGATCTTCGATGTCTTCGCTCAATTCTCGAACTCCTCATCGCTCGACGCCATTCTACGAAGGTTCTCTACCTCGCGTCGTAGCTTCAACACCTCAAGCTGTTTCTTCTCTAGCTCTAACTTGTATAGCGTATTGCAGTTAATGCGCTCTTCTGGGCCATCAAGCGGTATAACAATGCGCGCATATACACCGATGTCCTTACGTTGGGGTGTTATCGGATCTCTGTTACTGAACGGGTCTTCGGCATCGTTGATAATGCCTGTAACGCCAAACTCTAGGTTCGTACCGCCGCCTATCGCGTTAGAGCAATCGAGATCACCTGCACGGAACTTATCCGACTGATAGCTGGTCGGCCCACTCGGTAGCTGTAGGTTAAGCGAGTTGTTCTGCCCGTATGCACTCAAACACAGGAACGGCAGTAGTAATGCGATCCTCTTCATAGCACTGGTGGCCTAAACTTAGAGCATATCCGAGAGGCAACTACGGTGCCTTCTGAGTCATCGCGACGTAGCTTTGACTGCGAACAAATATAATGTGCGCGCTTTGCATCAGCTTCTCTGATGTACACGTCAAAACGAACATGCGACAGATACTCAATCTTCAATATGCGATAGCCAGTAACAAATGGCACTGGATTCCACTTGGCATCAAAAACGCCTACCTCATACCACTCAACATCCCGACGCTTGTTAAACATACGCATCTGCACCTGCATCACATCGTCTACGTAAGACGGCTGGAGGCGCGGATAGGTAGGCAGCATCTCATGCGCCTGTGCCGATGAAGTGCAAGCAAGGATTAAAGCTAGAGTGCGATAAAACATATTTAGTTAGCGATACACTCTGCCAATACGATTGCACGGTACTGACCGCCTGGCAAAGACCGACCGTAACCGTACTCTGCTTTGCTCGTTACCTTGAACCATGTAGATCCCGCAGTGTGTAGATCAAACTCGGTCGTGTACTCGTACTGAACCTTATCAGTCTCATAGTCAGACATCGCTGTGTCTGAAACCTCGTTTACTTCAACATCAGCAGTCCACACAACAATATCGTCCAATGCGGGTGATGTGCTAAAGCTACTAGGAGCAATGACACGGGCCGTGTACGCCTCACCCAAAGCAACATCGTATCGGATGATCGGCATGACACCACCATCTGCTGGCAATGTGCTGAGGGTGCCTGCCACTGGGTTACCGTAAACGCCATTGATATCCGTGTTAATTACACACTTAGACTCAATGTTTCCCGTGATGACGGCTTCTTCAGCCTGCACTGATAGCGCCGTACACGCTAACGCAATTGTTGCTAACTTTTTCATACCTCATCCTTACTTATATTGTGATTGAACCATTTTCTCATGTAATAGTTGTTGTGCTAAACCGTTACGCAAGCCCCTAGGGTTGTCGGGTATATCCTTTGTAGGTAGCGTCACAGCATCCACGTAAACCCTGCCATTTATTTTAGCTTGATAATATGGATCAAATCTCTGTTCGTTAGCCATTGCCGCCACCATGAAGTCCTGCGCTGCACCGCTTGCAATATTAAGAGCATTCTCAGACGCCGCTAATCCCTGCTCTAAACGATCATCAGGCTCACGTTTTGCCTCACGACGGTTCTTGCCGTCACGGTCAAACAACTCGGGATCTGTCTCTTCGGTTGCCTTTAGCACGGCTTGATCATTTAGCGCGTCATAAACGTCTATTGTTTCAGGCTCAGGAATCGGAGGCATGTAGCCAGGGCATGACGGATCGCTTTGCGGGTCAAAGCATGGGTCGTACTTATAGGTATATGCAACGGTCGGGTTTGATACAGAGCCGTCGCCTTCAACCGCAATAGAGCCATCGCCCCAAAGCTGTATCGGCAAATCGGAAACAGGGATTATTTTATTGATGGTATTGCCTGGTAAGCCAGACCAGTCATCTGTTTCGCGGAAGATATACCCGTCACCTTGTGCGTTCTCATTTTGCACATGAACGAGCATGTCTGCGTTAGGGTCTTTAATCGCCGTATACTGGTATATGACATTGCCCACCTGCAATCCCGCCTGCTGAGGCAGGACGTTGCTCATAACCCAATTTAGGCCGTTAGAGGCCGCATTAGAGGTAGTGCCATAGATGGTCTCAGAGTAAGAGTAAGAGACCGAACAGGCCAGCAACAGCGCCAGCACCCTTGTTACGCTTCTCATTCAATCCCCCATCTTCTTCTGCGTCGTCAACCATTGTGACCTCAGCAGTAAGTTGATCAGCCTCCCAAGCCTCTTTCGCAGCGTCTCCGATCATTCCATTGTAAGGGCAGGGTGTGCCTGCATTCATCATCGCATCAAAGACTTGTTGTGAGCCAGCGCACATAACGCTGACAGCCGCGACCTTCATTCCCATATCGTAGAGCGTCTTGGCCCTCTTCAAGGTCACGCAGTTTTCCTCTGTAATAGTCGTACCCATTGAGATACCGAGGATCTGCGTTTGAACAGCTCCAGCGACACCCACGGTACATAAGTCAGAGTTGCCGCCAGAGATAATTTGGGGGGAGATAGCTGATGGTGGTGGTGACTCCACCTTTGTTTTCATCGAGCCATTGGTAGTGACAGTGCTGGTAGTAGTGGACTCAGTAACAATAGGCTCTTGTGCGCTTACTGCGAATGACAGCAATGTCAGTAAAAACAATCCCTGCCATTTCATACTCATTTGTCGTTCCTTAAGTGAAGTCCCTGCCTTTCCATTTTACTGGTAGTTTCTCGTAGGACTCTTCGATGACTTCGTAATCACCATCATGAATTTCATGAGTAATACTTGACGCTAACAACCGATATATAGAGTCTCTGGTAGTCACTAGCTCATCAATTTGTCGATTTATGGATTCGATTTTTCGATGCCAGTATTCTCGATCATCTACAGCCATACACGCTGCGGTGACTCAGGCGTAACGCCGTGCGACTCATCTAGCGCCTCTACAGTCTCGCGCTGTGCCTCACCTACTAGGCGGATGTTTACGTGCCAGCCTGTCATCGCCGTCATCTCAGGGTACTCATTACCCTCATCATCTGTCAGCGTGTTACCTGTAGGCTCGTGTAGCGTCCCTACGACGTCTATAGCGTACTCGTGTGAGTGAGCTACTAGGTAGGCATCACCGTCCGCTGTCTGCGTTTCTACGCCTTCCTCGTCCACGTTAGTTACGTAGTCCTGTCGGTAGAACGCAGACAATACAGTAGGCATATCTGACTCAGCGCTTAGACGTAAATAGAAGTCTACCTTTGGCGCGTCGATTACTTCTTCGATTACTTCTTCTGTCATGATGATAAGTCCTCTAGCTGTGCGTTAGTCAGCCTGCGTGGATAGTATTTGATTGATTTGATGTGGCCGCTGATGTTGTCAGAAGTGGAGTTTGCCGAACCACCAATTTTAAGTCGGTTTCTGCTAAAAGCAGTTGGCAAAATATCAATATCGGAATCGGTTAGTGCAGTGTCACCGTTATCTGATACTCCGAAATCATCTCTAGCCCAGCCCATTGCAACGGTTGACTCTGCCAAGCCGCCTGTATTTGTTTTTAGGACAAAACCTGTCTGAGCAGTCGAGTTCGTGTTAATGCCAACGGCTAAATTGCCATTGCTTTCCGAAATGTAAGTATTTATACGATCTGCGGATGATGCGTTGTTAGCTATCTCCCAAACTCTAGGGAAACCGCTTCCGCCGTTGTCATACTTTATATTGAACTCACAAACGACTGTGCCTTCAGCTGAGTTATAACCAAAGTCGGCAGTGTTAATGTCTGCGATATCAACAGAGCGTGTTGCAGTGCTTCCTGTAGTCTTTATGTAACTGGTGGGGAAGGAGCCTTCTTCGAGTTGTGCCATTCCAATATAGAAATCGGCGTCACCAGCTTGATTACCGTACAACACGGGAATGACAGTTCCAGACGCTACAGTCGTCGCAGAAATACTAATTTTATAAAAACCATTGCCATAGCTTTCAATGCTGTATGAGTCTGGGGCCACGTTTGAGTTTGATACAAAAGTGCCATCGCTGACATCTACCGCTATTCCCGCTACGGCTCCCGAAAAAGCGGCTCCCTCTAGCCTAATTCGCAACTCAGTTCCGCCCGAAACGTGTTTTGCAATAAGTGACAGCGCATATTTTTCGCCTGATGCAGACGCAGTAGCACGATTATTAGATCCACCGTAAATCCCAGAGGAAGTTCCTGTAGTCTCCAATAAAGCCATCGACTGCGTTTTATCCAAGCCCTCAGCTTGACTTGCAGTAACAGCGCCTGAAAGGTTCGTACTCCAGTTTGAATTAAAATTACTGTTGCTTAAGTAGTTAGTCCTAGCCTCCTCAACCAACAGTCCCAGCCTGTTACCGTCTGCATCGTACTCTACACGAGGGATGTTATTGAGATGCTCGAACAGCGTTAGGGTGCCGTTTGATTCGTCAAAGGTGACTTCTTTGACTGATACGTTGTCAATTTTCCAGACTGCTCCTGAAGTGCCGCCAAAAGTAATGTTGTTTCTGTTTGTCTGAGTTCCTGCGCCAACAGTCGGATCGACAGTAAAAGAATATGTGCCAGACTGTGTGGCAGTAACTTCCAACTGAAAACCATAACCTGCTTGCAGTGAGCCGCCAGAAACATACGTCGCGTCAAAAGTAACGAAATAAATTTTACCGACTTCAAAGACTGATTGTGAAAACCAGTTGCCGCTAGTAGAAGTCAGCGCACCACCAAGCGTCAACTGTGCAGTGCCAGACGAATACGCAGAAGTAACATTACCGCCAGTCGTCCAACCTGATAAATCACTGTCGAATGTATTGTTCTGAACAAGCTCACTACCATAGCTAACAGGGCGCAGGGCATGGCCTTTAGAGGCTCTCGTAAACGTCAGTAAGTCTTCGTAGTTGTTAAACGTCTTTGTTCCCATCATTCACTCCAATCATTAACAACAAACGAATTAGTGCCGACACCTTCAAAGGTTAGGCTAAGGGATGGCTCTAAGCTTGGGTTGGTAGCTTCGACAAGGCCAGTGTCAGCAATATCTTTGTCCCAGATACGGAAGGTGCCGATGGTGCCCATGTAGACGTGCGCTATTGTCATATCAGTTGACGACAAGTCAGCCAGTGCTGTAGGCGTTGTATTGGCTGTTAGTGCTACGCCCTCAGTCGCACCATTAATAAATGTAGAGCCATGACGTGATGCAATATCAAAGGGCGTTAAAATACCTGTTGAGTAATAATCATTGCCTGTTGCAGCAGAGTCTGACACGTTATTTTCTTCTTGATAGAAATTTACTTGGCCTGTCAATGCTCCAAATGTAGATAAAAACGCCTGTATTCGATTGTCACCATCATTATACCAGCGATACATTAAACCCTCGTTTGCATCGCCAGTATCAGCAAACGTCATACGGCCATCCATAGCGATGGAGACTGACAGGGGGTTTATCTCTCGGACGGATACAGAGTCTATGTCACCAACAAAATCAGCGCTTACATCGACAAGCAAATTAGCATTCGCCCCGCTAGGAACGACAAAAGCACTGCTGTAAGTGCCATTAGCAGAAGCGCCTACTGTGCCGCCACTACTAACGCCTCCTTGCCTTAACTTAACGCTACCTGCTGTCCTGTTGCTGACTGTAAAGACACCCCAGTAAACTTTACCAACAACCAAGCCTACATTTTGATAGGTATCACCGTTTCCTGATCCACCTGCGTAGCTTAATGTGCCACCAGAAATTGTTGCGTTAGTCCCCTTAGTCCAATCACTATCCGTCGAAAAATCTCCGTTTGTAACCAGCTCAGAACCTATGTACTGCGGCGTAGGCCACGGTAGGTTAGCCGATGGGATAGTGAAGGTTTCTGCTGCTCTGCTGACAGACGAGCCAGACGTTGGGATTAGCGATGAGGGTGTGGAGCCAGCTTCAACCTGAGCGCCATAGATATAAATGCTTTCTCCATTATTAAAATTAACACCAGCCGATACAGGCGAAACATAGGTAAATACTCGCAAATCAGGTGCAGTAGCTCCAGAGCCTAAATTAAACTTGAGGCCGCAACGACGCCAGCCATTGCCGACATCTTGGATAATTCCGTTACCGCTTGCAGTTATACTTTGCAAATCAAAAATAGACGAGACACTCACGTTTGCCTTGTTTTTAAAATTCATTGCAAATTTATAGGAGCTATCTTCCTTTGCATATATAGATACAAAGTAATCAGTGCTGTCTGTTAATCCAGAAGCAGAGAGAGTAAGTCGAGTGAAATCCCCTGTTGCAGTAATTTTATCTGCCGCTTGTACGCCTGTAGGCGCAACAGTGTCATCGCTTGTGATTGTAGCTGTTACCTTTGTCCAAAATGCATTACTGAAATCATCGTAGTAGGTAGCCAGATTAGTCCTAGACTCAGACTCCGCCAGAAGCCCCTCATTTACCCATGCAGAGCCGTTGTAGACGTGGTGGCCTATACGGGGTAGGTAACGTGCAGTGTCAGGGCGGACAGAAGATTCACGGACAACTACATTGTCAAAGTCATTGTAATTACCATCTACGCCGTCATTTACAAAGGCAACATAAACGGTAGTTACAGTAGGCACGAAGGAAAAACTATAAGAGCCGTTAGATAAAACTGTGGTATTGCCTAAAATATTAGTGCCACCAGCAGTAGAACCGACTCTAACCTTTGCGTCTGTTGACGTTCCACCTATCTTGTCGAATGTTAAGACATACGCTTTATTAGCCTCAACAGTAATAGCCTGATACGCCTTGCCGAAGTTTGCCCCGACGTTGGTGATTCGCAAGGCTCCTGAAGCTACAGATAACGATGCACTTGACAGAGGGCTCCAGTCCGTCGTGTCTGTGTCAAAGGTTCCGTTTGTAACTAGGCTAGCGCCAAAGGGACGTAACGCTGTAGGGACGTATGAGTCC
>FYBJ01001728.1_pt3 | contig 10367 bp, 9 predicted proteins | sample 1134611 | NCBI WGS metagenome assembly FYBJ01 (sample SAMEA104116008, study PRJEB20421) | marine metagenome | isolation source: marine | reverse complement strand
CGACGGCAGCACCAAGCTTGTCGGCAAGCTTCTCGATCAGGGCGAAATCCTCTTCCGAGCCCACGCCCCGGCCGCCCGAGACCACGATCCCGGCCGAGGTGAGCTCGGGCCGGTCGCTTTCCGCGACCTTGTCTTCGACCCACTCGGACAGCCCGGGATCGGCGGCGGCGCCGATCTTTTCCACCGTGGCGCTGCCGCCTTCGGCTGCGGCATCGAATGTGGAGGTGCGGACGGTGATGACCTTTTTGCCCTGACCCGCTTTTACGGTCTGGATGGCATTGCCCGCATAGATCGGGCGCTCGAACGTGTCGGGATCGAGCACGGCGGTGACCTCCGAGATGACCATCGCGTCCAGAAGCGCAGCCACCCGCGGCAGCGTGTTCTTGGCGGCGGTGGTAGCGGGAGCGACGATGTGGTCGTAATCGCCTGCCAGCGACACGATCAGGTCCGCCAGAGGCTCCGCCAGATCATGGCCGTAGAGCGCATCCTCGGCGCAAAGAACCTTTGTCACGCCGGTCAGCTTGGCGGCGCTTTCGGCCGCGCCGGAGCATCCCGACCCGGCGCAGAGGACCGTGACGTCGCCCATTTGTGCCGCCGCGCTCAGCGCCTTGGCGGTCGCGTCGGTTTGCAGCTCGCCGCCGGAAACCTCGGCAAGGAGAAGAACGGCCATCAGATTGCCCCCGCTTCTTTGAGTTTCGTGACCAGCTCGTCAACGCTGCCGACGATTTCCCCGGCCTTGCGGGTCGCGGGCTCTGCGGTCCTGACGATCTCCAGACGCGGCGAGACGTCTACGCCGTAATCCTCGGGCGTCTTTTCGTCGAGCGGCTTCTTCTTGGCCTTCATGATGTTGGGTAGCGAGGCGTAGCGCGGTTCGTTGAGGCGCAGATCGGCAGTGACCACAGCGGGCAGCTTGACCTTTACGGTCTGCAGGCCACCGTCCACCTCGCGCGTGACGAGCGCCGCGCCGTCCTGAAGCTCCAGGGAGTTGGCAAAGGTCGCCTGGCTCCAGCCCAGAAGCGCGGCGAGCATCTGGCCGGTCGCATTCATGTCGTTGTCGATCGCCTGCTTGCCGCAGATCACCAGATCGGGCGCTTCGGCATCCACCACCGCCTTCAGAAGCTTGGCGACGGCGAGCGGCTCGATGTCCTGGTGCACGTCTTCCGCGGCCACGATCAGGATGGCGCGATCCGCCCCCATCGCCAGAGCCGTCCGAAGCGTTTCCTGGTTCTGCTTTACCCCGATTGAAACCGCAATGATCTCTTCCGCCTTGCCAGCCTCCCGCAGCCGGATCGCCTCTTCGACGGCGATCTCGTCAAAAGGGTTCATCGACATCTTTACGTTGGCGAGATCGACACCGGTGCCATCCGCCTTCACGCGGACCTTCACGTTGTAGTCGATCACGCGTTTGACAGGCACTAGCACCTTCATAAGCGTGTTCTCCCGAAATTGGCGCGACGAACCGCGCGGAAAAGTCTCCGAGGCAGATCTAGCGGCTTGCCCAGCGGGAAAACAGCGGAAAAACGTCGGTTTGCGGTCGTGCGACGTCGGGTGACCCCCCGCCGCCCGGCGCCCAACGGCTCCTCACCCCGCATTGCGGGTCACGCCGGGCACCCAGAGCACATCTCCGCGGCCCTCGTCGTTGGCGATGCGGGCCGCGCAGAAAAACCAGTCGCTCAGCCGGTTGAGATATTTCAACGCGGCAGGGTTCACCTCTTCTCCGGCTGCCAACTCCACTGCCAGCCGTTCGGCCCGGCGCGCGATGGTGCGGCATAGATGCAGTTCCGCGGCCAGGCGGCTCCCGCTGGGCAGGACAAAGCTGCGCAGCGGCTCCAGCCGCTCGTTCATCGCGTCGATCTCCCGTTCCAGCCGCAGGACCTGATCGTCGGTCACGCGCAGGGGGGGGTATTCGGCCTCGGCGTCCTGGGCCATTCCGGGGCGGCAGAGGTCGGCGCCCAGGTCGAACAGATCGTTCTGGATACGCAGCAGCGCGTCGCGGGTTTCACCCTCGGCCGAGGTGACGGCAAGCCCGGTTGCCGCGTTGGTCTCGTCGACCGTGCCGTAACAGGCCACCCGGGGGCTCTCCTTGCCGACGCGGGTGCCGTCGCCAAGGGCGGTCCGGCCCTGATCGCCGGTGCGGGTGTAGATTTTATTGAGCACCACCATGGCGTCAGCCCCCGCGCCGGAAAAACACGAACAGCAGAATCAGAACGATCGCCACGGCTTGGGCGGCGATCCGGTAACGCATGAGGCAGTTGGAATGTTTGCGGTGGAACTCTCCGCCTTTGGCAAAGCCGCCGATGCCCAGCAGCAGAATGGCCACCACAACGAGCAGCGCCACCGCGATGGCAATGAAGAATGGATCTTGCAGCATGTCGCTCTCCTTCGGTCAGCGGCAACCTAACGACCGGCGCCGGGAATGCGAACAGAAAACCGACGCGGCGTTTCGTCAGACCTTGGCGCTGAGCCAGTCAAAGCCCCGCCCGGGCAGCACTCTTTTCAGTATTGCCATCGCATGGGTCGGCGTGGTGATGCGGTAACGCGCTCGCGGCCGGGACGATTCCAGCGCATGAATAAGCCGCGAGGTCACGGCGGAGGCCGGAAGCTCGAACCGGTCCTTTTGCGCGTCGCCGTAAAGACGCGGACGCAGCTCGCGGCGGTATTGTTCGGCTCGCGCTGAGTCCTCCCAGCGGACATGCCGTTCAAACCCCGCCCGGGAGTTTTCCCGGATCTTCGAAGTGATTGGCCCGGGCTGGAGCAGGATAACACGGATAGGGGTGTCGCGCATTTCAAGCCGCAGGGTATCGGTCAGACCCTCCATCGCGAATTTCGTCGCGTTATAGGCGCCGCGCCAGCGAAGGGCGGCAAAGCCCAGCACGGAAGAGCAGTTAACGATACGGCCATGCCCCTGTGCCCGCATCACCGGAATGACCTGATTGATCAGTTCGAACTGCCCGAACAGATTGGTTTCGAAAATCTCGCGCAGCGCCTCGCGCGGCAAATCCTCCACCGCGCCGGGCACCGCAAACGCCCCGTTGTTGTAAAGAGCATCGAGCTGACCATCGGTGCGGAGAAGCGTCTCCTTAAGCGCCTGTGCGATGCTTTGCGGGTCGGCATAGTCCAGCGGGAAGCTTTCGAGCCCTTCGCGGCAAAGCCGTTCGCTGTCCTCGGCCTTGCGGCATGTCGCGAACACGCGCCAGCCCCGGGCATGGAGACCCCGGGCCGCGTCGAGGCCGATCCCGGAGGAACAGCCGGTAATGAGAATACTGCGTTGAGAACGTGACACGCCGGGTTCCTTTCGGGACCCGGCGTGTGTATCGCGGCGTAAAGAGTGGTGCAATCGCTGTACGTTAGCTGCGGGGCGCAGCCGCAGAGAGGAATTTCGCCGACATAAAGCCGGTTTCACCCGTCGCCGCGTCCTGAATTTTCGTCCAGTTGCCGGAGGTCTCGATCACGATAGCCTTCGTGCCCTCGCGCATCTGGCCGATCACGGCGTTGGAGGTCGAGGGCCCGGCCCGCATGTTGACGACATTTCCCGTCACGTAAACGTAATCCTCGTCCACCGGCGCCACCGATTTGGAACTCACTGTCACCACTGATTCGTCCGCCTCTGGAAGCGGGGCAGTGGCCCATCCGGCCGGCGCATCCATGCGGCCGATCCGTGCCATCTTCGGCTCGTTGTCGACCTTGGTCGAGGTGGCGCGGGCCCGGATCAGGGCTTCCGCATAGTCCTGTACGCTAAGGCTCTCCGAGGCTGGCGCCGGGGCCGCCGTGGCCGTCGCGATGGTCTTCGGTCCGCCATCACGTCCAAAAACGGCCAGCGACAGATAAAGCCCGGCAAGCAGCAAAGTGGTCAGGCGCAGCATCTTGGTCCTCCGTTTTTTCTCGTTGTGTTACGATCTGTGGTGTCAACACCTTCCGGCTCAAAAAGTTCACGCTTTTTGAATATTTTTCGCCACTGCTTTGATATGGCTGATCAAACGACCCGTCAGACCCGGCGGCGCCGGGGTCAAGAAGGCTGCGCCGCCGGAAGCTTTGGGCAAGGCGGCGGGCTGGTTGCCTCTGTTCATGTCCGGCCACGCGGGTGGCTTTCGGCTGCTCCAAAGCCGTGAAGCGGAGAGCGCAAGTCAGCTTTACCTGCTGAGGGCGTGCAGCTATCACATTGCGATGAACGACGACACAGACACCGCCAGCGGGCTGCCCGCCAATCTCTCCGAACCGTTGCGCCGCGCCATCGGCGAGCGTTATCTGACTTATGCGCTTTCGACGATCATGCACCGGGCCCTGCCCGACGCGCGCGACGGGCTGAAGCCCGTGCACCGGCGCATCCTTTACGCGATGCGCGAGCTGCGGTTGAGTTCGAACGGCGGTTTTCGCAAATCCGCGAAGATCTCCGGCGACGTGATGGGCAATTACCACCCGCATGGTGACAGCGCGATCTATGATGCGATGGCCCGGCTGGCGCAGGATTTCAACGTCCGCTATCCGCTGGTCGACGGGCAAGGCAATTTCGGCAACATCGACGGCGACAACCCCGCCGCCAGCCGCTATACCGAGGCGCGGATGACCGCCGCCGCCGAGGCCCTGCTCGAAGGGCTCGACGAAAACGCGGTGGATTTCCGCGAAAACTACGATGGCACGCTGACAGAGCCCGTGGTGCTGCCGGCGGCCTTTCCCAATTTGCTAGCGAACGGGGCGAGCGGGATCGCCGTGGGCATGGCCACGAATATTCCGCCCCATAACATTGAAGAGCTGTGCAACGCCTGCCTGCACCTGATAAAGGCGCCCGATGCCCGGGACGAGACGCTGCTTTTGCATGTGCCGGGCCCGGATTTCCCGACCGGCGGCGTGATCGTGGAGCCGCGCGAAAACATCCTGGAGGCCTATCGCACCGGCCGGGGCGCTTTCCGGCTGCGCGCCAAATGGGAGGTGGAGGACCTCGGCCGCGGGCAGTGGCAAGTGGTCGTGACCGAGATCCCCTATCAGGTGCAGAAATCCAAGCTAATCGAAAAGATCGCCGAACTGATCCAGACCAAGAAGGTGCCGATCCTCGCCGACATACGCGATGAAAGTGCGGATGATGTGCGCATGGTGCTGGAGCCGCGGTCGAAGAATGTCGACCCCGAGGTGATGATGGGCGTTCTGTTCCGCAATTCCGATCTGGAGTTGCGGTTCTCGATGAACATGAACGTCCTTATCGACGGGAGAACGCCCAAGGTATGCTCCTTGAAAGAGGTGCTGCGGGCCTTTCTCGACCATCGCCGCGAGGTCCTGCAGCGCCGGTCGCAGTTCCGGCTGGAAAAGATCGATCACCGACTCGAAGTGCTCGAAGGGTTCATTGTCGCGTTTTTAAACCTCGATCGGGTGATCGACATCATCCGCTACGACGAGGACCCGAAACAGGCGCTGATGCACGAGGATTGGTCGAAGAAGCATCCCCGCGCGACCTCGGAAAAGGACTACGCCTCGCCGCTGGCCGGCCGGGCCCCGGGGCAGGAGCCAGATCTTACCGAGGTGCAGGCGGATGCCATCCTGAACATGCGGCTGCGGTCCCTGCGCAGGCTAGAAGAGATCGAACTGCGTCGCGAGCACGAGGCCCTGCTCATCGAGCGGGCGGAGCTGGAGGATCTTCTAGCCGAAGAGAGCAAGCAGTGGGCGCGCATCGCCGAACAGCTTCGCGCCACGCGCAAGCAGTTCGGCCGCGACTACGACGGCGGCGCGCGCCGCACGCAATTCGCGGACGCGGCAGAGGTGGAAGAGGTTCCGCTCGAGGCGATGATCGAGCGCGAGCCCATTACCGTCGTCTGTTCGCAGATGGGCTGGATCCGGGCGATGCGTGGACATATCGACCTGAACCAGGAGCTGAAGTTCAAGGATGGGGACGGGCCGCGGTTCATCTTTCATGCGGAGACAACGGATAAGCTGCTTCTGATGGGCGCGAATGGCCGGTTCTATACGCTTTCGGCCGCAAATCTGCCGGGTGGGCGCGGGATGGGAGAGCCGCTGCGGCTCATGGTGGATCTGCCCAACGACAAGGAGATCGTCGCGCTGTTCATCCATGTGCCGGGACGCCGGCTCCTGGTGGCGTCGAGCACCGGCGACGGGTTCGTGGTCTCCGAAAGCGACGTGATCGCCCAGACGCGTTCGGGCAAACAGGTGCTCAATGTCCAGGGCGATGCCGTCGCCCGGGTCTGCCGCCCCGTGGAGGGCGACCATGTGGCCGTGGTGGGCGAAAACCGCAAGGTCCTGGTCTTTCCCATCGGCGAGTTGCCCGAGATGGCGAGGGGCAAGGGGGTGCGGCTCCAGAAATACAAGGACGGCGGTCTCTCGGACGCAACCACCTTTACCGGGTCCGAGGGGCTGAACTGGAAGGACCCGGCCGGGCGGACCCGGACCCAGACTGATCTGGATGAATGGACCGGCAAGCGGGCGGGCAGCGGCCGGATGGCGCCGCGCGGCTTTCCCCGCGATAACCGGTTCACTGGATGAGCGCCCCGGGGCTTGGGGTTGAATTCGTCGGGCGCAGGCCCGCGCTCTTCTGGCTCACGCTCCGGCTGTCGCTCCTGACGATCCTGACGCTGGGGCTCTATCGGTTCTGGATGAAGACCCGGCTGCGCCGCTGGTATTGGTCGGCGGTTCGCATCGGGGGGCTGCCGGTCGAATACACCGGGGAGGCACTGGAAAAACTGCTGGGCTTCCTGATCGCCGTGGTCTTTCTGGCCTTTTACATCGGCGTGGTGAACCTCTTGCTGATGTTTCTGTCCTTTTCCTTGTTCAACGGCGCGGTCGCCGCCTACGCGCTTTCGTTCGTGGGCGTGTTGCCGGTGCTGTTTTATGCCCGCTACCGGGCGCGGCGCTATGTCCTGGGGCGGACGCGCTGGCGAGGCATCCGGCTGGGTATGGCGCCGGGCGCCTGGGGTTATGCCTGGCGGGCGCTGCTGCATTGGACGCTGACGCTGCTGTCGCTAGGCCTGCTCTGGCCGCGCATGACCTTCTGGCTGGAAAAATACCGCACCGACCGCACCTATTTCGGCTCCTTGGCCCTGATCCAGGGCGGACGCTGGACCATGCTCTATCGCGCGGCGCGGCATGTCTTTATCGGACTCGCGCTCGCGGTGGCCGGTGGCGGGGCGCTCATCACCCTGGCCGAAGGGATGCTCCTGCCCTTTGGTGTCGGGGCAGCGGGCGTGTTGCTGGCCGGAGGGCTTCTCTGGACAATCGTGGGTATCGTGCACTATCGGGTCAGCGCCTTTCGCCTGCTGACCAACGCCAAACGGCTGGAAGGAGGGGGCGGGTTTTCGTCCCATGCCCGCACCGGCCGGGTTCTGGCGATCTATGTCTGGGGCTACCTTCTGGCGTTTCTGCTGCTCCTTATCGTTCTCCTGCCCGGGGCGCTGGTGGTTTTGGGGCTGCTGGCGGCGGTAGTGGTCGAACTGCCCCGCGATGCCGAAGAGCTTCTTCTTCTGGCCGATACGCCGCTCTGGCTGCAGGTTCTGATCGGGGCCCTGCTCTATTTCAGCTTTTTCGTGGTCCTGGGGGTGCTGCGGCAGGTCTTTGTAACCATGCCGCTCGTCCGGCATTATACGCAGACCTTACGGATCACGGGCCCTATGGCCTTGGACGGGGCCCGGCAGCGGCATGCCGACCGCTTCAGCGAAGCGGAAGGTTTCGCCGAGGCCCTGGACGTGGGAGCCGCGTTTTGAGCGCGACCCGCATCCATGTGGGCGCCGCGCCGCCGCGGCTGGAGGCCTATGCCGATTTTTTCGACGGCGAGATGGCGCGCCCGCGCCGCGCCGCGATCAGCATTGAAGAGGCGGCCAACGGAGGCGCCACGCTGATCGTCCGGCCCCCGGAGGCCGCGCCCTGGCGCTGGCCCCTCGACACCCTGCGCCGTGTGCCCGGTCAGGCGCGGCGCCACCCGCTCGCGCTGACCTCGACCGTCAATCCGCTTGCGCGGCTTTACGTCGGCGACGCGGAGACTGCCGCCATTCTGGCGTCGCGCGCTCGCCGTCTGGCCCGCAGCGTGCCGGTGCCTGGCCGCTGGCGGCTCCTGACGTGGGCGGCGGCGGCGGTATTTTCGGTGCTGCTGATCCTGTTCATTCTCGTGCCTCTGCTGGCCGACCGGCTGGCGCTTTATCTGCCGCCGGCCGGCGAGCGGGCGCTGGGCGAGACCACCATCTCGCAGATACGAGGAGCACTGGGGGACGAGCTGGGCGCGCCTCTGCCGCTATGCGATGCGCCAGAAGGGCGCCGGGCGCTCGACCGGATTGTAGAGCGTATCTCTCTCGACAGCGATCTGCCCTATCCGGTGACCGTGAGCGTGCTCGACGATGAGATGGTGAATGCATTTGCGCTTCCTGGCGGCCAGGTGGCCATCTTCCGCGGCATGATCGAGGCGGCCCGCACGCCCGAACAGGTGGCCGCCGTGCTCGCGCATGAACTGGCCCATGTGGATGCGCGCGACCCCACCCGCGCGGCGCTGCGCACTGCGGGATCGGTAGGGATCCTGGGACTGCTCCTGGGGGATTTCGCCGGCGGTGCGGTGGTGCTGTTTCTGACCGAACAGCTGATCGAGGCGCGCTACAGCCAGGCCATAGAGGCCGCGGCGGACGATTTCGCGCTGAGGCTTCTGGCCGAAAGGGCGCTGCCGCCTGCGGCACTCGGCGAGATATTCGAACGGCTGCGCGCCGAATATGGCGAGGCGGAGGGCGTGGCCTCGCGGTTCGGGTCGCACCCGGCGACCGCCCGCCGGGTCGAAGAGGCGAAGGCCGCTCAGGAGGCGCTTGCGATCGCCCCGCGCCCCTTGCTTTCGGGCTCCGACTGGCGGGCACTACGCCGGATATGCACGCCTTGACAGAGGTTGGCCGGCTCAGATTGCGCCCGTATCCGGCCCGGTCTAAGGTCGGCATTCAAAACGTTCCGGACCGCCCAGAGGAAATTTCATGATCCGTTCCTTGCGCCTTTCGCTGTCGCTGCTGTTTCTTGCGGTCCTGGCCGCATGCGGCGCCCCCACCGACCTTTCGGAGCCGGTGGAGCCGCTGGGCGATTTCCGGCTGGGCTACAATATCGTGGTGGCGAAAAACGCAACCAGCGCCGGGCCCCTGTCGCGCAAGGCCACGCCCGAGGAGTGGGAAAGCCTGCTCAAACAGACGATCCAGGACCGGCTGGGCCGCTATGAAGGCAGTCGCCTCTATCATCTGGGTGTGAACGTTGACGGCTATATCCTGGCCGTGCCGGGGGTGCCGGTGGTTGCCTCGCCGAAATCCGGCCTGGTGATCACGGTAAATGTCTGGGACGATGCAAAGGGCAAAAAGATCAACGAGCCAAAACAGATAACGGTTCTCGAGCAGCTGTCCGGCGAAACCATCGTCGGTTCGGGGCTGACCCAATCGCGAGAGACGCAGATGCAGAATCTCGCGCTCAATGCGGCCCAGGCGATCGAGAACTATCTGCGGCGCAACCCGCAATGGTTCGAGGCGGGCGCTGACGCCGCTCCTCATCCCGCGGCCGCGCCTGTGTCTGGAGAGGCCGCGGGGACCGCGGCCACCAGCAACTGACGCTTGATTTTCCTCCTCCGACTGGATACACGGCGCGCGATGTTGAATCGGGCTGACGTGCCCCCTTTGAGACGAGGCGCCGCAAAATGGCTAAATCAAAGTTTGAGCGTAACAAACCGCATGTGAACATCGGGACGATCGGCCACGTCGACCACGGCAAGACGACGCTGACGGCGGCGATCACGAAGTATTTCGGGGATTTCAAGGCGTATGACCAGATTGACGGCGCGCCGGAGGAGAAAGCGCGCGGGATCACGATCTCGACGGCGCATGTGGAATACGAGACGGACGCGCGCCACTATGCGCATGTCGACTGCCCGGGCCACGCCGACTATGTGAAGAACATGATCACGGGTGCGGCGCAGATGGACGGTGCGATCCTGGTGGTGAACGCGGCCGACGGCCCGATGCCGCAGACGCGCGAGCACATTCTTCTGGGCCGCCAGGTGGGCATTCCGTACATGGTTGTCTACATGAACAAGGTCGACCAGGTGGATGACGAGGAGCTTCTGGAGCTGGTCGAGATGGAAATCCGCGAGCTTCTGAGCTCCTACGAGTTCCCCGGCGACGACATTCCGATCATCCGCGGCTCGGCGCTGGCGGCGATGGAAGGGCGCGATCCGGAGATCGGCGAAGAGAAGATCAAGGAGCTGATGGCGGCGGTCGACGATTACATCCCGACGCCGGCGCGGGCCGTTGACCAGCCGTTCCTGATGCCGATCGAGGACGTGTTCTCGATTTCCGGCCGCGGGACGGTGGTGACGGGCCGTGTCGAGCGCGGCGTGATCAACGTGGGCGACGAGATCGAGATCG
>FYBJ01002133.1_pt1 | contig 10368 bp, 9 predicted proteins | sample 1134611 | NCBI WGS metagenome assembly FYBJ01 (sample SAMEA104116008, study PRJEB20421) | marine metagenome | isolation source: marine | reverse complement strand
TCGATCAATGCGCCGACCGCGCCGCGCGCAGCGCGGCGCCCGGCCCAACGGGAGGGGCCAGATCTTTGATCTGGTGCCGACGGGCGGGAGTGGCCTGGGTGGTAAACCGCGCACATGTCTGCACAATTTGATGGGTCGGTTGATTTTTCCGCCCGAAACCCGCATTCCCATGCTATAAACCGGCCCAACACAAAAACGAGGCTAGAATGAGCAGCAGCCCGAAACTGGAAAACGCCTTGCGCGAGGCGATCATCTCCAAGCCTGATACGGTGCTTGACGACAAGGACCTCATGCATGCCCTCGTTGCCGCCAACGAGCGCGCCATGGGCGGCAATATCGTTGACTTGCGTGGCATCGCCATGGAACGGCTCGAGGCGCGTCTGGATCGCCTGGAGGACACCCACCGCTCGGTTATCGCGGCCGCCTACGAAAACCTTGCCGGCACCAACCAGGTGCACCGCGCCATCCTGCGCATGATGGACCCGACCGGCTTTGAAGACTTCCTCAAAGATCTGGGCGGTGAAGTCGCCGAAATTCTGCGTGTCGACGCCATTACCCTCGTATTGGAATCTGTGCAAAACGACAATGACCCGGCTGTCCAGCGGATGGGCGACGTCCTGAGCATCGCGGAACCTGGCTTTATCGAAAGCTACCTGACCAATGGGCGAAACACCGGCGCACGTCAGGTAACGCTGCGCCAGCTTCAGAGCGCCTCGACACAGATCTATGGCCCCCGCGCCGACTGGGTCCGCTCCGAAGCCTGTCTCAAGCTCGACTTCGGCAACGGCCGCCTGCCCGGTATGCTGGCGATGGGAGCGGAGGATCCGCATCAGTTCACCCCACAGCAGGGCACCGATCTGCTGTCATTCTTTGCCGGTGTGTTTGAACGGTCCATGCGCCATTGGCTGTCATGAGCCTGATTTCCCCAGCCTGCCGCGATGCACTCCAGTCCTGGCTGGACGCACAAAAATCGCTGATGGGTCGGTCCGAGAATACGATCACTGCCTATCAAGGCGATGTCACCGATTTCTTGTCTTTCATGACACTGCACCATGGAGAGACACAAGGGTTGAAACCGCTTGAGAAGATTTCTGTAACTGACATGCGGTCGTGGATGGCGCATGTGCGCGGCGATGGCGTCGGTGCCAGATCGCTGTCGCGCAAGCTGTCCGCAGTCAAGAGCTTCTACCGATGGCTGGCTGAACGCGAGGGGTTCGAGCCCACCGCAGTTTTGTCCACCCGTGCGCCAAAATTCCAGCGCAAGCTGCCCCGTCCCCTACCCCAGGATGCGGCGAAAGCGATGATCGAAACGGTTGAGCTGCAAACCATGTCAGATTGGGTCGCCGCGCGCGATGTAGCAGTGGTTACGCTGCTTTATGGCTGCGGTTTGCGCATTTCCGAAGCACTGTCGCTGCTGGGCAGGGATGCCCCCCTGCCCAGGAGTCTGCGTATCTTTGGCAAAGGCAACAAAGAACGTGTTGTGCCCGTGATCGACGCCGCGCGCACTGCGGTCGAAACTTATTTGCGGCTCTGCCCGCATGGCAAGGACCCGGATGCGCCGCTGTTTCGCGGGGTACGCGGTGGCGCGCTGTCACCGCGCTCCATTCAGGACGCCATGGCCAAGGCGCGGATGCAGTTGGGCCTGCCCGCGACAGCCACACCCCACGCGCTGCGGCACAGCTTTGCAACTCATCTGCTGGAAGCTGGTGGCGACCTGCGCGCGATCCAGGAATTATTGGGCCATGCCTCGCTGTCCACCACACAGGCCTACACCGCCGTGGACACGGCCCACCTGATGGAGATTTACAACCGCACTCACCCAAAAGCCTGAAACCGTGGCATCAGGGTCAGGGATGCTGCGTATTGCACCCAATCCGCCCGACCAATTGTTTGCAGTTCACTGCATTTTCCGTCATGACGGGCGCATGACTCCGCAGTTCAAAGCTCTTTCCGTCCACCTTCTGACCGCAACCGGCGCAGTCTTTGCGATGTTGGCCATGCTGGCGGCCGTCGACGCCAAATGGGATCTGATGTTCCTGTGGTTGGTCGTCGCCTTCTTCGTGGATGGCATCGATGGCCCCCTGGCGCGAAAATACAACGTCAAAACCAACGCCCCCGAGTTTGACGGCGTGCTTCTGGACCTGATCATCGACTATCTGACCTATGTTTTCATCCCTGCTTTTGCCCTGTTCAAATCCGGGCTCATGGACGGTTGGACCGGTTGGTTTGCGATCATCATCATCACCTTTGCCAGCGCAATGTATTTTGCCGACACGCGGATGAAGACGAAGGACAACTCCTTTTCCGGCTTTCCGGGATGCTGGAACATGTTGATTCTGGTGATATTTGCGCTTGAACCCAATTTTTGGGTCAGCCTGGCTCTTGTCACGGCCCTGGCCATTGCGATGTTCCTGCCACTCAAGTTCATACACCCCGTGCGCACCGAACGCTGGCGCCCGCTGAGCCTGTCGATGGCACTGGCGTGGACATTCTTTGCGGGTTGGGCTGCCTGGGTGGATTTTAACTCTGAAAGCTGGGCCCATTGGGGGCTGATCACCACCAGCTGTTATCTGCTGGTGGCAGGCATCGCGCAGCAGCTGATCCCGGAACGCAACGCCTAAAGCACATCATCGATGACAAAACTGCGGCCATTGTGCTCAAAGCTTTCGCCTGCCTTGGCCCCGGCCATCGCCTTGTAGATCGGGCTTTGCGCGGAAATTCCCATGTAGGTCACTCCGTCCACCTCAAACCGAGTGGTAGAAACGGCGACGATAAAGCAACGCTTGTTGAACGACACCAGCGCCCCCGGTCCCACCGTGTCGGTCAGCGAAAAGTTCATGTTCTCAATCACGTCTATCTTTGCGTGATGCGTCTGGACCGGTGTATCAAATGCGGCCGCCAAATCCGCGTTCTCGCGCGCGGCCACCAGATCATCCTTGTCGTGAGTTTCGCGGTCATCCATCTGAGAGTCCTGAAGAAACGCCTCGTAGTGCGCGATCGCGGTGGCGAGTTCGGCCTCTTCCATCGACAGCAGCTTGTCGTGAACGGCTTGTTTCAGCGCTACGCGATCGTTGGTCATGGCGGTCTCCCTGGAATCTATTGCGGGCATAATGTGCTTGTTGTGGAACCAATGTGCCTTGATCCAAGTCAGATGAGCAAGCCCGCCGCACCTTCGTGCCTGAGCAGAGCCACTTTCATCTCGACCCCACCCTTGCCGGAAAACCCGGTCAGCCCCCTGGCACCCATCACACGGTGGCAGGGTATGATAACGGGGATCGGGTTGCCGCCGCATCCCTGACCTACGGATTGGGCCGAATATCCCAGGTCCCTGGCCAATTCTCCATAGGTGCGGGTGAACCCGAACGGGATAGCCAGCATCGCATCACAAACAACGCGCTGCATTTGCGATCCTGCGACCCGAAGCGGCAGATCGAAGTTTTCCAACTGGCCCGCGTCATAGGCCATCATTTGCGCAGCGGCCTCGGACAGCAACGGCGTGACCAGGCCCTCGTCTTCGCCATCCCAAACCAGCCTGGTGATGGCGTTATCGTCTTCGACAATCCCAAGGCGCCCGAACTGTGTATCAACTGCAATCATTGGCATGGCTGCACGGTCCCAGAACCGCGAACCCCGCGCAAGTCAATTTCCAAAGTCCGCCTATTTGGGCCAAACGACAAATTTGGGTTTGCGAAGTCTCCACCGCGTTCCTACCTATTGACTGGGAACAGGCGACCACACTGAACCAACGAGAAGGGTCGCAAAAACATGAAGAACTCAAACGCACTCCGCCTTGGCGCGGTTTGTCTTGCATTTTCGCACAATTTGGCTTGGGCCGAGGCTCCGCCACGGGTCGACCAGACCGAGTTGAACCGGCTGCTGTCCAGGGATCGCCTGGCCGCATTCGAACATGCGTTCGAAGCAGGGGATGAAATCACCGAGGCCACCTACACACTCAAGGACGGCGCCGGGGCTGCAGTGGCCCCCGGTCAGAGCTTTACCCGCCTGCCGCGTGCCGATCTGACCGGCGCCGGCGAGTGGGCCATGCACTTTCCAACCCGCGAGGGCGGACCGCAGGCGCAGTCTTGCATCGCCTGTCACGCCGCGCCGCTGGCCAATGGCGCGGGGCCAATGGCGGTGAATGTGGCCGTTGATCCGCTGCACACCGGCGATCCTTCCCGGTTTCTAGAGCGCAACACGCTGCACCTCTTTGGCCTGGGCGCGGTGCAGCGCGTGGCTGAAGAGATGACAATGGACCTGCGCAGGATCTCTGTACAGGCCGCCGGTCAGGCCTGCGCAGAGCAGGCGCTGGTCACGTTGGAACTGAAAACGAAGGGGGTGGGCTTTGGCAGGATCACGGCCTTACCCGAAGGGACTGGAGACACCTGCACGGCAATTCTTGATCGGTCCGAGGTACAGGGCGTCGACCCGGATCTGGTGGTCCGAATGTTCGGCTGGAAAGGCACCCACGCAACCCTGCGTGCCTTCGCCCGCAGTGCTGCGCATAATGAAATGGGTTTGCAGGCCGTGGAACTGGTCGGCGAGAAAGACGGCGACTTTGATGGCGTTACCGGAGAGCTGAGCATCGGTGATCTCACCGCTGTCACGATCTACATGGCCGCGTTGGAAAGACCCACGTCCTTGCTGGAACTGGCAGACCTTGGCCTGCACGATCTAACCAAAGATGAGCGCACCAGAATAGAACGGGGACAAGAACGCATGGTGCAAGCGCAATGCACCTCGTGCCACATACCCAGCCTGCCGATTGAAACCGCACGCTTTTCGGAACCAAGCGCCGTACCGGGCTTTGCCGAAGACACCCTTCCCGATGGATCGGACGCCATGGCACAGGGGCTCTATGCTCAGGCCCCCCTGTGGTTTGACCTGACTGCGGATCAACCCAACAACAGGATCGTACAGTCGGACGGGACCGTCGTTCAGCTGGGCAGCTTTCCCAAACGGGGCAAAACCGGCGCAGAACTCAGCTGGTATTCGGACTTCCGTCGTCACGACATGGGGCCGGACCTGGCCGATCCGGTGGATGCCTTTGGCCTTGGCGCTTCGGTCTGGCCAACGCGGTCGCTGGCCGGCGTTGGTTCAACCGGGCCTTGGCTGCACAATGGGCATGCCACGACACTAAGGGATGCGATCGTCGCACACGGGGGCGAGGCCATGGCAAGCAAACAGGCGTTTCTGGCCATGGACGCCCCGGAACAGGAAGAGCTGATTGCCTTCCTTGAAAACCTGGTGATCGTAAACCTCGACCCTGACGAATAAGATCCCTGATACCTTTTGGCCCCGGACGTCCGGGGCCAAGCTACAGGTGCAAAGCCTTCACCGTTTTAGGACAATCCTTGAGTGCGTCATAACCCGTCATGTCTTCGGCCATCAAAAGCGCATTCAGGATCGCCTCTTCCGCTGCCTCGATCACCGCCTCGAACAGAGGTGAACAAGCATCGTTGGCCAGGGTCTCGCCCTTGCTCACAGAGAACGCCAGGGCGTAGTCGCCGGACCCATTCGACAGGGCCGAACCGATCCGGGCCAAACCGGCAAAACTGCGGGTCGCCAGACGGGTCAGGTTGCGGGCGCACAGGGGGGCATCTGTCGCGATGATCAGGACAATGGATCCATCAGCGTCCGCTTCCGAGGTTTCCAAGATGTCGCGGCCGTCCACGCGCAGGGTGCCGCCAAAATTTGACTGCACAAGCACGCCCACACGATGATCGCCCACAACACGCGAAGACGTTCCAATCCCGCCTTTCAAACCAAAAGAGATCGTACCTGTCCCTGCCCCAACGCAGCCTTCGGCCACCGGGCCACCGGTTGCGCAATCCAGCGCATGACGCATCTCGGAAATCGTCGGACGGGCGGCGCGGATGTCGTTCAGGCGGCCATCGTTGGTTTCGCCAACAACCGCATTGATCGATGTCACCAGTTCATTGCCCGGTTGCGACAGCGTGTGCTGCACCAAGGCCTCGATCCCGCGACCAACAGACAGGGTGTTGCTCAGCAGAATAGGCGTTTCCAGCTCACCCAACTCCTGCACCTGGGTGGCCCCTGCAAACTTGCCGAACCCGTTCAGAACCGACAGGCCCGCGCGGGGGCGATCAGCGAACACGTTACCAGAATGCGGCAGGATGGCGGTCGCACCGGTGCGGGTGCGCGCGCCTTCGTTCAGGGTGACGTGGCCGACGGCCACCTGCCCCACATCCGTGATCGCATTCTGCCAACCGGGCGGAAACCGCCCGATCTTGATCCCGACATCACGGGCGCGCGGCATCTCAGCTCAGCGCTTCGTTGCAGCGACCGCAGACACCCGCGTGGCTGTGGCCGCCCACATCGGGCAGGATTTTCCAGCAGCGTTGACATTTGGCGCCATCGGCCTTTTCAAACACCACCGATACACCATTGATTTCCGGCACTCGGAAAGCTTCGGCCGGGGATGGGTCGCCGGTGATCGTCAGGCCCGAGGTGATGCACAGATCGTTCGCATCGAAGGTTGCCAGCAACTCGCGGGTTTCCTTGTCTTCGACATGCACCACCGGCGCGGCCTCAAGGCTGGATCCGATCACCTTTTCACGACGCTGGAGTTCAAGCGAGGCTGTGACGGCGCGGCGCACGCGGCGCACCTTGGCCATGGACTCTTCCAGCTCGGCATTGCGCCAGTCGGCGGGTGTCTCTGGGAAATCGACCAGATGGACCGAGCTGTCGTCGCCCGGGAACCGTTCCAGCCAGACCTCTTCCATGGTGAAGACCAGAACCGGAGCCAGCCAGGTGGTCAGGCGGTGGAACAGAATATCCAGAACCGTGCGGGCCGAACGACGACGCAGTGTGTCACCATCGCAGTACAGAGCGTCCTTGCGGATGTCGAAGTAGAAGGCCGACAGGTCCACGGTGGCAAAGTTGAACACCGCACTGAACACGCCCTGGAAATCGAACTTGGCATAGCCCTCGCGCACTTGCGCATCCAGCTCGGCCAGACGGCTGAGCACCCAACGTTCCAGACGCGGCATGTCGGCGGGCGCAACTCGGTCGGCCTCAGTAAAGTCGGCCAGCGAACCCAGCATGTAGCGCATGGTGTTGCGCAGGCGGCGATAGCTGTCGGCGGTGCCTTTCAGGATCTCGGGCCCGATCCGCTGGTCGGCGGTGTAATCGGTCTGGGCCACCCACAGGCGCAGGATATCGGCACCGTATTGCTTGATCACCGCCTCTGGCACGATGGTGTTGCCAAGCGATTTGGACATCTTCATGCCCTTCTCGTCCAGCGTGAAGCCATGCGTCACCACATTGCGGTACGGCGCGCGGCCCTTGGTGCCACAGGCCTGCAACAGGGACGAATGGAACCACCCGCGGTGCTGGTCGGTGCCTTCCATGTACACATCGGCAATGCCGTCCTCGGTCCCGTCTTCACGGTCGCGCAGCACAAAGGCGTGGGTCGAGCCGGAATCGAACCATACGTCGAGCACATCAAACACCTGATCATAGTCATCAGGGTTGGCGATGCCGTCGAGCACCTTGGCCTTGAACCCTTCCTCGTACCAGACATCGGCGCCGTGCTCTTTGAACTCGGCCTTGATGCGGGCGTTCAGATCGGCATTGCGCAGCAGGTAGTCCGCATCCGTCGGCAGCGCGCCTTTCTTGGTAAAGCAGGTCAGCGGCACGCCCCAGGCGCGTTGGCGCGACAGAACCCAGTCCGGGCGATCCTCGATCATCGAGAACAGGCGGTTGCGGCCCCGCTGCGGGGTCCATTTCACCAGCTCGTCGATCGAGCGCAGGGCGCGTTCACGGATGCTGTCGCCCATCTCGCCCATGCCATCGTCCAGCTTGCGATCCACGGATGCAAACCACTGCGGCGTGTTGCGATAGATGATCGGTGCTTTGGAGCGCCAGGAATGCGGGTAGCTGTGTTTGATCTTGCCACGCGCCATCAGACCGCCCACTTCGACCAGCTTGTCGATGACTGTCTTGTTGGCATCGCCCTCACCACCCTTGCGGGACAGGATGAATTTGCCACCAAAGAACGGCAGATCAGCGCGGAAAGAGCCATCGTCCATCACGTTGTAGGTGATGACCTCGTCGAGCATCCCGAGTTCGCGGTACAGCTCAAATTCTTCCATACCGTGGCTTGGTGCACAGTGCACAAAGCCAGTGCCTTCGGTGTCGGTCACGAAATCAGCGGCGCGGAAGTCGCGGATATCGTCCCATTCGCCATTGCCACCCTCGGCACCATGCAGCGGGTGTGCCAGGCCGACGCCTTCCAGATCGGCGGCGGACACATCTGCAACGCGGGTCCACTGGTCATCGTCCAGACGCGCGCGGCGGAACACATCAGCAGCAAGATTGTCGGCCAGGATGTATTTGTCACCAACACTCACCCAGCATTCTTCGGGCGTGCCGGTCACTTCGTAGAGGCCATAGTCGATGTCCTGACCATAAACGACCGCCTTGTTGGACGGGATGGTCCAAGGGGTTGTTGTCCAGATCACGACATGCGCGCCCGCCAGTTTGTGATCGGCAGGTTCAGCCACCTTGAACTTCACCCAGATGGTGAAGCTTTCCTTGTCGTGGTATTCCACCTCGGCCTCGGCCAGGGCGGTCTTTTCGATGGGCGACCACATGACGGGTTTTGAACCCTGGTACAAAGTCCCGTTCATCAGGAACTTCATGAACTCATCCGCGATCACCGCCTCGGCGTCATAGGCCATGGTCAGATAGGGATCGGCCCAGTTGCCGGTGATACCGATGCGCTTGAACTCTTCGCGCTGGATACCCACCCACTCATCGGCAAAGGCGCGGCACTCGCGGCGGAAATCCACCACGTTCACCTCGTCCTTGTTCTTGCCCTTCTTGCGGTACTGTTCCTCGATCTTCCATTCGATGGGCAGACCGTGGCAGTCCCAGCCGGGCACATAGCGCGCGTCATGGCCCATCATCTGATGGGAACGCACGATCATGTCCTTGATGGTCTTGTTCAGCGCATGGCCGATGTGCAGGTGCCCGTTCGCATAGGGGGGACCATCGTGCAGGATGAACGGCTTGCGGGCATTGTCATTTTCGCCCGTCCGGGCGAGGGCTTTTTCCCGCAGGCGGTCGTAAACGCCGATCTTTTCCCAACGCTCCAGCCATGCGGGCTCGCGCTTGGGCAAGCCTGCGCGCATGGGGAACTCGGTCTTGGGCAGATTCAGCGTGTCTTTGTAGTCAGGCGTATCGGTTGTCTTGTCGGAGCACATGTGTGGCGTCCTTTGGATATCGTCGTGGTGTATGGATCGAAGCGGTCAGTGCGAATTCTCAAGCACCTTTGCCCGGCGTCTCAAGGGGTCAGAGCGCCGGGGATATAATTCGAATAATGATGAGGCTCAGATGGCTCATGCGGGCCTTATAGGGCGCGGCGCATGGCGGGTAAAGCGCTGAGGATTGTCTGAATTGCCATATGAGGCGAATTCTATCGCATCAACCTTCGGATTTCGAAAACAAACCGCTCAACGCTCCCTTTACAATCCCCCGGACAGATGGGCGGTGGCGTTGGGAAAACGGTAGCGGGCGGCAGACCTCCATTGCGGCGACACCGACGCGGGCGCTGAGCGCGCCGTTGACCAGCCCCTCGCCAAAGCGGCGCGACAGTTTGCTCAGGATCGAGCCGCCCAGGATCGGTTCCAGCAGGTCGTCGCCGACAGCGACCGCCCCTGTGGCCACCAGATGCGAGAACACCGCACGAGCCAGCCGCCAGCTGCCGAAGAACCCCGCTTGCCCGCCATAGATCTCGGCCACGCGTCGGATCATGCGCAGGGAAGCCGCCAGCGCCGTAAGCACATCGGCCAGAGCCATGGGCACCAGTGCAGTGACGGTTGCAACCTGCCGGGCGGCGGCCTCGACCTCGCGTTTCGCGGCGGCATCCAGTGGGGCCAGCATTTCGTCCTCGACCAGCCCCAGCAGGCCGGACGCGTCGAATTGCTCCTCCATACGTTCAATTACACGATCGCGGCCCCACCGCACCTCATCCCGGTCGCGGTAAAATGCGAGCAGGCGTTTCGACACGTCCTTGGCCTGATTCAGCTCGCCGCTGGCCAGGGCCTCGTCCGCTGCGTGGCGCAACCCGTCGACGCGGGACAGGCGGCCAATGGCTGCCAGTTCCTTGATGACAATCACCAAAGTCACCAAAACCAGCCCCCCAATCAGGCCGGTTACGGCCCACCCCAACAGCGGCACCCGCGCGATCAGAGAGGTCACGAAGTCCCAAGCCGCGACCGAGACCACCGCGCCCAGAACCGACAGCGCCAATGCCCAGAACCACTTTGCCAGCCTCGACGGTTTGCGCGCGACCACCTTGGCCGCCATTTGCATCGCTGTCTCTTATACACATCTCCGAGCCCA
>FYBJ01001738.1_pt1 | contig 10380 bp, 6 predicted proteins | sample 1134611 | NCBI WGS metagenome assembly FYBJ01 (sample SAMEA104116008, study PRJEB20421) | marine metagenome | isolation source: marine | reverse complement strand
TATCCGGATCGCTACTGGTCAGCGTACCGCTTGCGGTAAGCGGTGCGTCGGTTTCATTCAACGAAACGGAGGCCGAGGAGACGACTGCGGCATCATTGGTACCGTGAATGGTAATGCTGACCGTACTGGCTGTACCATCGACCGAACTGACCGAGAAGGTTTCATTGTAACTGTCGCCAACGTTCAAATTATCAAAGGCGCTACTGGCAGTAAATGTCCATTCACCGGCGGCATTGATACTGAATGTCCCATAAGTACCCGTAACATTGGTCTGCGGTGTGAAGGTATTATCAAAATTATCCGGATCGCTGCTGGTCAGCGTACCGCTGGTGGTGAGCGGTGCATCGGTTTCGGTAAGTTGCAATGAAGCTGACGAAACCACTGCAGCATCATTAGTACCGTGAATGCTAATACTGACCGTGCTGGCCGTACCGTCAACTGAACTGACAGGAAAAGTTTCGCTGTAACTGTCGCCAACATTGAGTTCATCAAAGGCGCTATTCGCAGTAAAAGACCATTCACCAGCGGCATTGATGCTGAATACCCCATAATGACCTTGAACATTATTCTGTGGCGTGAAGGCATTGCTCGCAATACTACTGGTCAACAATCCATGCATCGATAAGGCTGCATTGGTTTCTGTTAATGTTTCGTTGGCACTTGATAAAATATTCGGCTCATTATTTAATGGCGTTTCATTGTCACCAACAGCCGCTTCTGTGCCATTTCTAAAACTGCTTAACGAGCCATAATTGATCTCATTAACGGTTATTACTCTGGGAAGATATTCGTTTCTTACTGAAAATGTATCTGTATCAAAACTTGTATTGATTGAAACATCCGCCTGTAAAAATTGAACAGACAACGATGCAGGGGTAAATTCATCTGAAACCAATAGCCCCTGAAAAAACGATGATGTTGGTAAAGTCGATGGCGAAACACTTAACTGTCCTGCGGCAGTGGGCGGTAAGGTGAGGCTTAAGTCTTCTCCCTTGTCCATCGGCTCTGCATCAGCGAATTGACTAACCTTTGAAAACCAATCCTCCGTATTCGGGGAAAGCAGATCATCTCCGAGATTGTAATAGGGCATCAACGCTTTGGGCAGCGTAAAGAATTTCCACGCATTTGGGGCAAAAGAATCCGGGAGAGCGACGTTCTCTCCATTAATATTCACCTGCAATTTATCAACCGGACTAAATGATAATTTATTTTGCAGTGATATCGTAGTTTGATTGCTCTGCATAAACAGCCTTTCCTAATGTATACATCCAACTTAAATTATAGTAAATATAATTCAATTTGCATGTAATTTAAGCTAATTTCCAACTATATCGACGTTTATTTTTCTACAATAGAAAATAAAACGGGTTTTTCAATATAATTTCCTTGAAACCATTGGATATTCAAATCCTTTAATGCTTGATACTGCTGCTGCGATTCAATTTGTGTTGCAATGATATAAATACCCATATTGTCACAAATACGAACGAAATTTTGGATGATTTTTCTTTTATATTCATCATGCTCCAGCTTTTTGGTGATGGCTGGATCTAATTTCAGGTAATGGATGCCATAGTCATTGAAATGGCTCAATGAAAGCAATGTTGCACCAACCTGATCGATTCCCGTTTTGTATCCAAGCTTCTGCAATTTATGAAGTAGCTTTGTTGATGTTTCAACATCCTGAACCAAAATATTCTCACTGATTTCAAACTGTATATTCTTAGGGTTCAGGCAGTTTTTATCTAAAATGTTAAATAAAGATTTTTGACACTTGTTGTTATAAATGGCTGAATGGCTTAAATTAATCGCAAATACATCGGTTTTCAGGGAGTGACGGGATAGTTGTTGCAGTAGATATTCATCAATTTTGTGGTCTAATCCTATTTGTCTGGCAAGAGGCAAAAAGTTTGAGGCAGACACGTTTCCTTCCGGGCTTAGTAATTTGACATAAACCTCTTTGTGAAAATCACTGATATCAGAACGCACGGGTTGGGTATAAAAACAGAATTGATTATTTTTGATAGCTTCCTTTAAATGTTTTTGGGAGTTAGCAAATTTCAACCTATTCTGACGAACCTCGGGAGCCTGAACATCTATACATGGGGCAGGCTTATCTCGTGCAATAGCGAGATGCCTGTCTGTCATTTCTAAAACTTTAGAAATCGGCATGTCAAACTGATAAGTTGCTGCTGCAATGCAAAGTTTCAACTCATTGGCCAGCGAATCAAGCACTTTATTGCCTTCAGTATATAAAACCTCCAATATTTCATTACACTCTGCATCATCTTTGACGTTAAGCACGAAGGCAAAATGTGGACCATCCAGGCGTGAAAAAAGAAGTGAAGGATAAGCTTCCAGACAGTTCTTCATGCTTGCAGTAAAATCCTGGAGGACTTTATCCCCAGCGGAATAACCTTGCTTTTGATTAAATTCGAGCAGCCCGTCGAGTTCAATTAACACAAGGTATCCCGGTAAAAACTTATCTTCATTACCTAAAAAATCCTCCATATGATGGAAGAAATATCTTCTGTTGCCTATTTTAGTGAGATTATCCACATATATTTTTTCTCGCAATGCCTCGGCCTGGGCTAATTGCTCGGCGAATATTTTATGTAATTTTGCAACCATGGCATTCATTGTTTCGGACAATATTCGAAGCTCATAAGTCCGCGGTATGTTTATTAAAAGGTACAACTTGTTATCACCAATATCTTTAGCCTGTTGAATAATATCTTTTAATGGTTTCAGTAGCTTTTTAATCATCAACACGCCCAGAAAACTTAATACTAAAGTCCAAAAGAAAAAAAGCAGGAACAAGTTAACTGTTGTACTCCATAACGATCTATAAGCCAGATTGTCATTACTTTTAACCCACACTGTCCCAACTTGTTTCCAGCCTTTCATAATCAGGGCTTTGTGTTCGACGTTATTGATAGAAACCAGAGACTGGAACCATCCTGGAGCAGCTGAGGAGTCTTGTGTAATGTGGCGTTGCACAAGAACATTGTCATGGATATCTTTTACTTTTATGCTGCTAAAATAACCTTGATCGAAAATGGCTTTTACATGAGACAAGCTATCAGCATTAGTTTGCGTACTGCTAAAATTTTTCGAAAGCGTTAAGCCCAATGCTGTTGCAGAGTCCTGAGCGTTATTATTTAGCTGATCTTCGTAATACCCCCTGATATGCAGCATCGTTGTAAAAAATGCGCCCATAAAAAGCAGCAGCAGCGATAGTATATATACAAAAATAATTTGCCGTGTAATGGTCATCGTTGATTCCTCAGGCGATGTTGGGTTTTGAAACGCTTTAAAAGCGCTCGCCATTTACTCAAACTGTTTGCATTGCCATGACGCTTGGCTCTTTTGGTATCTTTATAAAGCCAAACATCCTCCAAGCCAAAGCTATATACGGGAACTAAATCACTTCTTTTGGAAGCAGGAAGTATTTTATGAATTAAATTATCAAGCACTAAAGGCTCTGCATCAGGCTGTCTGTAATAAGTTAAAACCATATGCGCCTGGTTTCTGTTCTTCACAGTAACATAGGTAATTCGTAGTTTTTCGGAGGGTATGCCAAGAGCAATGGCTGTAAAAAATTTTGCAATGGCAAAATCTTCACAGTCTCCGCCTCCTTTGCTTAAAAACTCATAAGGCGTCATCCAGTTATCTTCCTCGCCCTGCAGTGGATTGTCTGGAATATACGTTAACTTGTTGAAGAATGCGTTAGCCTTATTAAGAATATCCAATTCATTTTCACCGGACTTATCGTGCAACATTTTTTCCCAGGAAACGATGCGCTTTTCAGCCTCGGTATCCGGGAGCGATTCAGCAATGGCATTGAGAGGACAGCTATAAAGCATAAGCAGCCAGTATATCATGCACAAGGTTTGCTGCCTTGTAAGATATATTGTATGAAACAGCTTGTTTTTAAAGGCCATTCCGTGCATAGAGTCGGGTAAATTCCATTTTATTTTCAGAATAAATTTCAGCTTCTTTAATCATAGGATATCTCTTATACAAATGGAAAGACTTTGACATTTTCCCGTCTACAATGGGCTGACTTATAACGGCCATTTGAGGGGAAATGGAAACAGCTTATGTCAGCTTAGAAAGTTATGAATGATATTATGAGCCGTTTCGCGATGCAGCGAAGCAAGATATGGTAAAAGCTTGCCTGTGCTGTTCAGGATTCTATAACGGGCGTATTTTTCGTCTTTGACGGCTTTCAAGTAATCCACTTCAGCATTGTACTCTTCGTTTTGAACGTTTAATAAGTCGAGCAGAGAACGCTTGCCTATTTTAAATTGTTCAAAATAAGCGTTCTTAGTCTTTCGTACGTTTTTGACATACGTATTGTATACATTCTTCTGTTTCTTATTGATGGTCCATGAATTATAAGCCAGTCTTACGGACTCCTGAATATCAATCAGAGTATTATTGCGTGCCTCAAGGGCTTCCTGAACCTGATAGGCGGTTTTTCGGGAATTGGCCATATCAGCCCCTCCCTTAAATACATTATAACTGAACCGTATAGCGCCAAGGTTATCAAAGTTTTTACCTTCAAGGCCATCAAGATTCCGGTTTCTGCCGATACTGAGCACGGCATCAACTTTTGGGAAAAAAATTGAGTTTGCAATTTTGTGCTGCGCTCTCGCTTCATCAATACTGGCGAGGGTTGATTTCACCAAAGGATGGCAGGTCATGCTGAGATCAATTGCTTTTTTTACATCGCCAGGAATTTCAGCAGCAGGAGGCAATGGCGGAGTCATCAACCTGCCGGGCAGATCGCCGACCAGTTTTTTAAATTTAATCCTGGCTTCATTATAGTTACCCTCGGCATTGATAAGATTGGCTCTGGCAAGATCAACCCGGGCGGCCGACTGGCTGATGTCAGCCTCTCGAGTAATCCCGGCCTTCACTCTGTCTTCTACCAGATTGAACAACTTGATATGTTTGTTTAAATTGATTCTGGAGATGGAAATGATTTGTTGTTGAAGCAGGACTTCCATATAGGCATCGGTCACCTCAAGCGCAATATCGCTTGCAGTATTAATTTTTTTATATCTTAAGGAATAATAATTGAATTGATTTCGTTTGACCTCGTTAACGATACCGCCGCCAGAAAAAAGATTCTGCGTCAATGTTCCTGTGAATTCCTGGCGGTTCAACGTAATACTGTTTGTATCTTCAAGATCTTGCGTGAAAGGACTTTCTGTTTTTTCGCGACCATAACCACCCAGAATCTCGACGCTTGGGTAATAAGCGCCCATCGCTTCCCGCACCTGTTCGCCGGCCGCCACCTGTTTTAACTGACTTTGAAGTATTTCAGGATGACAGCTTATCGCCTTATCGACGGCCTGCTCTAAACTCTGTGCCGAACAAAAAGGAATAAAGTTTAAATAGGTTACTAAAAAAAAGAGGCCGGCTTTATTTTTCACATAGAATTATGGTCAGTTATTTTAAATTATCCTAACCGTATTTCGAAATAATTTAAAGAGTTCCTTCGTTTTTATATCAAAAAAAAATAAAATTTTTCCATTGGGAACAAAAAGATATCAACGCTCTCTCAATGCTTTTTGTTTGGTTTTCAGCAATGGTTTCAGAAGATAATCCAAAACGGTTTTTTTACCTGTTTTAATATCTACCGTTGCCTGCATGCCGGGAATAATATAAAGAGGTTTATCTTCCGTACCTAAATAGTTCTGACTGGTTCTTACTCGGATAATAAAGTAGCTTCTGGCATCTTTTTCTTCTTCATCGATAATCGTATCGGCACTGATTTGCTCAATTTCACCTTTGAGTCCACCATAGATCGAAAAATCAAAGGCACTGATTTTTACCATTGTTTTTTGTCCGCGATGGACAAAACCTATATCATCCGGTTTTAATTTTGCTTCGATGAGCAAGGTATCATCCACAGGCACGATTTCAAATATGTCCATGCCGGGTTTAATAACGCCGCCTATTGTATTCACTTTTGCCTGCTTAATAATTCCTTTCACAGGAGAGCGGATAACTGTTCTCATGACCCTGTCTTTGGCCGCGCGCATTTCTTCGCGAATCCTCAGAAACTCTCCTCTTGCTTCATTATATCGTTCCATGGTTTTGCTGTTGAATAAAAGAAACTTGCCCTGCAGTTCACTGACCGTTCTTTTCAGTCTTAACACTTCCACCCGTGAAACCGCGCCTTTAGCGACCAAAGGAACGGTCATGTCCAACTCCTGGCTGGCCAGCTGAATATCTTCCTGCAACTGTTTTTTTTCATTTTTACGGGCATTATAAAGACCCATCTCTGCTTCAATCAGTTCAGGATTGTTTTTTTGCATTTCTGGTGAATAGCTTAACTCTACGTTGTTGATCTCCGCTTCAAGCCGTGTTAATTCGATTTGCAAATCATCAAGTTTTTTTTGCAGTTCATTAAATTTGGATAAAAACAAGGTGTCCGACAGCGTCATAAGAATCTGCCCTTCCTCCACCATATCGCCTTCATGAACACTTATTTTTTGTACAATTCCTCCCTCCAGATTCTGCACGATTTGTACTTGACTGGAAGGAACGACTTTTCCTTCGGCAACAGCGACTTCGTCCAGTACCGCATTCTTTGCCCATATATAAAAAATGATAATAAACAAAACAATAGCCCACAAAATCAGGTGAGAGTACAGGCTGGTACTCCTGGCTGACAAGGAATGATTATCTTTTTTTGTTTCTAAATGTTCAGGGGGCATCACTGCTCTCCGGCCTGGTCAAGTTCTGTTTATGATTGTTACCCAATTAACTCCAAAATACTATGTTTTTAAGATTCATTGGATACATCTTCAGGGCGTATACCGGCTTTTAAAGCCTTTAATACCAGTTCTTTACTGCCATCAGCCACTATTTTTCCGTTATCAACGACAATCAGCCTGTCTACAATGGATAGCATGGACGCTTTGTGCGTCACCAAAACCAGGCTGGTATCTTTGTCCAGATTTGCACTCAGGCTGGCTCGAAGTTTTCGCTCGGAACTGTCATCCATGGATGACGTCGGTTCATCCATCACAAGCAGTTTGGGGCCATGTATCAAACTTCTGGCCACAGCCACCGCCTGCTTTTGGCCTGAGGATAATTGATTCCCCCTTTCACCGACATTTCTATCAAAGCCTTCCGGGTGATGATCAGTAAAAGCAGTGACGCCTGCAATCGTTGCGGCCTGTAGAAGCTCATCGTCGCTCACATAAGCCGCGCCTATGCGAATGTTATCTTTTACCGAACCAAAAAATAAAACAATATCCTGCGGTACATACCCTATCTGCTTTCTTAAATCAGCCGGATTCAATTGCAAATAATCAGTATCATCAATATAAATATTACCGCTGCTGGGTCGATACAGGCCCATCAACAATTTTGCAATGGTGGATTTACCAGAACCCGTTTTACCGATGATACCGACTCGCTCCCCCGGTTGAATCGTAAAAGAAATATTTTCAAGCACGGGCTGTAAATCTTGAGGGTAATTGTAACTCACTTTATTAAACTGAATTTTTCCCTTTAAATGAGGGCGGTGAAGATAATTGCTGCCCGGGGTAATATCAGTAGGCAGCTTCATGACATCATTGATGGAATGCAGCGCTTTAACCGCCTGATAATAACGCGAAAATATACCTGCAACCTGCGCCATAGGCGCCAGAGCACGCCCCGTAAGAATCGTACATGCAATCAGGCCCCCGACAGTCAACTGGCCTTCGATAATCATGTAAACACCTAAAATGACGGTGACGACACTGGCAAGCTGCTGCATGAATATGGAAAAATTTATACTCCAGCTTACCCAGAATCGAAGTTTTGCGCCAAGTTTTGCGGCATACAGAACCGTCCGCTCAAAACGCCCCTGCATCATCCCTTCCGCTCCGGTGGTTTTGAGGGCTTCAATGCCTGACAGCGACTCAATTAAAGTCGCATGCTTTTCCTGCGACAGTTCATAACTTGTTTTTGTCAGCCGTCTTAAGGGAAACTGCAACGCCAGACCTAAGATAAATACTATTGGCAACGTGACCATCGGCACCAGCACCAGCATGCCGCCGATATAATAAATCACCAGCAGATAAATAAATACAAAGGGAAGATCAACCAGCACCGTCATCGTTGTCGAAGTGATAAAGTCTCTAAACATTTCAAAAGACTGAATCGTATTGGCAAATGCACCCAGCGAATGAGGCCGGGAAGCCATTTGAATGCCGAGAATGTGTTCAAATATCAACGATGAAAGTTTAATATCCGTTTTTTTACTGGCAACATCAATGAAATAAGCTCTCAAAGACTTTAATAAAATATCAAACAGAAAAACAATCAGAATCCCGCTGACCAGTACCCACATGGTTTCCATGGCCTGATTAGGCACCACCCTGTCATAAACATTCATAATAAAAAGCGGCAAGGCCAGGGCAAATAAATTGATTAATACGGAAGCGGTCAGCACTTCTGAATAAATAGGCCAGGAAGATTTAATGGCTTGCCACAACCAGTGTTCAGCTAAAATGCTCTCGCTTTTTTTTTCTTTTTGAGTGAAGCGAAATAACGGTTTAGTTAAAATTGCATAACCAATGTATTGTTCCTCAAGTTCCTCAGGAGTGATTGTAACCTGACCAAAATCCGTTTTTCCCGTGAGAATGGTATAACCTTCCTGATTTTTTTCAAGCAGAACACAGGCATCGCCCTCTTTAAGCAAAAGAACTGCCGGCAACATACTATCGCCAATATCTTTAAGCTTAACCCGATTGATTTTAGAAGAGAGTTGAGCGCGTTTGGATACCCGAACAAACAGCTCCGGCGTCAAGCGGTTATTTTCCAAAGGCACCCGTTCCGTTAATGTTGACGCAGACACAGGGTGTTCATAATGTTTTGACAAAAACAACAAACAAGCCAATAACGGATCGTCATGAACCGGCTTTTCTTCTTTGATATCCCAGTCTTTATTGGTCTTTTTATCTTCATCTGACATATTAGATCCTAGTCATCATCAAAAAGATTCGAAAGATTATCAAAATGACCTCGAATCGCTTCTCTGGCACTCAATTTTTCGATCACCGGATCGGGAAAATCCGTAATATGAATAATATCTTTTGCCATTAAAATATGAATAATATCCTCAATCACTCTTATCAATTCTAAATCTGACTTGATAAGGGCATAATCCCTGTCTATCGCACATTTCAGCAAAAACATTTTCAGATCCGGATCATCACTGGAGATTTGTTCTAAACCCGTCTCCTCCATCTCCGCGAAAACAGCGATAATTTTTTTATTTTGGTCCCTTTTGACGAATACCAAAGTGACATACTCCTTTGCTATCATTAAGTTAAATATAAACCCATGATCTCCAATAAAGCAAATTTTCCGGCTCTGTAGAAATTTTATTTAAACATCATAAGCTTCTTATCAAGGGCTTAAATTCATTGATATTCTCTTAATGATGCTCAGATTGGCACCGCAAGGCGACGACCAGAGTGATAACAATAACGACACAGAGGCAATTGTATTGCCAAAAGCATCAATTTAACCTACAATAGGCTAATTTTAGAACATAAAGAACATTATCATGATAAAAAAACCTCAACACCATCCATCAACCAATAAAAGGTCATCATCGAAACTGAACGAAAACCCAGACCAAAATTTTTATGCGAGTTCAAGCTCTGCAAGTTCAAGCTCTTCGAGTTCAGATAGCACCATATCAGATGCACTCCAATCTGAGTTTTGCATAGAAAGAGCAAAATTATCCGTCTCAGGAATGGCTATCGCTATTGCTGCAATTAATAAGTCACGAAAACAAAAAAACAGAAAAAACATAAACTGTCTGGCGCTCACAAGCCATATTGATAATTCAGAATCCAATGAATTAAAGATCCTTATAAACCAACTAAAGGAAGAGATAAAAAATATTCCTGAGAACTATCGCATCCAAATCGTCTACAATGATCACGATGAACAAGATTCCCGGATGTTTATTCATTGGACGAGCATCGATATCATTTTAAGAAACGGGCAGATCGAGTTTTTTATTCTTGATGCAGCAAATTCCTTACCTAATGTTTTGAATACGATTGAAATCATTCACAACTGTTGTCCAGAGGCAAATATTACTTACAGCGGCGGCGAAATTCAGCATGACAACCAAAATTGCGGTTATTTCGCTTTAGATCACGCAGTAGCGATGGCCGGTATAGAGAATCTTCATGATGCATTTCCTCAAGAACCAGATACTGAATTCTATGACTACATACAATTATTGATAAACAGCGGCGCAAACGAACTCGCTCGCTTTTTACCCTCAATAAAAGAAAGCAAAATAAAATATGTCATGCTTGGCAATTTCCCTCAAAATTTTGGTTCACT
>FYBJ01001167.1_pt2 | contig 10384 bp, 7 predicted proteins | sample 1134611 | NCBI WGS metagenome assembly FYBJ01 (sample SAMEA104116008, study PRJEB20421) | marine metagenome | isolation source: marine | reverse complement strand
AAGACATTTTCCCGGTGCCAGCGCAGGTTCTCGGGGTGCGGCGCGTTCCTTGGGTCCTCCGGCCGGACCAGCTTGCCGCCCGGCGCCAGAAGACGGCCCACCACATCGCCTGTCACCTTGTTGTGCGACACCAGAATCGTCTGGCAGTCGTCGGCGACCGAGATCAGGCCGCGGTCGAACATCCAGTGCAGCGTCCCCGACAGCGCCAGCCCGTTGCGCACCGAGTCGCTCCCCTGGCTCTCCACGGGCCTGATATGCGCCGCCTGCACCTCGGGGCGCCCGCCGCCGTTGCGCAGCATCAGCCCGGACATGGCGCAGCGGTAACCATAGGCCTCGCGCACCTTCCGCCGGAAAGCGACTTCGCGATAGGGCCGCCGCGTGAGCCGCTCGAGCACCGGACGATCGAAGGGCTCGGCCCCGTCGGCCAGCCCGGGCGCCTGCGTATCATAGCGTGTCGCCTCGATCCGCTCGAGGTCCTGCGGCAGGCCGAGGTTCACGATGCGAGCGAAGTCGGCCTCCGGCAGCCGCCGCACGGCAAGCTGCACCGCCCCGCCCTTCTTCGGCGAGCCATCGGGCTCGGTCAGCGCTGCCTCCATGGGCCGGCCACGCACCAGCCGCGGCACCTCACGGTCGAAGGGAAGGAAGCTGCCCGGCTCGATCATGGCCAGGAACCGCCCCGGGGTCGCCGGCTTCGGGATCACCCGCGCGATCTTCGCCACGGCGAAATAGCCGCGCGGGCCGGCCTTCACCGGCTCGTAGTAGACGATCCAGTCGCCCACGGCCTCCTCGATGGCCTTTAGGTATGAGCGGGGGAAGTCGTAGACGACGTCGGGCTCGTCCTCGTAGATCGAGTCGGCCTTGTGCAGGAGGACAAGCTTCACCATGCGCCCAGGAAAGCGGTAACCGACAAAAATGCAAGGTTTCCAATACGCCCCGGCGATGGATGCCCCCGGGGGGTGGAAAAGCGACCGCCTACGCCGCCGCGCCGCCGTCCATCACGGCGGCAAGCGCCAGGACCAGCCGGTCGGTTTCAAAGGGCTTCTCGATCCAGGGCAACTTGTCCAACCCCCGGGGGACACCCACCGTATCCGAGTAGCCGGTGGCGAAAACCACCGGGATTTCACGGGCACAGAGCGCCCGCGCAGCCGGCCAGATGAGTTCGCCGTTAAGATTGACGTCCAGTACGGCTGCGTCGAAATCTTCAGTCACGGCCAGCTTAAGCGCCTCGCCCACGGTTGACACGGGGCCCACGACCCGAGAGCCCGCCCCCTCTAGCGCCTTGGCGGTTTCGTGACCGACGAAATGCTCGTCCTCCACCACCAGCACCCGCTTACCGCGCAATGTAGACCGGTTTCCTGCGAGAGGCGTTGGGGTTTTAGCACGGCGCTCCGGCTGGCCATCCACGACCCGCAGTTTATCCAGCGGCAGGTTAATGACTGCTCGCAATCCGGCCGGGGCGAAGTCGAGCGTCACCTCGCCGTTCAGATCATAGGCAAGCGTGCGCTCTATGAGTAGCGAACCGAAGCCCTTGCGGCGCGGCGGGTGGTCGATGACCGGCCCTCCCTCTTCCTGCCAGATGAAGACGAGCCGGCCGCCGCCCTGCCCCTCTGCCAGCGACCATTCGGCCGTCACCCGACCTTCGGGACGCGACAGGGCCCCGTATTTGGCGGCATTGGTGACGAGTTCGTGCAGCGCCAGCGTCAGGGTTTGCGCCGCCTTCGGCGTGATCTTCAGCCCCGGGCCCTTAACCAGCACGCGCGCCGCATGCTCGTTCCGGTAGGCAGCTATGGCGTTTTCCACCAGAACCTCCAGGCAGGCGCCTTCCCAGCGGCTGCGCGCCAGCAAGGTATGGGACCAGGCCAGCGCGGAAATGCGTCCGACCAGCCGCTCGGCCGCCTCCGGCCCGGTCTCGTTCCCCCGGGCGAGGCTCTGCCGCGCAATCGACTGCACCACCGCGAGGATGTTCTTGACCCGGTGGTCAAGCTCGGCCATCAGCATGTTTTGATGCTGTTCAGAGCGTTTCTGATCAGTCACGTCGCGCACGAAACCGGTCCCGAGCGTCGGCCGGCCATCTGGCGTCGCGTTGAAAAATCCCGTGCCATGCACGAAGCGCTGACCACCATCCCGATCGACAACCCGATATTCGTGATCGAAGGAACGGCCCTCACGCAGGCAGGCGCCAATTTCCGATTCGAACCCTTCCCGATCCTCGGGGTGGATGCACCGCATCCAGTCTTCGATCGCCCCTTCGCCGGGCTCGAGCCCCATGATCTCACGCCCTCGCACATCCACGCTGGCCTTGCCGGTCGTAAAATCCCACGTGCCCCAGCCAAGGCTTGACGCCTTGGTCGCGAGCGCGAGCGCATCGCGCGTTTCGCGCAGGCGGTCTTCGCTGGCGCGGCGCGCGTCCTCGGATCGAGCACCTTCGACGGCCACATTGGTGCGTTCCGCCACCTCTTCCACCAGGGCCACATCGGCGGGATGCCAATACCTCGGCTCGGCGGCGTGCACCGCCAGCACCGCGACCAGCCGCCCGTTGCGAATATGCGGGACATTGAGAAAGGCGCGGATGCCCCGCTGCGAGAAAGTTTCTCGCGCCTCGGGCGCCGAAGTGCGCGGATCGAGGCGCACATCCCCGATGGCGATACTGCGTCCGGCCTTCAGGTCGGCGATAAAGGCGGGCCCGAAATCGAGTAGCCGATGCCTCCCCGCGTTGCTGTGCATCCTGCCGTTGTTCCAGTCGCTCTCGATGATCGCAAATTCGCCGCTGTCGTCGATTTCGGCATAAGCGCTCTGCTCCGCGCCCACATGGCGGGCGACGAGCGCGGCCGCCTCATGCGTGAGCCCCTTGGGCGAACTCAGAGAGCGCAGGCGCTCGGTGAGCTCTGCCCGCAGCCTGGCACGGCGCTCTTCCAGCACCTGCTCGGTGATTTCCAGACATGGGCAGAAAAAACCTTCCACTCCGCCGTCAGGGTTCCGGACCGGGGTGTAGGAAAAGGAGAAATGCGTCTCTTCCAGATAGCCCTTGCGCATCATCATGAGCGGATAGTCGTCCATATGCAGCGCTTCGCCCGCATAGGCTCTGGCGACTATGGGCTGCAGATCGTGCTCCCAGATCTCATACCAGACCTTGTCGAAGGCCTGGCCCAGCGCAGGATGTTTCGACGCCAGGATTTCCCGGTAGGCGCTATTGTAGAGCATCGTTCGCTCCGGCCCCCAGACAATGAACATCGGCTGGCTGGAGGCGAGCATCAGATCGACCAGAATATGCAGCACCTGAGGCCAGTCAGCAGGTGGACCGATTGGCGTATCCTGCCAATTGTGCGTTCGGATAAGGTGCCCCATCTCCCCGCCCCCGGCCGGGAGAGCACCGCTCCGGGAACTGTCGACACGCAAATCGAGGTCTCCCTTTCAGTACGAAGCATCTGCAGCAAGATAAACCGCGGCATTCAATATAATTTCTATTAGGTCGCGCGTCACCTTACCGAAGCGGATAACCGCCTGCCCGAGGACGGCGACCGCAAGGAGCGGGCAGAGCGCGGGTCGTCACTGCATCCCCTTGCCGCTCACCTTTCGCAGGGCCGTGGCGCGCAGGCCGAGCTGACGCTCGCGCAGCACGATGGCCACGCCCGACATGATGATCAGCGACGCACCCAGCAACATGGGAACCGTCGGCAGCTCGGCAAAGACGAAATAGCCGATAAGCAGCGCCCAGATCATCGTCACATAGGTAAAGGGCGCCAGGACGCTGGCATCGGCATAGCGATAGCTGGCCGTGAGAAGCATCTGTCCGAAGCCGCCGATGAGCCCGGTGGAAACCAGAAGCAGCGCCTCGGTAGGTGTGGGCACGACCCAGCCGAAGGGCAGGCTCAGCAAGGAAAGCGTGGCCGCCGTTACCGAAAAGTAAAAGACGATAGCCGCCGTCTTCTCCACCCCGGCCATCGATTTAACGAAAATCTGGGCGAACGCGGCACTGGTTGCCGAGGCGAGAATCACTACAACGCCAAGGGTTTCGCGGCCGCCCCCCTGGAAATTCAGCCGCGGCCACATGATGATCAGCACACCGATCAGCCCCACGGCCACGGCACTGAGCCGCACGATACGCAGCCGTTCGCCCAGAATCACCGCGGCGAAGACCACGATGAGCACGGGGGTGATGAAGCGCAGCGCCGTAACCTCCGGCAGCGGCAGATAGCGAAGCCCGGCAAACCCCAGCCCCATCGCCGTCGTGCCCAGAAGACCACGCAGAACATGCCCCCGCACGTTGGTCGTGCGCAGCCCCTGCGCAACGCCCCCCTGCGCCATCAGCCAGAGCACGATCACGGGCATGGCAAATGCCGAGCGGAAGAACACCGCCTCTCCCGCGGGGATTCGGTCCAGAAACTTGATAAGGCTGGACATGATGACGAAGAAGGTGACCGCCGTCATCATCAGCGCAATCCCGCGAAGCGGCCGCATGGAATACCTTTCCAGCACCGCAAAAGGCGGGCCGCCCCTTCTCTAGCGCCACGCGGGCGGCGATGGAAGGGGCGCGCGAAACAGGTTCTAGACCTGCTTGCCGCTATCTATCCCGATGTATTTCGCCAGCCTTCCCTGGGCCTTATGGGATGCGACGCGGGGCTGGCGATGCAGCGTTGCGACCGCCGGATGTAATGACGTGTGCCCCAGGCGCCTGCGGGCCTGTGTAAGCTTGCGAAGGAGCGGTCCATCCGATTGGGCGGTTGCGCGGTCAAAGATATGTCTGGTCATCACGTCCTCCCAAGGTTGTGGACCGCAAAGGTAGCACAAGCGACGCGCCCCTCCAAATCCTGCCGCTGCGACAGACTGCCCCCGCCCTGCCCAAGCAGGGGGGCGGGCCGGAAGCATATCAATCCGCCTGTTCTGGCAATATGACCTCTGCACCTTCCAGCGAGGCGGCAACGCCGGTGAAATCCTTCCCATGCAGCACGGGGATACCGAGGGCCTCAATCTCCGCGATCGCCTCTTTGCTCTGCCGGTCGGGGCCCGGTCCCGGTTCACGCAGCACCACCGCCGAAATTCGCCCAGGATGACGTTTGCACGTTCCGAGGTAGATCATGGCGTCCTTCTGGCCCGTATCGCCCAGCAGTATGAAGGGCAGCGCCGGATTGGCATCAAGCACCTGATCGATGGCGCGACTCTTGTGATCGCCATGACTGCCGGTAATCAGCTGATTGCGGGCGATGCCCAGATCGCGCAGAAACATCGGCCCGATAACCAGCCCGGCCCGCCGGAAAAGCCGTTCGAGAAAGGAATGCAGGTTCCACGGCGACGAGCTTACGTAAAAAACCGGGTTCACATCGTCATGCAGCCGGTGCATGAGCGCGATCGCATCGTCAAAGACGATCCGGGTTAGCGTGTTTCCTGTCAGCGATGTCCATAGATTGCGTACTATGGAATAGGCGCCGGTCTGAATCATAGTATCGTCAATGTCGGAGATGACACCCAGTCGCGCCTCGGGCGGCGGGATGAGCACATCCGCGCAAACCCGTGAATCGGGGTGCTCCACCACCTCGATCTCGACCTCCGCCCAGCCGGCGTCGCCTTCGCCGCGGGGCACCTCGAGCCAGAAATAGCCCTCGTTGTCGCTGTGAGATGACCGGTCGAAAGCGGGCGCGCGCACCTGCACGCCGGCCACCTCGTCGGTCAGGAAAAGCATGGCGATCTCTCGAAAGTTCACCCAGATGCGCTGCCCCTCTGCCGGGTCCGTGCGCCGCAGGGCGGTGAGAACCCGCCCGCGCAGGATCAGTGCATCCGGTGTTGCGAAACCGTGATAGGCATCCAGAAGCGGCGGCTGTTCGGGTTTGCCGCGCCTGGAAAACGCCCAGAAGAGGTCGAACGCCTCTTCTGCCCGCAACGCCAGCCACAGCATGAGCCCCCGAAGCCGCATCAGCCCGTCCGGGCTCCGGTGCTGCCGGCCGTCAACCTGCCGAGCGCCCAGCGCGCCGCCTCGGCGACGGCCGGGTCGCTGTCGCCGAGCCGCCGACGCGCGGCCTCTTGCAACCGCGGATCGCCCGAGTTCCCGATCGCATAAAGCACATTGCGCAAAAAGCGGTTGCGTCCGATCCGCTTGATGGGAGAGCCGGAGAATTTCTCCCGGAATGCAGCGTCATCCAGCTCTGCCAGATCTTGGAGGGGCGGAGACCGCAGATCGTCACGAGCGGCGTAGCGGGTCTCGCGGGCAGTAACTGCGAACTTGTTCCAGGGACATACGGCCAGGCAGTCGTCGCAACCATAGATGCGGTTGCCGAGTTTCGGACGCAGCACCTCGTCGACGGGGCCCGAATGCTCGATGGTCAGATAAGAGATGCAGCGGCGGGCATCCAGGCGGAAGGGCGCGGGAAAGGCATCCGTCGGGCAGGCATCCAGGCAGGCGGTGCAGCTTCCGCAGCGCTCGACGCCCGGCGGATCGGCAGGTAACTCGACGGTGGTGAATATTGCACCGAGGAAGAACCAGTTGCCCAGATCGCGGCCCAGCAGGTTGGTATGCTTGCCCTGCCACCCCAGCCCCGCCGCCTGACCGAGCGGTTTTTCCATGACCGGGGCCGTGTCGACGAAAACCTTGATCGCGTCCTGCGGGCATTGTTCGAGGAGCCAGCGCCCCACGCGCTTTAGCCGTTTCTTCACCAGATCGTGGTAGTCGCGGTTACCTGCATAGACGCTTATCGCGGCGCTGGACGGCCGGCGCGTCGCCTCCAGCGGATCGTATTCCGGGGTATAGGCCTCGGCCAGCATCACGACAGAGCGCGCCTCGGGCCAGAGCGCACCGGGCGAAGAGCGCCAACCGCTCCGCCGTTCCATCCAGCTCATTTGCCCGTGCCAGCCTTTGGCAGTGAACTCGGCCAGCGCCCCCGCCGCGTGGGGGATCGCGTCAGGCGCGCAGACCCCCACCTTGGAAAACCCTTCGGACAGAGCTGTGTTGATCAGCCGTGTCTTCAGTTCGCTCAAAAATCCAGATCCGCATAGTGAGAGGGTTGCGGGAATCCCGGAACGTTATCGGCGAGGATCGAGCGGAAGGCCGGGCGGGACTTGATCTTCGCATACCAGTCCTTGACCTGGGGGCTGCGGTTCCAGTCCACGTCCCGGATGTAGTCTAGCGCCGAGAGATGTGATGCCGCCGCGAAATCGGCAAGGGTCAGATGATCGCCCGCCAGCCACCGACGCTGATCGAGCAGCCAGGACATATAATCCAGGTGGTGCTTGATGCGCCTGGCACCAATCTTGACGTTGCTGCTGTCGGGGTAGCCCTGGCCGGTCAGCTTCTTGTTCACCCGCTCATACAAGAGTTTCGACGTGACTTCGTTGTGAAACTTGTCATCGAACCACATTACCAGGCGCCGGACCTCTGCCCGCGCCGCTGCATCGCGGGGCAGCAGCGGCGGCTCGGGATTGGTTTCTTCGAGATACTCGCAGATCGCCACGCTTTCGGACAGGGTCAGCCCGTTGATACGCAAAACGGGGACCTTGCCCGCAGGATTGCGGCGCAGGAAATCCGGCTGCTGTTCCCAATAGCGCTCCTCGATCAGCTCCACCTCGATCTTCTTTTCGGCCAGGACCAGCCGGACCTTGCGGCAGAACGGAGACAGGGGAACGTGATAGAGTCTGTTCATTTACACACCTCGATTTTCGCCAGGACCCGGCGGCCGCACAGCGAAGGTTTCAGTCGTTTAAACAGGCTGCGCGCTCTTCGGCGCGCAGCGTGGCCACACCATCCATAATCTGGCGGGTTCTTTCCCGCACAAATCCCGATGGCCGCGCGGCGTCGCGACCCTTCGGATCGGGCAATATGGCGGCCAGGCGCGCGGCCTGCACCGGATCGAGCCTGCCCACCGGAACCTTGAAGTAACGATATGCCGCCGCATCCACCCCGAATACGCCCTCGTCGAATTCCACCACATTCATATAGACTTCCAGAATGCGGCGCTTCGTCCAGAGGAGTTCAACCATCGGGGTCAGGACAGCCTCCAGCGCCTTGCGGGACCAGCTGCGTCCCTGCCAGAGAAAAACGTTTTTTACCGTCTGCTGGCTGATGCTGGAAGCGCCGCGTTTGCCGCCGCTTTCCAGCGCCGCCCGGATCGCCTCCATGTCAAAGCCCCAGTGGCTGCAAAAATTGGCATCCTCCGCAGCCATGATCGACAGCGGCAGCACGGCGGGGATCTCTTCGTAGGGCACCCACTGAAAATCCACGCCACCCAGCCGCCGGGACTCGGACATCATGTAGATTGTCGTGGGCGGATTGACGAAACGGAAAAGCAGGATCAGCGCCGCCGCAAAAGCAAAGGCCAGAAACAGCCCGCGCCATAGCCAGCCCCATAACCGGCGCAGCAGCGAAACCGGGGGGTTCGCCTCCCGGGTTTTGGCCCGGCCGGATTTTTCCGTTTTTTTCTTCGCTCGCTTCGTCACGGCACCTTAATCCGTCAGCGCCGCGACAGGGTCAAGCTGTGCGGCGCTGCGGAAGCGGATGCCGGCCTCCCCGCGGGCCCGCGGGACACAGACGCGGCCTATTCGGCCGGAATGGCGGCCTCTTCGATGCCCAGCGGATGCGGAATATGGGCGAGCATCTCCTTGGGGCAGATCTGAAGGAAATTGCCCTTCTCGACTGACCAGTGCTGCAAGATGTCCGCCCCCTTGCGGCTACTGGTTTCCTTCACGTGCCGTTCGATCAGATCCTTCAACTCGTTCAGCCAGTGATCCTCGCTCACCCGACCGATCACCAGGGTTTCGCGGTTGATCATTCCTCCGGCCTTGGCATCGGGATCATAGAGATAGGCCATGCCGCCAGTCATCCCGGCACCGAAGTTCGCGCCGATGGAGCCGAGAATCACCGCCACGCCGCCGGTCATGTATTCGCAGCCGTTTGACCCGCAGCCCTCGATCACCACCCGCGCCCCGGAATTGCGCACGGCAAAGCGCTCGCCCGCGCGCCCGGCGGCAAATAGATAGCCGTCTGTGGCGCCGTAAAGGACGGTGTTGCCGATGATCGTGTTATCGGATGCGACCAGCGGGCTGGCCATGGGGGGCCGCACGACGATCGTGCCGCCCGAAAGCCCCTTGCCGACGTAATCGTTGGCATCGCCCGAAACCTCGAGCTTCAGCCCCGGGGCGGCGAATGCGCCCAGCGACTGGCCCGCCGATCCCGTCAGTTTGACGGTCAGATGGTCCGGCTGGAGCGAATTGCGCATCCCGAACTTGCGAACGATATGGCTGGAGGTGCGTGTCCCGATGGTCCGAAGCGTGTTCTGCACCGCATATTGCAGTTGCATCTTCTCGCCGTCTTCGAGAAAGCGTTCGGCATCCGCCACGATGTTCACGTCGAGCGTGTCGAGCACCGCATTCCGCGGCTTGTTGCGGTCATAGACGATGCGCTCTGCCCCATCCACCGTAATGAGAAGCGGATTGAGATCGAGATCGTCAAGATGCGCCGAACCACGGCTCACCTGGCTCAGCAGATCGGCGCGGCCAATAACCTCGTCGAGCGAGCGCGCACCGATCTGCGCCAGAAGCTCGCGCACCTCCTGGGCGTAGAAGGTAATGAGGTTGACCACCTTATCGGCATTGCCCGTGAATTTGCCGCGCAGTGCCTCGTCCTGGGTGCAAACACCGACGGGACAGGTATTCGACTGGCACTGACGCACCATGATGCAGCCCATCGCGATCAGCGCCGCGGTGCCGATGCCGTATTCCTCGGCCCCCATCATCGCCGCCATCACGATATCGCGGCCCGTGCGAAGCCCGCCATCGGTGCGGAGCGTCACGCGGCTGCGCAGGTTGTTCATCGCCAGCACCTGATGCGCCTCGGTCAAACCCATTTCCCAGGGCAGGCCGGCATATTTGATGCTGGTCGCGGGGCTGGCGCCGGTGCCACCGTTATGGCCCGAGATCAGGATAACATCCGCCTTGGCCTTGGCCACACCCGCCGCGATGGTGCCCACACCCGATGCCGCCACCAGTTTCACGGTCACCTTGGCGCGGGGGTTGATCTGCTTGAGGTCATAGATCAGCTGCGCGAGGTCCTCGATCGAATAGATGTCATGGTGCGGCGGCGGGCTGATGAGCGTCACGCCGGGCGTAGAGTGCCGCAGCCGCGCGATCAGCTTGGTCACCTTCATGCCCGGAAGCTGGCCGCCCTCTCCGGGCTTGGCGCCCTGCGCCACCTTGATTTCCAGCTCTTCGCACTGGTTGAGGTATTCGGCCGTGACGCCGAAGCGACCCGAAGCGACCTGTTTGATCTTGGCCGAAGGGTTGTCGCCGTTGGGCTCGGGGTGGAAATGCGCCGGATCCTCGCCGCCCTCGCCCGAATCGGACTTCGCGCCGATCCGGTTCATCGCGACGTTCAGGGTCTTGTGCGCCTCGGGGCTCAGCGCGC
>FYBJ01000958.1_pt1 | contig 10398 bp, 8 predicted proteins | sample 1134611 | NCBI WGS metagenome assembly FYBJ01 (sample SAMEA104116008, study PRJEB20421) | marine metagenome | isolation source: marine | reverse complement strand
TTCCATCGGGTTATTATTTTTTCATTGGCAGTGTTTTTATGAGGTTCTTCGCAGCGGATGCTGCATGTGATAAGGCACATTGCAATATAGAGATATGGTAGTGAAAGGCGCTTCATTAAGGATCCTTCTTTTAATAGTGTGCCTCAGTAATACCCCATTTTTTTTTATAAATCAACTGTTACCTTTGAAGTGTGCCATGAAGTGCGAAGGTCCCAGAGAACATAAGCAGCATACATGATAATTAAAAATGAACATGCGCGGCTTGCAATGAGGATATAGAGTGTTTGGGTGGCATCTGTGTGTAATGCAAACATATAATATAGGCTCCAAAAAATAGACGCCGTGAACACGTTGCATGCAACAAGAAACCAGGTGCGTTGTTCTAAGATAAAAAAACGTTCATAAGTAATGATACTATTTTCAGAAAGGATAAGGAGAGCAAAAAGAGAGCAGATATAGATAGTTGCATTTGGCATGCCACTATAGAGTGTAAGGAATGGGTAATGGCCTAGAAGTATAACCATAATCAATGTGAGTGTTTTGACCAAATGGCTATTAATATGCGCGAATAGGTGCTCTTTATAGCAGGCGCTTTGCTCTTTCAGTCGTGAAAAGAGTGTATCTGTTGTGATGCCAAATATATGAATAAGTATGCTATTCAAGCTATGAGCGCACATGCTTACAAGCTTTAAAAGGCCGGCAAGCTGGACGCCATGGGTATAAGCAAAGAGTGGCACAAGAAAATTTGCAGTGTGCCAACTGTGACTCATATCATAGGCATAGGCACTACAGCGAGCTTTTGCGATATCTTGCCATTGCAATGTCATTTCATGCTTTGCTTCAAGCGTTTGATAATAGCGATAAGTAGCTATACCTAGGACAATCATTGCGCCAAGAGAACTCATGAGCATGGGTAAAAAGAATACAACTAATGATGGGGTCTGGGCAGTCAGAAGATGAAGCCATACTGTCCCGATATATCCAGCAATACCGACTATTTCCACAATGCTCACCAAGCGGTGATAGAGTGCCAAATGCAACACGGTCTTACAGGTTCTTTTAACTGATTCAGCAAGTATAATGGCGCATGCGATACCAAGCGTAATAGGAGTAAAGGCGTGCAGTAATGTGTGAAATGGCTCATAATGCTGCAAGAGCAAAAAGAAGCTGGCCAAGCAGCTGGTAGTAATTGCAATGTGTACTATGATTTGCTTGAAAATAAGCAGCTTAAATGCTTTTTTTGATGTGCGTGCGTGATGAAAAAACGGGGCAATGCTTTTATCCAGGCCAAAATTGAGATAATTTATAGCCAAAAAAATAAATGAAAAGAGCGTGCCAATCATGCCATACATTGTGGCGCCAATATAGCTGTAGAGGCATATTTGATGTGCCAATAGGCTGAGCTGGTAAAATGCGGCCTCAATACCCGTGTAGGTAAAGGCGCGCTTATACATATCTGTAATGTTCATTATGCTATCCTCATCGTCCTTTTCGTAGTTTATAGCATAAGTTTACTCCATATTTATCCCATGTACAAAAAAAGCTTTGTTTAGGTATAAAAAGTTCTTATTATGTTATTAATGGCATTTTTAAGTAGTGTAAGTACGCCTTGTTGGGCATGGATGTCGAGCTTTGACTTTTTTGAAGCTTCCCAGGCAATATCAAGATAATTCGGTGACGTGCGCAATTCAAGCAAGTAATTTTCAAATTGTTTGGCAAGTTGCTGGCCGATATGGACGTTATCGATAACTTCTTCGGCTGCTGCTCCAAGTACATGTGCACCAAGCAAATTGCCCTCTGTGTCGCAAATGAACTTAGCCAACCCTTCTGTTGCATTATCTATATGGGCACAGGCAAGTGCGCCATAGTCAAATTGATAGATATGCAATTTTCTGCCATATATCTTACGTGCCTCTTGTTCTGTAAGGCCTATAGCGCCAAGGGGGGTGATGGCAGATACAAGATTGGACACATTGCTATAATTTACCTGTAAAGGAGCTTTCCAGAACGGCCGCACTGCATTTTGTGCAGCAACTTTTGCTTGATAGTAGGCAACCCTACTTAATGTATACGCTTGCCCAACGACATCCCCACATGCATATATGTTGTCTACGCTTGATTTCATTGTGCTATCTACACATATGCCGTCTCGATGCAGTTGCATGCCGATATGTTCAAGCCCAAGGTGCTCTACGTCTCCTGTCTGTCCAAGGGCTACCAAAAAAGCTCCTGCTTGAAAGGAGACTGTTTGGCCCAGATGATTAAGGCATTGTGCTGTGATAATGCCATCTTCGTATGATAGATGTTTAATGCGCATGTTGCATTTTACCTGTATCCCTTGGTTTTTCATAATGCGGTATTGCTTTTCAATAAGCTCAAAGTCGTGGCTGGGCAGAATGAGGCCATGTTTGACCAAAAGAGTAACTTTAACACCAAGTTTATGCAGTGCTGAGGCAAGTTCAGTGCCTATGGGCCCCTGTCCGGCAATGATAATCGATTCGGGGAGCTGTTTGCGTTGAAAAAAGGTATTGATCGTCATATATGGAACCTGATCAATGCCGTTTATATCAGGAACGAATGGATAGCCACCAGTCGCTACAATATATTTATCTGCGCTTATGGGTGCATCATCAACTAAAATGGTATGTTTATCTTTGAAGGTCACTGTGCCAGACATTAACACAATCCCGTCATCTATTAGCTGTTGAGTTGAATGCAATCCCGCAATATTCTCCACCGTGCGATCGATATACTCAAAAAGGTGCGCTGATGGGCTTATAGCATATGAAACGTCAAGTCCAAATGAGCGGGCCTTGGTAATAACCTCAGCAACTTGGGCTGCTTTTATAAGTGTTTTTAAAGGGATATCGCTTTCCCAAACGCGGTTTTTTTTGGTTGTTTTTTTATCAACAATAGCGACTTTTTTTCCATATGAGCGCGCTGTCTGTGCGGCAATTATACCCGATGCTCCGCAGCCGATCACCACAACATCATAGTCATAAGCATTAATGAAAAAAGAAAAAAGGACGTAGGAAAAGATAAAAAGCTGCTTCATGAATCATGCACCTTGATAAAAATGGTACGAATTTTTCTTTGGTTTGACTGGTTGCCAGTATAAAAAGCTAATAGACAAAAAAGGAATGAAAAATATAAAAAAGATGCTTTTTCTCATACGCTTGCAAATATTTGCATGATTATTTGATACTAATGTGCGAATGGATTGTTTGCATGAGGTGTTTATGGCAAAAAGAGCGCATATTATTGGTATGCTGTTCATTATATATACGTTACAAGTTTTTGGTCGCGCTTTTCATATCACTTGTGAGCAGATGGGTATTAATGCAAAAACTGAAGCTATTTATTATAGATACTACCTCATAAAGCGACTCGAAGTGGCTATGCATCTGCTTTTGGAGCCTGCGGTACAGGCAAATATATCGGTTGATCAGATAGTATTAGATAGTTGTGGGCATGCTGCAATGTATGACGTGCTTGAGCAAATGCAGGAACAAAAAAGTATTGCTCCTCTTGATGTGGCATGGCAGCAATTTGTATCGTATCAATATATTGATGATCCATCGTTCAACGCTGCATTTATTGCGCTCATGTTTAGTGTATACGAACAAATGGTAGAAAAAAAAGATAGAGCAATAGGGCACGTTGAGCGTATGTTGGCTGATATTGATACAATTACTCATAAGCTTGCTGGCTATAAGCTCATAGAGCACAGCCAACGAGATCAGCATATTACTGAAGTAAAAACAGACCAGATAGCGCAATGTTTTTTAGTGAGCAAGCGATTGGAAAAAACAATGCAAGTCTTATTGTATATGCATAGGCGTGGTGGGCATACCTTGCATACCAAAGCGCAGGATACATCCTTTGACCTGCTGATGGATGAGCTTGACCGATTTGATCACCAACGTGTGCGCGAAGCAATTATTATTATGTGCAAATCTAAATCCTTAGCTCCTCTTTTGCACTTGTGTGCTGAATATCGGCAATATCGCTTTGCCTCTGATGATACATTTTTAAAAGAAATGTTGATGCATATTTTTCTTGTGTATAAAAGCTTGCTCTTTAAACAGCTATCGGTAACAACAGAGCAGGTAATAATGACGGAAATGCAACAAATATTGGATGTATATGAGCATATTGAGCAGATGCCATTAGACGAGACGCTTGAGGCTATTGATATGGCTACTGATAAATTGGTTGCCATTCAACATATGCAAGCTAAAGGGCCTAGTTATATGCCATGGATTGCTTCAAGTGCCGTTTTAGCAGCTTGTCTGAGTCTATTTTATTGGTTTCAACGGTGATTGAGTGTGCTATGAAAAAAGGTATTTGTTTGTTTCTTATAATTGGTTTAGTGCTTGAAATGGTGTTTTTTGTGCCCATGTGGGCAGAGCAAGTGCAGATACCAATTCAAGAACAGACATTTTTAGTCTATCGCCGCTATTATTTTATTGCTCGACTCCATAAGACTATTACATTACTTGCAAAGATGTATCAAGATGTGAATGCTATGCAAAAGCTCTTTGATGGGCGATCTATTGATATGGATGCGCTCTTGCCCGAAGGAGATACGCAGCAATTTCGCCATATCATGATACGAAGGTCCATTGAGCGCATGCGCAACACAAGAAGCTTAAAGCCGCTCTTTATGGTATGGGATTCATTCTCAACCTACAAATCTCTCAAGGATGATTTATTGGTTGAGGATTTTAGTAAAGAAATATTTATCATTACGCGCAATAGCATTCGCTCCTTACGCAACAAGGGCATCAGCGCATGCTTAGAGGCTGAACTATGCGATGAAGCGCCTCAGGTACATGTGCTTGAATTGCTCGACTCAATCGATGTATTGTCGGACCATTTGGATAACGTCTTTGGTTCGCAAGGTGCTGATCAAGCACCCGCAAAGCGTTTGGCAGAGGTGCATGATCTTAAATTGGGCGTGCATACTGATGAAGTTGCTTTTCGCTTTTATTGCATACAGCGCCTTTCTCGTGGAGCGGATATTATCAATGCGTTACCAACAAATGAAATAGAGTCGCTGTATCAATCTGTTCAGATGCGCTTTAAGTCAGAAAGCACAATAGGCTACGCTGATATGCTTGCCTTTAAAAAGGTGTGGCAAGACTGTGTGCAATATAAATATATAGAAGATACAGACTTTTTAAGACAATGTGCCTTCCAGCTTCTTGTATTACTTAATGAATATGTGCATACATTTGTTCCACAACGAGCTTCCCCATATAATGACGTGATTGCAATACACCAACAGATCGAAACAATACCCGTTGAGCATATATTGACCGCTATAGATACCTTGGTAACGCAGGTGACTATGTTGATGGATAGTTATCAAAAAAGCGATATGACATTCATGCAATGGATAAAGCAACATTGGTGGGTGCCGCCGCTTGCGCTTTCAAGTATCATATGGCAATGTGTTAAATTTTATTATAAGAAAATGTATGGCAGCGGGCGCCCTGCCTATGGCGCTACTGAACGCCCATCATACAATGCAACTAAACCGCACTTTGGACGCTCACGAGATCTCGTTTAAAAACATTTTTTTTGTGTTATACTTATACACGTAATGAGTGAAGCCTTGCTTTGCGTTTCGAAGCCTTTTCTTATTAAGGGGCATGTATGCTTTCTGTTAATGAAAAGGTGGTATACCCTGGTCATGGGGTAGCGAGGGTTACTTGTGCGGTTGAAAAGAACGTTGCAGGTCATAAAGTATTGTTTTATGAGCTTTCCTTTATTAATAAAGATATGACCATTCTCATTCCAGTGCACAATTTAACTTCTGCTGGCATTAGGAAATTATCAACGCAAGAAAATATAGACGATGTTTTTTCGATGTTAGCTCAACCATCAAAAAAAGGGGTGAGTGAACTTATTTCCAGTAATTGGAATAAGAGAAACAAGGAATATCAAATAAAATTGCGCACGGGGAGTCTTTCCGAGATTGGTCGTGTATATCGCGATTTGAAGTGTATTGCAAGTGAAAAAGAGCTTTCATTTGGTGAGAAAAATCTATTGCAACAAACTGAAATGCTTTTGGCGCAAGAGATTTCCATTGTAAAGCAAGTGGATGAAGATAAAGCCATTCAAGAGCTACGCTCTTTTTTTGTTGGCAAAAAACATGCAGCTATGGTGGCACAATTGCCTGTACAGCAGCGTAATGTGCATCTGGTAAAGTAGAGATATATTAGTGAGGGTGGGCAGCAAGCTTTTGCAGTCCACCTTTTTGGTTAAAAAGATACTATGCTCCATTGTCCTGATAAAAAAGTACTGTTCATTTATGGTCCCACAGCGAGTGGCAAAACTCATTTTGCTTATGAAATTGCCAAGCAGCTACCGATTGAAATTATCAATATGGATAGCGCGCAAATGTATACGCCATTAACCATAGGGACCGCTAAGGCTGATTGGCGCACATCGCCGGTCTCTGAACATCTTTTTGATATATTAGATGAGCCAAAGCAGATGACCTCTCATGTGTATCGACGCCTAGCGCAACAGGTCATGCGTGAAGTATGGGATCGGGGAAATATCCCAGTTTTTGTGGGTGGTTCAGGCTTTTACCTTGCTTCATTGTTATTTCCGCCACATGAAAATAGTGTCGAAGATACAGTGTTGCCCGAAGTAGAGGCAATAGCGGATGCTGACCTATGGCAGCATTTGAAGTATATTGATACAGAGCGTGCTGCGGCCATTCATCCAAATGATTATTATCGCCTGCGGCGAGCGCTCGCTATTTGGTATAGCACAGGGGTCAAGCCTTCTTTTTATAAGCCAACATATGATCCTATCGCTCAGTATGTTCTTGTGCATATCACCCGAGAAAGAGAACAATTATATGCCCGCATTAATGAGCGTGTGCATCAAATGATAGAGGAAGGATGGCTCGATGAAGTGCAGCGCTTGATCGGCACAGCATGGGAGTCATTTGTTGAGCGCAAAGGATTCATAGGATACGCAGAGCTTATCGCCTTTTTCAAAAAACAATGCTCACTGGAGCAAGCAATTGCTCATATTCAACAGCAGACAAGACGTTATGCCAAGAGGCAAGAGACGTTTTGGCGCACGCTGCAGCACAAGCTGCAAGACGTAGCGCAAAGTGGTACTGTACTGCAGGGGTCGCTTGCTGAGTTTGACTTGACTTTCACTGAACATCACTTATATATTAGACAACTATTAGATGAACTTTTAACCTGTTCAGAAAAGAAAATATGAATGAAATAGAAAAAATAAAGGGGCGTGAGCTTGAAAATGCTCATGGAAAAGTCCCTGCAAAAATGCATCCTGATTATCTCTATGTCTCAAGTAGGCAAGTGTCGCTTTTGACGGCGTCATTATTATTGCTCGCATTTTTTGTGTTTATGGCGGGTTATTTTTTTGGCCAGCGAAAAATGCTAGAACATGTGCATAATGCCGATGATAAAGAGGCTTTTGCTGATACCATTTATGCAAATGCATGCGATCAAATGGGCGCGCATGAGCAAGCGGTTGATGCAGCTCTTGCGCATGTAGAGCATGAAGAGGTAGCAAAAGAAGCTGAACAAACTGTTGAACAAGCATATTATGCACAACTGATTGGTTTTGGCACGCATCGTGCAGCGCATACATTTGCTGATCGTCTCATGCAAAAGGATATGCCGGTGGTAGTAAAAGAACGGCATAGCCAAACGGCGCAGGGTAAAGAAATTATATGGTATCAAGTGGTTACTGAGTCATTTGCTCAAAGAGATGATTTGGTGGCATTTGTTGAAAAAGTAAAAAAAGAAGCAAAACTACATGACATACGTATTATTGCCTGTCAATAAGCGTTTGATCTAAGCTGCAAAGGAGTTCCATGATTACCGCAATAAGAAGACAACTAAAAAGTACCATGGTGAAATATGCCTTATGGTTCATCTTTTTGGTGCTTGGTCTCTATTTTGTCTTGCCAAATTTATTTCAGCAAGAGTCTGTGCAACCATGGGTTGCCCGTATTAATGATAGCACTATAGCGTATAGCACATTTGCTCAGAATGTGTTCAAGCAGGAGCAGAATGTGCAATCTTTGCGTGCAGAATATGGTGATGCCATAATACGTATGCTCGGTGCATCGTTTGATCCTAAAGAGCTAGCTCTTGATCAAGTTGTGCGCGAAGCGATTTTAAACAAGGTGGCAAAAGACATACCGCTCTATATTGATGCAGACTATTTAAGACAAAAGTTTAATGATGCAGCCTTCATGCGTTATTCAGGGCTTTATGATATTCTTCCTATGGGATTTTTCGGTCCAGAAGGTCTGAATGAGGATGCGCTGCGTTATTACCTTTCTCGCATTCAAATGAATATGGTGCAATTCGAGCAAATGGCTGAGCAGGCATTGGCACGCTATTTTGTTATGGAATTAGCGGGCACGGTCGGCGCGGTAACACCACGCTATTTAGTGCAAGATGAGATTGAGCGTGCATCGTATGGCCGCTCTTATGCCGTGTTAAGCTTTAATCTTGATGACATAGTGCGTCAAGAGCGTAATGGGTCTTATACTGACGAAGCATTAAAAGCATTCTTTGATAAGCATAATGCGATAAATAAGCGTTATTGGGCGCCAGAAAAAAGAAGCGGCTCTGTTTGGACGTTTGATCCAGCATCATATGGTATTAGTATAAATGAACAAGATGTTGCAGAGTATTATGATCGCAATAAAGTGCGTCTTTATGTTGATCAGCCCGCAACGACGCAGGTGCGACGCATACTCTTTAAGGTATCAGAAGATGAGCCGAAAGAGGTAACAGCGCAACAGGCTTCAGCCGTGCATGCCGCACTGAGCGCTGACCCTTCACTTTTTGAGCAAAAAGCTAAAGAAGTGTCTGAGGATGAAGCATCGGCCTCTAAAGGTGGCTTGCTGCCAGCATTTAAAAAAGGCGAGCGCTCACCAGCCTTTGAGCGTGCAGCATTCATGCTTAAAAATGATGGGGATATTTCTCAAATAATAGCAACAGAAGATGGCCTAGAGATTTTACAACGTGTAAATAGAACAAGAGCTACCTATACTCCGCTTGAGAAGGTGCGCGATAACATAGAGCAGGAGCTGGTCAAGCAAGCATTTGCAAAGCAGTTTCCAAAAGATGTGCGAGCGCTTTCTCGTACGCCGAATGCAGACGAGATTGAGCAGTTTGCTCAAAAGCATGGCGGCACGTTATCAACGATAGCGCTTTCAGCAAAGGATAGTTCAGCTCCTATGCGAACGCTCTTTAATCTAAAAGAAGGCGGCGTTGATACCTTTATGGAGAATGGTAATGGCTATCTTGTGCGTCTTGATCAGGTGCAAAAAAGAGCTCTGCCTGCCTTTGATGAAGTCAAGGAGCTGGTAAAAGAAGACCTAGCGCAAGAACGTGCACAAGAAAAGCTTAAAGAATTGGTACAGAGCGCAAAGGATGCCCTGACACAAAAGGCACCGTCTGCAGTTGCTCAAGAATTAAATGCTGAGCTTTATGAAACTGGTGTGCTCTATCCTAAAAATGAGCAGGATGTTAAAAAAGTTCAGGACAAAGGCTTATCTGCTGAAAAAATGTTTCAGTTAGTCAAAAGAGGGTCTTCGTTAACTTCTTTAGAAGGAAATAAGGGCCTTGTGTACTATTTAATTGATAGTATTGCCGGCGAACAAAGCGTTTCTGAACAAGAGCAAAAAGAGCTTGTAAAGGAGGTAAAGGGCCAACGCAATAGGCTATTTGCGCAAGGTTTTATTGCTTCTTTACTCAGAAATGCTACAATTGATATAAACAAATCATTATTTAATCTTAACTGAGCATAGGCACTATGAAATCTGAAGCAGCAGCTGGTAAAGCAAAAATGAAGAACGCAGCAGCGGGCGACACCGTGGATTTTAAGAAAAAAGCTCTTGAAGTCACCTTTTCCCAAATAGATAAGCAATATGGCAATGGCGCTGTTATGCTTTTAGGTGAAGCTCCTCATTCAAAGGTAGAGGGCGTTTCTACGGGCTCTATTCTTATTGACCGCGCCATAGGCGTTGGCGGTTTCCCTGTAGGGCGTATTGTTGAGATCTATGGGCCAGAATCGTCAGGTAAGACTACTTTAGCTATGCATGCCATTGCTCAAGCTCAAAAAAAAGGTGGCATTTGTGCTTTTATCGATGCTGAGCATGCTATGGATCCAACCTATGCAGCTAACATCGGTATTGATATTGATAATTTAATTATTTCGCAGCCGGATTATGGTGAGCAGGCGCTTGATATTGCAGAAATGCTTGTGCGTTCTGGCGCCGTTGACATTATCGTTATCGACTCTGTTGCCGCACTTGTGCCAAAAGCCGAATTAGAAGGCGACATGGGTGATTCGTATATGGGCCTTGAGGTGGGTGTCTTG
>FYBJ01001563.1_pt1 | contig 10407 bp, 8 predicted proteins | sample 1134611 | NCBI WGS metagenome assembly FYBJ01 (sample SAMEA104116008, study PRJEB20421) | marine metagenome | isolation source: marine | reverse complement strand
ATGTAACGATGTCATCTTTGCTGTTGAGTATGATCTGCTGGGCATCTATGTATGGCTCATATACATGACCACATATAACATCGGTTTCAAAACATTTTATTAATGTACGCAGTTCAATAATGCTCGATCGGCTTGCATCGATTTTGCTTCTGCCATTTGGGAGTAATAAGACTTTTGTTTGACTTTCAGGGTCTAGATAGGCATCTGTTTTTGTCGTCTCGTCTGCTGCTGCAACAAGAGAAAGAGTGCACAGTAGCGCAGTGCTGTTCAGATGGTATTTCATGCGATATTCCTCACCCAAGTCTTTATATCCTTATGCAGATAGAAGGTATCCTATGTGATATAAATATGAAATGATTTGCTTATACAAGGTGTTTATTTGTGATTGTTGAAGGTTTATTGGATTGTGCAGCTTGTTGATTCTTTTGCTACAAGGATGATGGAGCGAGGTGTATGTATTGCTCTGATTTTAGCTTGTGTTGTTGCGCTGAGTATTAACGTTGCTTTTTTTGGCGTAAAGCTATCTGGGATATCGATACTGTCTTCTTTACTTAGAGAAATCTTTTTAGGGCGCGTTACCGCAGCGTTTTGGCCTGATCGTTCAAAAAAGTGCATTTTCACGTATAATGTGATGGGGTCTGATATGTTATCGCGCACTTTTTGTTTGCCATGCTCTGACAGCCATATGCGGGTTTTGCCTTCTTCTAGAAAGGCGTCTGGTTTTTCGTTATCAGCGGCCCAAAGGGAAAATGTTATACACAAGATAGAAAGTGCTATACATTTTTTCATGCAACATCCTTTAAGCTATCGCAGCTTGCTTACGCCTTTGTTAGAACTTCGGCGCACACGGTCGGCGGACAGTCTTCGCTTTTTTATAATGGAAACTGCTAGTGCTGGCGTGAGCCAGGCGAAGCTTGCCGAGCCTGAAGGCCCGGATAAGCGAAGACTGGGGTGAGTGATGGGATTTGAACCCATGACCCCCAGAGCCACAATCTGGTGCTCTACCAACTGAGCTACACCCACCATGCTATTTTTGATTTCAAGAATAAAATCGAGAATATACTCATAGTTTACGGCTTTTCAGGCAAAAAGCAAAAGAAAATTACATTTTACCCAAGGCCGGCTTTCACAAAGAGCCATTTTATGGTAATATGATCTATTGCAGGTATATATGCTATATGCAGTCTGTATCAGCAGATACATAGGGGTAAAGGTACTTAAAAAGCGGAGTGCGCAAGATGCAAAAAAAAGAGCATAAAAAGTGGATCACCATAAGTGGTGCGCGTGAACACAATTTAAAAAATATCGATGTAGCTATCCCAAAAGATAGCCTCACTATTATTACGGGTCCTTCAGGTTCGGGCAAAAGCTCATTGGCGCTTGATATCTTATATACTGAGGGCAAACGGCGCTATATGGAGTCACTATCGTCATATGCTCGTCAATTTCTTGGTGTCGCTAAAAAGCCTGATGTGGATCGCATTGATGGCCTTTGCCCGGCAGTGGCGATTGAGCAAAAAACAGTAGGCAGCAACCCGCGCTCAACCGTGGGAACGATCACTGAATTATATGATTATTTACGTGTGTTATTTGCGCGTATAGGGCGAGTGCATTGTCCAACCTGTGGCAATCGCATTGAAGCTGCTTCAGCTGAACAGGTGGTTAATACCATTATGACATCGTTTGATAGCAATATGGTTTTAATTGCTGCACCAGTGGCTAATGAGAAAAAAGGCACCTTTGAAAAAGAACTTTTGGAGCTTTTTCACAAAGGGTTTTATCGCTTTTTAATCGATGGGCAGCAGTATCGTTTTGCTTCTGAGCAAGAAGTAAAAGCAGTGCAGCTTAAAAAAAGTTATAAGCATACAATTGATCTTTTAATTGATGCAATTGATGTCTGCGCTGATGAGCGCTCACGCTTGCAAGAGGCAACTGAAACCGCATTTAAGCTTGCAGGCAATCGTGCCAAAGTGATTGTGGGTGAGACTGCGCATCTCTATTCATCTGAGAGCATGTGTCTTGATTGTGGCTATTCAGCACCTGAACTTGAGCCACGTCTTTTTTCTTTTAATTCACCAATTGGCGCATGTGCACATTGCCATGGTATTGGATTTATTCATGAGTGGCCGTGGGGTGAAGGTGATCCTGATGCATGGAAAGAGCGCTACCCAGACTTTTTTGCCGATAAATATGCAACGCAAACGACCTGTTCAGAATGTCATGGCAAGCGATTGCGACCTGAAGCGCTTGCAGTGACCATTGGTGGCACCACAATTTATGATTTGTGTGCGCTTTCAATTAAAGAGCTTTTAGCTTTTTTCAATACCTTGTCGCTTACGCCCACTGAGCTTGAAATTGCTGGTGCGCTTATTAAAGAAATTACCAATCGCGTGACCTTTCTTTATGATGTTGGTCTGTCATATCTTTCGCTTGATCGCTCTGCTCGCACGCTTTCTGGTGGCGAAGGGCAGCGTATTCGCTTAGCAACACAAATAGGCTCCGCTTTGAGTGGGGTATTGTATGTGCTTGATGAGCCGAGTATTGGGCTTCACCAACGAGATAATGATCGTTTGATTGAAACACTAAAGGCATTGCGAGATCAAGGCAACACCGTGGTGGTGGTTGAGCATGATACCGATACGATGAAACAATCAGATTATCTCATTGATATGGGCCCAGCGGCTGGTTCATTAGGTGGTCAAGTAACTGCAGTCGGTACCCCAACAGACATTACCAACAATACTGCTTCATTAAGTGGTGCGTATCTAGCTGGGCGCAAAGCAATTGTTGTGCCGGATGTGATGCGAAAACCAACAGGGCATTTGCAGTTAAAAGGGGTGGATAAGAATAATCTTAAGGGATTTGATATATCGTTCCCATTAGGGGTGATTTGCGGTATTTCGGGTGTGTCCGGTTCAGGAAAAAGTACGTTGATCATGCAGGAGTTGGTGCCGGAGCTTAATCGTGCCTTGCAAGCAAAGGGGCGTGCAAAACGAAGTACGCATGATACGCTCATTGGTGCCGAACAAGTAGAAAACGTGGTGGTAATCGATCAAAGTCCTATCGGGCGTACACCGCGATCAAATCCTGCAACCTATCTTGGTGTGTTTGATGATATCAGACGTCTGTATGCCAATGTGCCGGAAAGCAAAGCGCGTGGCTATAAGGTAGGGCGTTTTAGCTTTAATGTGCCATCAGGCCGTTGTTTTGAATGTAATGGTGATGGGCAGATTAAAGTAACGATGCACTTTTTGCCTGAAGTAACGATGGTATGCAAAGTCTGCCAGGGCAAACGCTATAATCGTGAAACATTGCAAGTAACCTATAAAAATAAAAATATCAGCGATGTGCTTGAAATGACGGCATATGAAGCATTAGCTTTTTTTGCTGCGCATAAGCAGATTGCAAAACGTTTGCAATTGCTTTGTGATGTGGGGCTTGATTATCTTAAGTTAGGCCAGCCATCAACCACACTTTCTGGTGGCGAAGCACAGCGTATTAAGCTTGTTAATGAGCTTGCAAAACGTGGGCGCGATACGCTCTATATTCTTGATGAGCCAACCACGGGCTTGCATACACATGATATTGCTAAATTGCTGCAGGTATTAAATACCTTAGTGGATAAAGGCAACTCGATGATCGTTATTGAGCATAATATTGATGTGCTCAAAACGGTTGATTGGTTGATTGACCTAGGCCCTGAAGGGGGCGATGGTGGTGGCTTGGTTGTGGCACAAGGGACGCCAAAGCAGGTGTCTTGCGCCAAAGAGAGCCATACTGGCCGTTATTTAAAGTCGTTTTTTGTTTAGTTCTTTTGATGTAGAGAGCATTAATGTGCGCTTCAAAAAGAATGACGGGTTCATGGATTCGATACACCATGCATACAAGGTATGCCTGGCACTCACCACGAACGGACAATAAAAGCATCTCATCTTGCAATACAAGACATCACCTCTTTTATCTTTATCCGTTCGTGGTGAGTGCCTTGAATGCGATAGCATGAAAGGCGTATCGAATCCATGAATACATATAATGCTTTGTATCTATAGGATGGATAGGCTTTTGTTTGATGGTTGTTAATATGTTAGTATACACAATATAAGCCCTTGATTTATAACAATGTTATTCAGAGGATATAGAATGTATGATCGCTTGTTATTCGCTTTTGTTTTCTTATGCTTATCTCTGCAAGCAGAGTCAGTTTCTTCTTCAGTTTATGCGCAGCTGCTTGGAAAAGAAAATGCATCTGTTTGGTATCAATCAAAAACAGCCGAAGCGCTTGCCGATTTTGGGGTAGATGCTTCAAAAGTACAAGTGAAGCGAATGAATGGCTTTGCGCCAAAACTTATTGGTGAAGGGCTCTATTCCTTTAGTTGCTTTGATGTTTGGTATAATGAGTCTTTACTCAATGCCTGTCCAGAAAATGAACGGCTCTTTGCGGTGTATCATGAAGCTGCACATATAGCACTAGGTCATCATACACAAGATATTGCGCTCTTATCTGCTTGGTTAGCGGCGTATCCCATTTCTTATTGGGCTTATAGTACATACGATGATGTCTCGTATCTTTATTATGTATTGGCAGTATTAGGTACCTATGCAGCATCTACATTATTTGCTGCGAGATCTCGCGATAAAGAAAAACAAGCCGATTTGTATGCAGTTGAGAAGTTGGTCCAGCTTGGCAAAAAAGATATTATATTATCTCATCTTCATGTTTTGCAGCATAGTATGAACGCGGGTGATGGTGAAGTTGAACAAACATGGCATTACTCACCGTCAGAGCAGTATGCATATATTAAAGAGTCTCTTGCATCTCCTCTAGCAACCGAATAATATCTTGATGTGCACGTAACGCATAAGCAAGATCAAGCGGCGTGCCCCCATTGTTATCCTGTAGTGCCGTATCGGCACCAAGATCAAGCAGTGCTTTTGCATTGCGATATTTGTTGTGCATAATCGCATGATGCAGTGGGGTGTAGCCTTGTGTATCTTGTATATCTAAGATAGCGCCAGCATCATAGAGTGCTTTGATGGTCTGTGCTCCCTCCATGAGAGCTGCTTTGTGCAGCGGCGTCATACCTTCTTTATCGGCTTGATTGGCATCAGCGCCTGCAGCAAGCAGGAGATGTGTGGTGCTGATATGATCATCATAGAGTGCACTATAGTGCAGTGCGGTCAAGCCATCAATATTTGCCGTTTCAGTTCGCGCATGATGTGCTAAAAGCAGTTTCGTGAGGGCTGGCATGCGAAACGCGTGATGTAAAATAGTTTCTCCAACGCCAGTTTGGGTATGGATATCGGCTCCATGTTTGAGCAAGAGAGCTGCTTTTTGCAATCGCCGTTCGTCATCACGATCAAACATGATCCACAGTAATGGTGTCTCATTATGCACCGTGGGGCTATTAATGTGCGCACCATATGCCAAAAGGAATTCAATCATGGCAAGCGTTCCTGTGGCGCAGGCATAATGCAGTGGCGTTGCATCTTCAGCATCCCCGGCTTTCAAAAGTGCAGGGTTCTTTTTGATGCATTGCTCGATCTTTATAAGATCATCAAGAGCAGCATGAAGATGTGCAGGGGAACTTTCGCGCCGTGCCGCCCATGCCCTGATTTGCTCAGGTGTATATGGCTTTTGCATGGAGATATCCTTTTTTTGTGCTTTTGCACAGACGTTAAGCGCTTACCCTTATATCTTACCATAGATCGCCTCATTTGCGACATAATTGAAAAAAATTATGTAGATACTGCCTAGTTTAAAAGGGTTTGTCATGGCAGGTGCCTATTTTCTTCCTTTATTATTTTGTGCTATCTTGGGGGGCATGCAGCTAAAAAACATACATATTTACTTCATATTCGCTTCTATATGCGCTTTGCCTTTGCTGGCGGAGGATAATGAGCTCGACGTTCTGGCTAAAAGCACTGCTGTCAGGCGCCCTTCACGCCTTTCTGGTGGTGTCAGAGGGGAGTTCAACCGAGCGCTCTCTCTATTAGCGTTGTTATCACTATCAAGTGAGTTGACGCAGGTATTTCAGGAAGATAGATTACAGGTGTTTAAAGCACTGACGATTGTTGCGGCGTGCACGTTTTTGGTGGATATGAGTCTGCTTTTGGTGCAAGGCTTGAGCAAGCATGGCCCTTCTTGGTGTGGGCAGTTATTGCAACGATGTCGTGCATGGGCTGCGCAGCGCATGGGATTGCCGCCAGCTTTTGATCCAAAGCAATTGTTAGTATGGCAACGTCTCTTTGTGACCTTAGTTGAGCAGGTCTGTATGCCGTCCCACGGTAGTCTGTTGTCACGCGAGCAAGAGATGGAAAACAGTGAGCAGCAGTGGCTTTATGTGCAAGCGCGCACCCAGCGTATGCTCAAATTTATGATTGCCTATTATGAAGGACATGAACAGTATTATCGTGCACATAGGCAAAAGAGAGCGCATAAGATGGCATTATTTGCCTATGTTGGCAATGATGCGGATCATGTCTGTTTTTTAATTCAGCTTATTGTTGCTGATATGCGTCATATAGTGCGGGTGATAACAGAGGCACATGCAATGTATGCCATTGATCAGAAACAATTATATGCGGTGTCTCAGCAAACATCACAGACGATGCAGCAGCTCTATCGCATTATCAGTGGTGATGATAGACAAACGTATAATATGATGGACCAACTGTTTTTATATGATATGCAGTGATATGTATAAACCTATAGGATGTTGAACTATGAATAGATCTTTTTTTAATAGGATAGTGCTCTATATGAGCGTATGTGTGTCTCATTGTTATGCAGACGTTCACCTATTGGTGCCGCAGGAAATGTCCAGTGAGCGCATCAAGGAATATCAAGCCTCAATTGCACATTCGCATGCGCGCAATGGCTGGTTTCGTTTAGGGTGCAAGGTGGCGGGCATATGTGGTGGCCTTGGTGCATGTTATATGCTCTACCAATATGATAAAGAGATGCCCATTGAACAGACAAAGGCATTGAATGAGGCAACCAAGGCATTGCATGAGGCGTCCGCATTACTTGGGCGTTATGCAGCATATTTTAAAGAACAGGTGCCTGATGGTGCTATCGATGCAATCGAACCATTGGCAATTCCCATGATTGATAAGACGTTCAAGCAAAAGCTATTTGAATGGGCAGTGAACCCAGCAAGTGTCTTTGCACTCGGTATTTGTGTGGTGAGAGCCATTTTTGCAGAGCAAGGTATGTTGCATCATGTACGCGATGAAACGGCATTAGTGCAGGTGTATGAAGAACTTGAGCAAATGCAATCAGCAATCGCCGTGCTGCGTGCAAGCGGTGCTTCATCGGTCGTCTGTTTGGATGACTATCTTGGCGTTATCATGACTGTCTTTAATGCATTGGTGAATGAGATGGAACAGGTGCTGGGCTATATGCATATTAAAGCAGCGCACCTGAAACTTGCGTGCAGCAACACCAATGGCGATGCACATATCGCTCTGTTTGTGCAGCAAATGATTGATCGCACCGGTCAATTGCTTGCTGATGAGCAGCAGCAATACATGATCGCAGATACTGATGCGCAAAAAGTGACGTGCATAAAAAATATGGCGCATCAGCTTGATCAATGTAGAAAAGAAGTAGAGCGTTCTATCTATGCATTCGCTCGTTGCGAAAAACATCTTGAACAATAATACAGCTTTATTGAATGCTGCAGGCGGTTGCGTTTGCAGCTTCAAGCATCTCATCTGTAGGCGCAGTGTCAGCATTAATGCTATTGTTTTTTTGTGCTAACAGCATTGCGCGTAGCGGCTCGCGAGACTCATGCGTCTTTTGCCATGCAGGAAGCAATAAACAAAATGCAGCTACATTTTTTTGTTCTATTGCTCGTTTAATAGGCTCTTTTCGTTGGTGCGCCAGTGGGGTGATAGCATCACCAATCGTAACGTTATAATGAATGGTATACGTGGCATCGAGTGGTGGATTGTGCTTAAGTAGTGTGGTGAAAATGCTTTCAGAACTCTTGCAATCGATAGCAAATTCCATAAGGGTCTTTACATCAGAAACGGTAGCAGTGTCGCTCTGTTGCGGATCAGCCAAACAGGTATAGGCGCGTGCGGTATAATCGGTTTGCTCGAGTATTTCAGCTAATGCTTGTGGTTCATCTTTTGCAATGTGTATGCATGCCTGTTCCCATGCTTTTTGATGCTGGCTGGTGAGCATTTGCACTGCTCCTGGTGGTTGCGCTTCAATGCTTGCGATGTTGCGCATAGCATTCCAGGCATGTTTTTTTCGTGCACACGTATTAAAATGTGTGCTTTCAGCGGCGTGATTTGCCCAAGCTATGCATGCTAAGGCGAGGAAAAGATACTTCATTTTAAACTCCTTTCTTTTTGGTTATGCAAGGCAACAAGAGCGTGCACCAGCTTGTTGGACGTGGTCAATCATTTGTTGCACATCACTGGCTTTGGCAGGCCAAGATATTTTTTCGCTATCCTTTTGTGTGCGCATATATTCGAGTAATTCCACTACGCTATGCATGGTGCCTGCGAGTTTTCCAAAAGGCTCATGTGCCGTTTCGTCTTCTTTTTTTTCAGGCGTAAAATGAATCAGGCGTGCGGTGGTTGAAGGGTTGTACAGTTCTTTAAATGCGGGTATATTGCCGTGCCACATGGCCAAAAATATGGGTACTTGCCGAACGAGCGTAAAGGTGCGATTTTTTTCATTATCATGATATACAAGGCTATAACCTGCAGATGAGCTAGCGCCAGAGCGCAGTAGTGCTTGCAGGATCTGTATCGGCACAAAATGTTTAATGCCATATTCGAGTAGCGTTTCAAAATCTTCTATGCGAGCATGTTTTTTTTGCACCTCAAGAAAATAATAACAACTATTGTGCAGCTGATGCTGCATGATATGTGATGTTAATATATGTAATGTTAATGCTTTTGGATCGTTTTGGGTCATGAGAGAGCAGGCTGCTTTCCATTGATGTTCTTTTGCAGGGTCGAGCAATGTTATAGGGCGTTCATCATTGGAGGATACGATCTGAAGAGAGTAATCGGTATTGTTGTGGGCAACGATTGGCTTTGTTGCTGGGTTATCAGCTGCATGCAAAGCCACTACAGGGCCTATGCATATCAGGGTAATGTATATACGGTGCATGATATCTCCTTTATAATGCCTATTTGTTGTTGGGCTCGCGCTTGTATTGATGTATACTGTACTAATACAAACCAAGTATGATAGCCAAATATCCATCATTTTATTAAACACTGTATAGATATGCAAAAACAAAAAGTTACCCCCTTAATGCAACAATATTTTCAATTAAAAGAGCAATACCCTGAAATGTTGCTTTTGTTTCAGGTGGGTGATTTTTATGAGTTATTTTTTGATGATGCAAAACAAGCAGCGGCCTATTTGGGCATTGCGCTCACCAAACGAGGCACTCATGACGGTATGCCCATTCCACTATGTGGTGTGCCAGTGCATGCATTGCAGCATTATCTCTTGAAGCTTGCACGCGGTGGCTTTAAGATTGCTATTTGCGATCAGCTTGAGGCGGCTGTGCCAGGAAAAGTGGTGGAACGCGGTGTTACACAAGTGCTCACGCCGGGTACGCTTACTGATATGCAATTGCTTGATGCGCATGCTGCATCCTACTTATGCTCATTCTTTCCTATGCAAGATGCATGGGGTCTATTATTTGGAGAAATTTTAACAGCGCAATTGGTAGGAACGGTGATTCCTGCAGATCAAATGAAGCGTGTAGAAGCAGAAATTGCACGCTTTATGCCGGATGAGATTGTGCTGCCGCACACTGATGCAGGTAAATCGTTTGTGAGCACGTTTAAAAAAATGGGCTATTATACCTCGCTTGAGCATGGCGTGCATGATGAGAAACAACAGCGCTCATTTAAAACATGGGTAAAAGAGCAATTAAACGCAGCAACGGGCAGCATGCTCAACAAAGAATATGCGCTCAATGCAGCAATGCAATCCTTTTACTGTTACCTGAACAAAAATAATGCATCGGCATTACAGCAGTTTCGTCAAGTGCAATGGTATGCGCCAGATGAATTTTTACTTCTTGATGCGGCTACGCAACGCAATTTAGAATTAGTAAAAAATCGGCATGATGGCACACGCAAAGGGACATTGTTCGCTGTGCTTGACCAAGCGGTGACGCCAATGGGCTCGCGCATGGTGCGCAAATGGCTCACGCGCCCATTAGTGCATAAAGAACAGATTATTGCTCGCCAAGACGTGGTGCGATTGTTTGTGCAGCAGGTGGCATTGGTGCAAGAGCTCGAACCGCTCCTTAAGCAGCTTGGTGACTTGGAACGTGTGGTCGGGCGTATAGCATTAGGGCGTGCGCAATTGCATGATTATCTTGCTGTCTCTTATACACATCTCCGAGCCCACGAGACAGGCAG
>FYBJ01001551.1_pt1 | contig 10407 bp, 9 predicted proteins | sample 1134611 | NCBI WGS metagenome assembly FYBJ01 (sample SAMEA104116008, study PRJEB20421) | marine metagenome | isolation source: marine | reverse complement strand
AGGTCGCGGGCGTGCGGCTCGGGCTGCACCTCGCCGGGATCGGAGGGCGACAGGGGCGACTGGCCGGTATAGTGGCGCACCACATCGGCCAGCGAGCCCGCGCCGATGACCTGCGTGGCCGCGACCCAGGCGGCCTCGGGGCCGCTGGCGCGCGGGCAGAGCAGGGCGCGGTCATCCTGGGCGGCGGACATGGCGGCGGGCAGCGCGCCGGTGACGGGGACCAGCGAGCCGTCCAGGGAAAGTTCGCCCAGCGACACGGTGCTTTCCGATGCGTCCTCGGGGATGATGCCCAGCGCCGCAAGCAGGGCGACGGCGATCGGCAGGTCGAAATGGCTGCCCTCCTTGGGCAGGTCGGCGGGAGAGAGATTGATGGTGATGCGTTTGGAGGGCAGGGCGATGGCCATGGAAGACAGGGCCGAGCGCACCCGGTCGCGTGCCTCGGACACGGCCTTGTCGGGCAGGCCGACGATGGAAAAGGCCGGCAGGCCGGGCGTGACGGCGCATTGCACTTCGACCGAATGCGCCTCGACGCCTTCGAAGGCCACCGTATATGCGCGCGCCACCATCGTCGCCCTTTCCGCATTCCCTGTTAAGATTGGTAAACGCGGCTTGGTTAGCGAAGGGTTAACGCCGCCCTACAAAAGCGCCATGAAGGCGGGCCAGGCGGCGGGATCGGCGATGGTCTTGTCGCGGCAGAACCGGTTGCAAAAACCGATGCGGCGCCCGTCGATTTCCAGCACGTGCCGCACGGGACGCCCCGAATAGGGGCAGTTGGCATTTTCCGCGCCGGTTCCGTCCACGGCTTGCGCCGCAAGCGGTTCCGGGCCGGGCCAGGGGCGGGTTTCATAGGGTTTGGCGTACCAGGGCAGGGTTTTGCCGTGCACAAGGCCCATCGCGCGCCAGCGGCGGAAGGCCGGATCGGCCAGGTGGGCGTTGACATAGGTCTGCGCGGCGTCGCCCACCGGCAGGTTATAACCGGCGATACGGGCGGCCACCGGTGCAAAAAAGGCATCCGCCGCCGAATAGGCGCCGCAAAGCCAGGGACCGTCGCCGCCACAGGCGGTCCGGGCGTGGGACCAGATCGTTTCCAGCCGGTCGAGATCGGCCAGAACCGCGTCGGAAGGCGCGGAGTCGGCATAGCTGAGGCGCAGGTTCATCGGGCAGTCACCGCGCAACGCGCCAAATCCCGCGTGCATTTCCGCCGCCAGTGTCCGCGCGGTGGCGCGGGCGCGCGGATCGGCAGGCCACAGACCGGCCCTGGGGTGGCGGCTGGCCAGTTCTTCGGCAATGGCGAGGCTTTCGGAGATCACCGCGCCTTCGGGGGTGATCGCGGTGGGCACGGTGCGCGCGGGGGCAAATTCGGCCAGCTGCGCAGCCACGGAGATTTCCGAGAAATCCAACATGCGCGTGGTCCGGTCGATGCCGAATTTTTCAAACAACAGCCAGCCGCGCAGCGACCAGGAGGAATAGGCGTAATCGCCAAGGAAAAGCTGATAGGTCATGATCCCAGCCTAGCGATGGTTGATGTATTGCCAAAACGAAAGCTTTTGACGGGGCCCATCACGGATTGTGATTGACATGGCCCAGCGCCCAGCCGTCGGGGCGGATGGCAATGGTTGTGACCGAGAGATTGTCGATCCGGTGGGAAAAGGCCTGGGCGGCGGTAAGATTGTCGGCCCGCTGGATCTGGGTGAGGATCATGCCGAAATGTGCCACGACAACGATGTTGCGCCCGTAATGGGCCGCGATAAGCCGGTCGATGGCGCGGTTGACGCGCGCGGCCGAGTCATGCCAGCTTTCGCCGCCGGGGGGGCGGACATCGCCGGGGGTTTCCCAATAGGCGCGGATGCGTTCGGGATCTGTGGCTTCGATTTCGCGAAAGGATTTCAGTTCCCAGTCGCCGAAATGGATTTCGCGCAACGCCGGATCGTGCGGCAGGCGGGGGCGGTGAGCCTGAATGGCATCCGCGGTGGCCGTTGCGCGGCTGAGATCGGAACTGATGACAAGCGCGTCTGCGGGCAGGAACGCGGACAGGCGCCCAAGCGCCCCGGTGTCGGACAGATCGGCGGGCAGATCGGACCAGCCGACCATGGATTTGGCATGGGTGGGGCCGTGACGTACCAGATAAAGATTGGTCATGGCAGATCCCCGCTGAGCAGCATCGGCAGCCCCGCCACCACCAGCACGGCCAGATCGGCGCGCGCGGCGATCTGTTGGTTGAGCCTGCCCTGCGCGTCGCGAAACCGGCGTGCGAGCGCGTTGTCGGGCACCACGTCAAGGCCGACTTCGTTGGAGACCACCACAACACGTCCCCGGCAATTGTCCAGCGCCAGCAACAGGTTCCGGACTTCCAGCTCCAGATCGGATTCGGCCAGGAGGTGATTGGACAGCCACATGGTGGCGCAATCCAGCAGCGCCACCTCGGTCGGGGCGACCGTGTCCAGCGCCTCGGCGGCGGCGAGCGCGGTTTCCACCGTGCGCCATTGCGCGCCGCGCTGTGCGCGATGGGCGGCGATCTTGTCGTGCATTTCGGTGTCGAAGGCCTGAGCCGTGGCAATATAGACGCGTGGCGCGCCGGTCCGCACGACAAGCGACTCGGCAAAGGCGGATTTGCCCGAGGCCGCGCCGCCAAGGATCACGGACAGTTTTGCAAGCATGGATTCCCCCTGGCCGGTTGCGGGCGGCAAATGTGCGCAAATCCGGGCACAAGCGCAAGGTGGGCAGGTTGAATCCGGGCCGTGTTGGTGCCATTTCATGACCCATGAAGCATCATTTGTCCCTTGCCGTGATCGTCACGCTGATCGCAACGCCGCTGGTGGCGCAGGAAATCTCCGCCGGGGCGCTGGCCTCTTTTGGCGACCGGGATGTGATCGTGCTGGGGGAATTGCATGACAATGGCTTTCAGCACGCCAACCAGGCCGCGGCGGTGCGGGCGCTTGCCCCCAAGGCCGTGGTGTTTGAGATGCTGACGCCCGAAAAGGCAGGTTTGATCACGCCGGACCTTTTGGCGGATGCCGACGAACTGGGTTTGGCGCTGGACTGGGCCAATAGCGGCTGGCCGGATTTTTCGATGTATTACCCGATATTTGCCGCCAGCGGCGGGGCGGCGATCTATGGCGGACAGGTGCCGCGCGCGGTGGCGCGGGAGGTTGTGCAGAGCGGCGCGGTGGCCGAGCGTTTCGGCCCGGATGCGGCGCGGTTCGGGCTGGTGGGCGATTTGCCCGGCGCCCAACAGGCAGAGCGGGAAGCCTTGCAGATGGCGGCGCATTGCGATGCGTTGCCCGAAGACATGTTGCCGGGCATGGTGATGATCCAGAGGCTGCGGGACGCGACCCTGGCGCGCACGGTGGTGCAGGCGCTGGAAGACACGGGCGGGCCGGTGGTGGTGATCACTGGCAACGGCCATGCGCGCACCGATTGGGGGATGCCGGCGCTGTTGCCGGAGGGGCTGAATGTTGTGTCCGTGGCACAGCTGGAGGCGGCGCCAGAGGGTCCACAGCCCCATGATGCCTGGATCGTGACACCCCCTGTCGCGCGCGAAGACCCCTGCGCCGCCTTTCGCTGACGCTTGCTTGCTTGTGTCGCGCGCCCGTGCGGCCTAAGTTTGGGGCGGTTCGGCTGCGGAGGGCGCCAAATTGCTGACAGACAAGCGGATTTTGCTGATCATCGGAGGCGGAATCGCCGCGTATAAATCGCTGGAGATGATCCGGCGCCTGCGCGAGCGGGGCGCCTGGGTGACGCCGGTGCTGACCCGTGCCGGAGAGGAATTCGTGACACCGCTGGCGGTGTCGTCGCTGGCGGGCGAAAAGGTATATCGCGATCTGTTCGACCTGACGGATGAGGCCGAGATGGGCCATATCCAGCTGTCGCGCTCGGCCGATCTGATCGTGGTCGCGCCGGCGACGGCGGATTTGATGGCCAAGATGGCGCACGGGCTGGCCAATGATCTGGCCTCGACGCTGTTGTTGGCGACCGACACGCCGGTTCTGATCGCGCCGGCGATGAATGTGCGCATGTGGGAGCATCCGGCAACGCGGCGCAACGTGGCAACGCTGCGCGGCGACGGCATCGCGGTGGTTGGCCCGAACGAGGGCGACATGGCCTGCGGCGAATTCGGGCCGGGGCGGATGTCGGAACCGCTGGAGATCGTGGCGGCGATTGAAACCGCGCTGGCCGAAGGGCCGCTGACCGGGCGGCGGGTGTTGGTGACATCGGGCCCGACGCACGAGCCGATCGACCCGGTGCGCTATATCGCCAACCGCTCGTCCGGGGCGCAGGGCACGGCGATCGCGCGGGCGCTGGCGGTGATGGGGGCGGATGTGGTGTTTGTCACCGGGCCGGCGGAGGCGGACCGCCCCGAGGGGGTACATGTGGTGGAGGTGCAGACCGCAGCCGAGATGCTGGCGGCGGTGCAGGGCGTTTTGCCGGTGGATGCGGCGGTGTTCGCGGCGGCGGTGGCGGATTGGCGCGTGGCCAGCGCGTCCGGCAGCAAGATCAAGAAAGACAAGGGAAAAATGCCCGCGCTGGAATTTGCGGAGAACCCCGACATTCTGGCGATGGTAAGCCGGATGGGCGACGGGCGGCCGCGATTGGTGGTGGGGTTTGCCGCCGAAACCGACGATGTGATCGCCCACGCCACGGCCAAGCGGCTGCGCAAGGGCTGTGACTGGATCGTGGCAAATGATGTCAGCCCGGAAACCGGGATCATGGGCGGGACAGAGAACGCGGTGACGCTGATTTCCGATGCGGGGGCCGAAAGCTGGCCGCGCATGGGCAAGGACGAGGTGGCGCATCACCTGGCCAGCCGGATCGCGGCGGCGCTGGAAACATGACAGAGCCGGTAACGATCAGAGCACGCTGGGTGGAAGGGGCAGACCGCGATGTGCCGCTGCCCGACTATGCGACACCGGGCGCTGCGGGGGCCGATGTGCGTGCCAATTTCCCGCCCGATCGGCGCGGCGGCGTGGTGTTGGAGCCGGGTGCGTGTGTGTTGGTGCCGACCGGGATTTGTGTTGAAATTCCTGAAGGTTACGAAGTTCAGGTGCGGCCCCGGTCGGGGCTGGCGCTGAAACATGGCATCACGTTGCCCAACGCGCCGGGTACCATCGACAGCGATTATCGCGGGCCGCTGGGGCTGATCGTGATGAATGCCGGACGGGATCCGTTCGAGATCGCTCATGGGATGCGCATGGCGCAGCTGGTGGTCGCGCCGGTGGTGCAGGCGCGCTTCGAGATCGCCGGGGCGCTGGGCGATACCGGGCGCGGTGTGGGCGGATTTGGATCGACCGGGGTGAAATGATGGGTCTTGTTCTGGCGCTGGCCGGTCTGCTGTGGGGCATTGGTGCGATGATGAAGGCCCCGTATTCCGCGCGCTGGTCGATGATCGGTGTGCTTTATGTGGCGGTGTTGGGGATGCAGCTTGTGCTGCCCGAGGCCAATCCGCTGCGACAGGGCACGGGCGGCAGTCTGGCGATGTGGCTGATGATCGGCGGCGCCGTGGCGCTGGTGCTGAGCTATCGGCAGGGTTTGCGATGGCTGCGCAAGCGGGTGCCCGCGCCGGACCAATCGGCGGGACAGCCGGGCGATGCCCCCTTCTCTGACACCGAACTGAACCGCTATGCGCGCCATATCGTGCTGCGCGAGATTGGCGGGCTGGGACAGAAAAGGCTCAAGGACGCCAGGGTTCTGGTGATCGGCGCGGGGGGGCTTGGATCGCCCGCCTTGTTGTATCTGGCAGCCGCCGGGGTGGGCAGGATCGGCATCGTGGATGACGACGTGGTGGACAATTCCAACCTGCAACGGCAGGTGATTCACCGCGACGACGCGATCGGCACGCCCAAGGTGTTTTCGGCGCGCGATGCGATGGTGGCGCAAAACCCGTTTGTCCAGGTCAGGCCCTATCAGCGGCGTCTGGGCGAGGAAGACGCCGTCACGTTGATCGCGGATTATGATCTGGTGCTGGATGGCACGGACACTTTCGAAACCCGCTATCTGGTCAATCGCGCCTGCGTGGCGCTGCGAAAGCCGTTGATTTCGGGCGCGTTGTCCCAGTGGGAGGGACAACTGAGCGTCTTTGACCCGGCCAGTGGAACACCCTGTTATCAGTGCATTTTTCCCGAGGCCCCGGCGGCCGGTCTGGCACCCGGATGCGCCGAGGCGGGCGTGATCGGCCCGTTGCCGGGCGTGGTGGGCACGATGATGGCGGCGGAGGCGATCAAGGTGATCACCGGCGCCGGAGCGGCGCTGCGCGGCGACATGATGATCTATGACGCGCTGTGGAGCGAAACCCGCAAGATCGCCCTGAAACGGCGCGGGGACTGTCCGGTATGCGGGGAGGGCGCCCGCGCCTAAAGCACGCGCCCCAGATCCGCGATCAGATCCTCGGCATCCTCCAGCCCCACCGACAGGCGGAAAATCCCGTCCCCGGCATAGGCGCGGTAATCGGCAAGTTGAGCGCCGTCCAGCCGGAAGGACGTGTCCATCAGCGCCCGGGTGCCCATCCAGAAAATCAGGCTGCGGTGATGGCCCAGAGACACCGCGTAGTGAATGGTTTCCAGCCGTTCGATCATCGCCTGGGCCAGGGCTTCGCCCTGCTCGGCGCTGCCCACCTGGAACGAGATCATGGCGGACATGTTGCGCATCTGGCGTTGGGCCAGATCGTGCTGGGGGTGGCTGGGCAGGCCGGGATAGATCACGCGGGTCACGGCGGGGCGGGTTTCGAGCCAGCCCGCCACGGCGCTGGCCCCGGCCTCGTGCGCTTTCATGCGCAGCGGCAGCGTGGCCAGCCCGCGCGCGATCAGCCACGCGTTGAACGGTGACATCACGCCGCCATGGTGGATGGCGGCCTCGCCACGCATCCGGGCGATCAGTTCGTCGCTGCCGGCCACCGCGCCGCCCACGGCATCGCCATGCCCGCCGATATACTTGGTCACGGAATGCAGGATCAGATCGACCCCAAGCGCGCGGCAATCCTGTCCGAGCGGTGAGGCAAAGGTGGCATCGCACGACAGCAGCGCCCCGGCGTCATGGGCCAGCGCGGCGATGGCGGCAAGATCGGTCAGCCGCCCGATCGGATTGACCGGGGTTTCGGTGTGGATCAGCCGGGTATCGGGCCGAAGCGCGGCGGCCACGGCGGCGGGATCGGACATGTTCACGGTGGACACCCGGATCCCGAGACGCGGCAGCGTATCGCGGGCCAGCTCGGCAACCCCCGCATAAGACACGTCCGAGACAATGACGTGATCGCCCGCCGACAGGAAGGTGAGGAAAATCGCGGTGGCCGCGGCCATGCCCGAAGCAAGACAGAGACAATCCGCCGTGCCTTCCAGCGCGGCGATTTTCTGTTCCAGCATCCGAACGGTGGGATTGCCCCAGCGCGCATAAAGATAGGCGCTGTTGTCTTGCAGGTCATGAGCGGAAAACCCGGCCACCTGATCGGTGACGAAGGTCGAGGACATGTGCAGCGGCGGGGCCGAGGCCCCGGTGGCCGCATCCGGGCCTTCCCCGGCATGTATGGCGGTGGTCATCACGCCCCTGGGGCTGTTGCGGTGGGTCATGGTTTCCTCCGTTTGTCGCGCCAAAGGGTGCGGGCGGCAAAGATAGATTGCAAGCCCGATTGCGGCGCGAGCGTGCGGTGCTTAGGTTGGCGCCAAAGGAGACACGCCCCATGACCAACCCGCTTTTGTCCGAGTGGACAACGCCGTTTCAACTTGCCCCGTTCGATGAAATTTCAGATGCGGATTTTGCCCCGGCCTTCGAAGAGGCGCTGAGCGCGCACGAGGCCGAGGTCGCGGCGATTGCGGGGGCTGGCGCGCCGCCGACATTCGCCAACACGATCGAGGCGCTGGAGAGGGCGGGGGCGCAGCTGGACAAGGTGTTGTCGGTGTTCTTTACTGTTGCCGGAGCCGACAGCAATCCGGATCGCGAGGCATTGCAGCGCGCGTTCTCGCCCAGATTGGCGCAGCATTCGGCCGGGATTTCCTCCAACAAGGCGTTGTTTGCCCGCGTGGCGGCAGTTTGGGCGGCGCGCGACGGGCTGGACCTGAGCGACGAGCAGCGCCGCGTGCTGATGCTGACCCATCGCGGGTTCGTGCGCGCCGGCGCGGCGCTGACGGGGGCAGAGGATGCCCGGATGCAGGAGATCAAGGGGCGGCTGGCGGTGCTGGGCACGGCGTTCACGCAGAACCTTCTGGCGGATGAGCGCGACTGGTTCATGGAACTGTCTGAGACTGATCTGGAAGGTCTGCCCGATTTCGTCGTGCAGGCGGCACGGACAGCGGGGCAGGACAAGGGCGCCATGGGTCCGGTCGTGACGTTGTCACGCTCGCTGATCGTGCCCATCTTGCAGTTTTCCCCGCGCCGGGACCTGCGCGAGCGGGCGTTTCGGGCCTGGGCGGCGCGGGGTGCGAACGGGGGGGAAACCGACAACCGGGAGATCGCCGCGGAAATCCTCGCGCTGCGGCAGGAGCGGGCCGCGCTGCTTGGGTATGAGAGTTTCGCGGCCTACAAGCTGGAGACCGAGATGGCCAGGACACCGGGCGCCGTGCGCGACCTGTTGATGGCGGTATGGCAGCCGGCGCGCGCGCGGGCCGAGGCGGATGCCGCGGTGCTGACGCAGATGTTGCAAGGCGAGGGGGTGAACGGGCCGCTGGAGCCGTGGGACTGGCGCTATTACGCGGAGAAACGGCGCAAGGCCGAGCACGATCTGGATGAGGCGGCGCTGAAACCATATCTTCAACTGGACCGCATGATCGAGGCAGCCTTTGACTGTGCCAACCGGCTGTTCGGGCTTGAGTTCGCGCCGCTGGATGTTGCGTTGTATCACCCCGATTGCCGCGCCTGGGAGGTGACACGGGACGGGCGGCACGTGGCGGTGTTCATCGGGGATTATTTCGCGCGCGGCTCCAAACGATCGGGTGCGTGGTGCTCGGCGATGCGGGGGCAGGCGAAATTCCCCGAAACACAGGCGCCGGTGGTGATCAATATCTGCAATTTTGCAAAGGGCGATCCTGCGCTTCTGAGCTATGACGATGCGCGCACGCTGTTTCACGAATTTGGCCATGCGCTGCATCAGATGCTGTCGGACGTGACCTATGAAAGCGTGTCGGGAACATCCGTGGCGCGCGATTTCGTGGAACTGCCCAGCCAGTTATATGAACATTGGCTGGAGGTGCCCGAGGTGTTGGCAAAATTCGCCACCCATGTGGATACAGGCGCGCCGATGCCCAGGGCGATGCTGGACAAGGTGTTGGGCGCGGCCAATTTTGACATGGGCTTTCAGACGGTGGAATATGTGGCCTCGGCGTTGGTGGATCTGGCGTTTCATGATCGCGCGGCCCCCGCTGATCCGATGGCACGGCAGGACGAGGTTCTGACGGCGCTGGACATGCCCCACGCGATCAACATGCGCCATGCCACGCCGCATTTCGCGCATGTCTTCGCCGGCGACGGGTATTCGTCGGGCTATTACAGCTATATGTGGTCCGAAGTGATGGACGCCGACGCGTTTGCGGCTTTTGAAGAGGCTGGGAGCGCGTTCGATTCTGACACTGCCCGCGCCTTTGAAGGACATATCCTGTCAAAGGGGGGAACCGTCGAAGCAGATGACTTGTACTTGAGGTTTCGAGGGCGTTTGCCCGGTATCGAGGCGCTACTCAAGGGGCGTGGATTGGTCGCGTGACCAAGTGAAGGGGGCGCTGCCCCCTCTTGGCCTTTCAGGCCAATTCACCCCCGGGATATTTGGGGCCAAAAGAAGGCTCAGGGCGCTTCATCACTTCTTTTGGCCTGAAATATCCCGGGGAGTCGCGGGCTTGCCCGCGGCGGGGCAGAGCCCCAAAGCTCGCGCGTAGCGCGAGCCAGGCCCAACCATCGGGTGGCATCCACGATGCCGCGCCGGTGGGCGGGAGACCTTCGATTTGTTTCAGATTGTCTGGTCGTATTCGCCAACGTCCGGTTCGGTACGGATCACGTCGTTGAGGGCGTCGAAAATGGCGCGCATTTCAGCCTCGCTTTCCGCGCTTTCGCAGACCACGACCAGATTTGGGGTGTTGGATGAGGCCCGCACAAGACCCCAACTGCCATTGTCCAGGATCACGCGCGCGCCGTTGACTGTCACTACGTCCTTGATGGTGCGCCCGGCAAAGCCTTTGCCAGCTTCGTGCATGCCGACCAGCTTACCCACCAGACGTTCAAGGATGTCGTATTTCTCGGTATCGGCGGCATAGGGTGACATGGTTGGTGTTGACCATGTCTTGGGCAGAGCCTTGCGCAGGTCCGACATGGATTTGTCGGGGTTTCGGTCCATCAGCTTGCAGATCTCAACCGCCACACGCATTCCGCAGTCATAGCCGCGCCCGATTGGTTCGGCCAGGAAATAGTGGCCGGATTTTTCGAACCCCGCCAGGGCGC
>FYBJ01001453.1_pt1 | contig 10407 bp, 12 predicted proteins | sample 1134611 | NCBI WGS metagenome assembly FYBJ01 (sample SAMEA104116008, study PRJEB20421) | marine metagenome | isolation source: marine | reverse complement strand
TGGCGTTTTCCGGTATCGGGCTGTCGCCCGATGCGACGGGCGAGTTCCTGTTTTCGCTTTTCGCCGTGATCGCCATTTCGCTGCTATCAAGCTGGGTTCTGGCAGTCACGGTCACGCCGTATCTTGGCAAGCTGCTGCTCAAGGCCCCCAAGAACACCTCGGACGATCCCTACAAGGGCCCGTTCTACGGGATTTACCGCGGGGTTCTGTGGACGGCGCTGCGCGCCCGCATCCCGGTCGTTCTGACGATCATCGGGATCACCGTCTGGTCGGTCATGGCTTTCGCCCAGGTCAAGCAGGCCTTCTTCCCCGCCTCGAACACGCCTATTTTCTACGTCGAGTTCCAGATGCCGCAGGGAACCGATATCAACACGACCGACGAAGAGATGCTGCGGCTTGAGCGGATACTTCTGGATGAGGATGCTGTGACCGGGGTAACGGCCCTCGTAGGGCGGGGGGCAAGCCGCTTCATGCTGACATACAATCCGGAACAGGCGGATGCCAGCTATGGCCAGCTCATCGTCCGGGTTGCGGACGCCGCAACGATCCCGGCGATCGCGAGCAGGCTCAACCGGGATTTGCCAGCCGAATTCCCCCACGCTCTGATCCGTGTCGAAGAAATCGTGTTCGGACCGCCGGCCGGTGCCGATGTTGCAGTTCGTTTCTCGGGCCCCGATCCGGTCGTCCTGCGCCAGCTCGCGGATGATGCGATGAGGATTTACGAGGAGGCAGGAACCATCACCAATCCGCGCACCAATTGGCGGCAGCGTGAGATCCTCGTCGAACCCATCGTCGATGAGGCACGAATGCGGCTGGCTGGCGCAACGCGCGGAGCGATCGCGGATACCATCCGCTATGGAACGTCCGGACTGCGCGTTGGCGACCTACGCGAGGACGACGTGTTGATTCCGATCCATCTCCGGCTTCCCGAGAGCGAACGCGACGGAGTTGACCGCCTTCGTGACCTATCGGTGTGGTCCGATGGGGCAGGGTCCTATGTACCCATGGCCAACCTTGTCGAAAGGTTCGATCCCCGTCTTGTCGAGGCACTCATTCACAGGCGCGACCGAGAGCGGACAATCGCCGCCCTCGGCGGTGCCCGCAGCGATCTCACCGCGGATGAGGCATTCCGAAGCGTCCGCACCGAGATCGAATCCATCCCGCTTCCCGACGGTTATGCAATGGAATGGGGCGGCGAATTCGAAAGTGCGCAGATGGCTCAGGAGTCGCTTGGCAAGCAGCTTCCCCTGGGCTTCCTGGTCATGTTGACGATTTCGATTTTGATGTTCAACAAAGTCCGCCAACCGCTGATCCTGTGGCTCGTGGTGCCAATGTCCGTGACGGGCATGGTCCTGGGGTTGCTGTTCACCGGTCTGCCCTTCACATTTACGGCCCTGCTCGGCTTCCTGTCGCTTTCGGGAATGTTGATGAAGAACGCAATCGTTCTCATCGAAGAGATCGACTTTCTACGTGCACAGGGTGTGCCCGATTACAAGGCGGTGATCGACGGCTCAGTCAGCCGTCTTCGCCCTGTGGTGCTCGCCGCCGGCACGACGATCTTTGGCATGATTCCGCTTCTGCCCGATGCGTTTTTTGCCTCGATGGCGGTGACGATCATGGGCGGCCTCGCCTTTGCTTCGGTCCTGACGCTCGTCGCGGTTCCGGTGCTCTATGCGCTTCTGTTCCGGATACGGCCACCGAAACGGGACGCACAGTCGGACGGCCTAGCGGCGACCGCCTGACACAACGATCCTCCCTAAAATAGGATTTCGAGCCAATTTGAGGATAGCGGAATGGCCCAGAAAAAACAAAACCGGAGTGGATCGTCGCGAAGCTCCGGGAGTCCGACGATCCCAGGGCGCCTCGTGCGGTGTCCTATGGGACAAGCAGGTGGTGCGCCAGCGGCTGGCAGACTGCCAGACGAGGATCGCGGCGGGACGGCAGCTGGTCTATCATGCCGCAGGTCTGGACGCGGCGGGCCACGATTGCGTGCAAGAGGTCTCGATGGTCAAGGCCTATTGCGGCGAACTGGTAAACAGCGTGCTCTACGACTGCGTCCAGTTTCACGGCGGCATGGGCTATATGCGCGAAACCCCGGTTGAACGCATGTCGCGCGACGCCCGTGTTCAGGCCATCGGCGGCGGTGCGAGCGAGGTCATGCTGGAAGAAGTCGCCAAGCGCATGTGAGCTTCCCTATCCAGCAAATCAACGATCTACAGAAACAAGGACGAAACAGATGAATTTGGAAGCCACTCAACGCCAACCGGTCGCAAGACTGACCCGAGAGATCTCAATAATACTCATCGGCACAATACTTCTGACACTATCCGCCAAAATCGCGGTGCCGTTCTACCCGGTACCGATGTCAACACAAACCCTGGTGGTCTTGGGTCTCGGCCTTTTCCTGGGGCCGGTGCGCAGTAGTCTAGTTGTCGCTGCGTACCTTCTGGAAGGTCTGTTTGGCCTGCCGGTTTTCGCTGGCACGCCTCCCGCACCGGCGGGTCTGGCCTATTTTGCGGGTCCCACTGGCGGATTCTTGATTGGGTTTGCGCTCGCGGCGGCGGCTGCAGGATGGATGGTTCAAAAGCTGGCAGGGCTTCCGCCTTCAATCAGAGCATCTGTAGCGGTCCTCTCCGGTTCGATACTTATGTATTGCGCAGGGCTATTCTGGTTGGGTGGCTTTGTCGGCTATGGCGAAAAATTGCTGAACGCCGGGCTTTACCCGTTCCTGCTTGGAGACCTGACGAAGGCAGCAATTGCTGTAGTGCTGTATACAGGTTTCCATAATCGGGGTCACGCTTGACTGCTGGGCTTTGTTGCCTTGTTCCAGCGCCGGTTCTGACCGGCGCTGGACGCCAGCCCGAGGCTTCCAAAGCTATGCAAAGCAAAAGGCGGCTTTGCAAGTCCCAGACTTTTCACTGTCAGAAAGTGGTCGTATTCAATGACAAAACGCAGCATGTTTCACACAGAGCCGGAACCGTGTCGCGCGCGTGCAGAACAGGTGGCCGAGGGAATCCTGAGGATCGTTGCGAGCAATCCCGGGAAGATGACCTATCACGGGACGAACAGCTACATCATTGATACACCTGACGGTCGGTTCATTCTCGATCCGGGTCCAGCAGAAGACAGTGCACATTTCGAAGCAATTGTCGAGAATCTGGGAGGCAACCCGGCCGGAATTCTAGTGTCACACCACCATTCCGATCATTTCGGTGCCGTGCCGGGATTGCGCGAACGGACAGGTCTGCCCGTTTATGTTTCGCGTGCCTTTCCAGACGATGCATTTCAACCCGACGGGTTTTTGGAAGACGGGCAAAGGATTGCCGGTCTTACTGTCCTTCACACACCCGGTCACGCGAGCGATCACCTCTGCTTTGCGAGGCTGGATGGAGTGTTATTCACGGGCGACCACGTGATGAGTTGGAACAGTTCGATCGTCAGCCCCCCTGACGGCAACATGCGTGATTACTGCGACCAGCTTCAACGGCTTATTGATCGCGACGATAGGATCTGCCTGCCGGGTCACGGGCCCGTACTCCAGGATCCGCGCCCTTACATCGAACGGTTACTTGCCAACCGGATGCGCCGCGAGACCCAGATCCTCAAGCATCTCCTAAATACTTCCGATACAGTCCAGAATATCGCCGCTTCAGTCTACAAGAAATCTGACCCGCATATTGCAATGGCCGCCGAAAGGAATGTTGTGGCTCATTTACAGAAACTTCTTTCTGAATCGCGAGTGGCTCAGGAAGAAGGGATCTGGAGGGTAAATTAACATAAACTTCATTATGCGAACTTATACTTAGTGTTGTGATAGTATATTTTCGTATGTATGCTGAGGTCTGTCACAGAGGGTCCTCAGCATGCGTCATTTACTCAAGAAGCTTCTCCCCTCGGTCGTAGTCGCTTTAACCGTGACAGGCCTTTCGCTACCGATGTCCGCCCGAGCGCAGACATACCCGATCGATTGCGCGATCCTCTTGTGTCTCTCTGGTGGTTGGCCCGCTTCCGTGCCATGCGCCAGAGCCCGCGCCGAATTCATCCGACGCATTACGCCTTGGCCGGTGGAACCGCCGCTTCAGATCTGGCGCTGTCCCATGGGCGCGTCCTTTGAGGCCGCTCCAGCAGCAAACAGTGCAGACCGCATCTTTGAAGCGTTCTTCCAGAACAACAGCACTGGACCGCGACAATCCTTTCCAGCGCGCGATACCGCTGACCCAATTACGGCTGCTTGGCGTACCCCAGAAGCCCCAGAATTCCTTGTTCCCGCCGACCAGGCCCTCCGGCTCGTTCAAGACCGCGCGGACATCGACATCAGCGGACCTGAGTTCAACTTCGTACGATCCATCCGAGTCTTTGATGTCCGGTATGCGCGACAGCATGAATCCGGACGTGACGGCGACTGCAATCGTAGCGCCACAGTGGTCGTCGGCACATACGGAACCCAAGGCGAATTCGCCTGGCAGAGGTCCTCCATCACCGCCCTACCCTCCGCCCATATCGGTCTCGAACGCTGGGGCCAGAATTGCCCCGGCATCTATCACCGTTCCGTCTTCGTTGACTGGCGTGACTATGAAGGGAACTACGGCTTTGAGCAGGTGAACTACTAGCGCCGACAAAGACAGCGTTTGCATTCATCCGTGTTGACCCGAGTGCTCTGAGTTACTCAATTACCGGTCGTTCGCTGCCGTCGATGCCAAGGTCCGGAGAGCGGACAAAACCGACCTTGGATTTCAGAACTTTGCTGACGCAGCATGACTTTGCACGCGCGGCACAGCCCATGTTGCAAAGCGGCGCAAGTCACAGAAGCGGTCATTGAAAGCCGGTCTGAAACAGGAAATTCAAACCACCTTTTTGCTGCGGTCGCCTTCGACAGTCGAGACGCGGGACAAACCGAACTTGTGCTGGTGCAGCTATTGTTCATGTAGCATTGTTCGCAGTTGCAGCTAGTTTATTATTGCGATGCGACTTGGGTCGCCAAAGTGGTCGCTAGATTTAAAGTGGTCGTTAAATTTTACCCTTTGTTGAGTGCTGACGGTTCGTGATGAGAGCGGGAACAGGTATTGCCGCGGCCCTTATTGTGTCTACGCCCATCAGGCGGTCACCACCTTGCGAAAACGGGGATTCAATGCCCGCCGCCTTGACGGAGGCCTGCCGAAACGGCGTGCAGACAAGCGTGAGGTGGCGCAGGTAAGTTCAGACTGAGGGCTGACTCGCCCTAGCAGGTCATGTCACCTTCGCCGGTTTCCGGACGGTTGAACAAGACCCTGATATTGCGCTTGATCAGGTTATTCCAGACCAGGCTCGGAAAGCTTTTCAGGAAATCGCGGCCGGAACCAAGGCCCGCTTGACGCAAAGTCCGAAAGGCGATCGTGGGAACGGCAGGGCGAAAGAAGCTTCTGGCGCGAACTGGTCGGTTTGAGAGCAACGCGACCAACGCCTTGAATGTCGCAGACGGATCGTTCCAGTCCGACTTGAAAACGACACAGCCGCTGCGGTTGATGATAAAGACCGAATTCGGCAGGCCCCCAAAGGCCCGGTGCGCCGTCCCTTCAAGATCATCAACCAGTACATTTCGGGACTCACCGTCGTCGACCAGCCAACGCGCACAGGCAGTTTTGTTATCCATCCCGCGATGAGCGGGAATATCAGCGCCCGGATGCGCTTCGCGGACGTAGAGCACCACGCTGTCGACCTGATCACCAAACTGTTGCAGCGCATTCATTTTCCGGCGCCTGCTTTGGAACAGCGGGCAGGTGATGCTGCCGAGTTCGACAACCAGAAACTGAGCATCGAATTCCAGCATTCGACGGGAATTGCCGCTTGTATCGAAGAGTTAGACGTTCGGTGCCTTCTGTCCGACACCGGGTCCGGCAGGCGTGTGGAAATCATACTTTTCCGCCGAGAATTCATCATAGTTATAGTGGGTCATACTGCGCCTCCGTTCACATGATTTGTATAGTTCGACTTGTCCGCCACAGTCCAATGGGTCAGGCGCCCCGCGATGTTATCGGTCAGTGTATGAGGCTGGGAAAACCTGATCGTCGAAAGCGTCGCCTCGACGTCCTGCACGCTTGGAAATCGATAGACAGTGTCGGGAAATCCATCCACTGCTCGTCGGTCAGCCGTCGAGCGATAGCATAACACAAAACGGCCACCAGGGCGAAGAACGCGAAACGCCTCTGTGAGGTGGGCGGCAGGGTCCGGCCAGAAATAGATCGTATGCACCGAAAGCGCCTTGTCGAAACTGTTGTCGGGAAAAGGCAGTGCAGAGGTATCGGCACAATCTAACGTCAGGCGCGCCTCCCAGACTGCATCGCGGTTGCGCGCACGGGCGCGCTTCAGCATGACCTCGGAGAAATCCACGCCAGCGCTGTCCGAAAGGCGCACCATCGCGTCTGCCGCGCAAAGCGCCTCACCGTGACCGCAGCCGATGTCGATCAGGCTGTCGCCATCCGCCAGATCGAGGAGTTGCAGAGCGCGCGCGTTCTCGGGCCGCGTCTCGCGCGCCATGACTCGGGCAACGATTGCGCCAAGCAGGCCTGTGGGACGGCGGCTCTGACGGGCGATGAATTCTGGTTTTGTCATGTTTGTCACTCCAGATGGGGGTTATTCGGCATCTTCCAGAACGCGCTGAAGCGTGCGGACGGAATGCCAGGTCTGCGTCGAACAGAAGGGGCCCGCACAGCCACGGAGGGTGATCGTCTCGGGGCTTTGCTGCGTGATCTTGCCGCGATAGGTGCGCCCGTTTTCGGGGTTCATCAGCCGACCGGACCAGCCGACCGCAGGTCAATTCGGAGCCGGCCTCGCAAGGCTCAAACCGGACGATGATGCCAAGGCCGGGCGACGCGTAAGCACCCCTGAGATCGTCAGCACGCGCATTCGATGCTGCGAGCCCAGCGAAGATCGCGAGTGCCAGCGCCACAAAGCGGGCAGATTTCAACGAGTGCGGCTTGGCCACTTTCAGAAAGGCTTGGTGATAGCCGGGATACTCCGTCCCCATGAGCCGGTCCCACCAGGTAAAGTAGAGACCAAGATTATAGCCGGCGTGGGCATGATGCAGGTCGTGATGGGTGACGGTTGTCATCCAGTCGAAAAGTGGTCTGCCCCGCCTGTCAGCCGGGAAAAGCTCGTAGCCCGAATGCCCGATGGCGTTGCGAAGCATCATGTGCGTGACGAAGATCACGATCGCCATGGGATGCGCGGGCAGGACAAGCAGGATCAACGGCAGGTAGATCGCATTGGCCACCGCCTCGCCCAGATCGAAGCTGTAGGAGGTGAAAGGCGTCGGGTTGTGCGACCGGTGATGAAGCCGGTGAAACCGGCGAAAGAGCGGCGGATAATGCAGCAGGCGGTGTGACCAGTAGAACCACGCGTCGTGGGCGACGATCAGAACCGCCGTGCTGAACACGAGATAGGTCCAGCCATAAGTTTCAATCTCGGTATAGATCGGGACGATCCCGGCCTCGGCGCCCAGAACGATCAGCGTCCCGTTCAGGGCAAAAACCAGAACCGTGCGCAGGCTGGCAAGGATTTCACGTCGAATCTGGCCTTGCGGCGGCGCGTCGGCTCGGATCTTCCGCGCACGAAACCGTGCGGCCAGCATCAGGTTCACTGTCAAGTAGACGCCGCCTGCGCCGATGAAATAGCGCAGAAAATCCGTTGCAAGAACGCCGGAGAATACTCCGGCAAGATGGCTGAAAAAACATGGCTCCGTCATGACGATCTCCTCTTTGGGTATGCTCACGATCACATGGGACGATGGGGCATGGCGGCGCGCGCCAATTTCGGAAACAGCGCCGCGAATTCCGGAATCAGTCCGACTTTTTCAGAATCGACGCGGCGAACACGGTTGACCGGTTCGCCGGTCTAGGCTTCGCTTAAGCCATGGAAGACTTGGGCCTGAGAATTGACGTCTTTTTGCGGGGCGGCGCGGTGACCGCGCTGGCGGCTTGTGCGCTGATCTTCCTTGCCGATCGTACCCGCTGGCCCAGGGGTCTTTCGGTGCCTGCCCTCTGCCTCGGGCTTGGTGCCTACATGCTGGTATCAACGCCGAACCTTGGACTTTCCGGGAGCCGGGCAGAGACCGGCCTTATCATCATGGCGAGTGTGGTGCCGGTCCTGGCGGTCTGGGCCGGGGCCGAAATATTCCTCGACCGACCGGTCTACCGGCTCTGGCACGGCGTGCTGGCAGTCTTGGTCGCCGCGGGTGCCTGGCTTGTTCCTATCGTGCCTTTCGCGGCGACGTTCCGAGGTGCCCTTGTCGTCTTGCTCTATGCGGGCTTGCTCTACATCGCGTTGTCCACTGCCGCCGACGATCTGGTCGAAGCCCGCCGTCGGTTCCGCAGATGGTTCGTGGCGCTCATAGCCATGGCCGGTCTCGTGATCTCGCTTGTCGAACTCCTGAGGCTCGATGCTGACCTGCCGCCCGTGGTGTACCCGCTCCATGCCCTGGCGTTTCTGGTGCTGACAATGCTGTTCCTCCTCTGGGCGGTGCGGATCGCGCCGGATCTCTGGCCCCTTCGGCAGGAAACGCAAGGGCGTCCCGCCATGCCCATTTCCGCTGGCGATGCCGCAGTGCTGCAAAGGGTCGAGGTGGCGATGGCCGAGGGTATCTGGCGACAAGAAGGGCTTACGATCGCGCAACTCGCGTTAGCTGTGGATGCCCCTGATCACCGGGTACGACGTGCAGTTAATAAGGGACTTGGGTATCGCAATTTCGCGCAGTTCATTAACAGGCACAGAATTAATGCCGCGCGTGAAATCCTTTCCGATCGTTCACGTGCCGATACACCCATCCTGTCGATCGCATACGACGTCGGGTTTGCCTCTGTCGGGCCGTTCAACCGCGCGTTCAGAGACCAAACGGGTCAGTCACCTAAGCAATTCCGCACGATCAGTGTGCAAAGTCGGAATGCCAGCGGGAAGCGCTAAATTGACGCGCTCAGGAATTTCGCCGCAGTTCGCTGAATCTCAAAAATAGCCGCCAATAGCTGCAAACCTGCACTGATTTCCAACATCGACGCGCAGGACAGAGGTCGCCCGTATAGGGTCGGCACATCAATTACTCAAAACGGAGATGTGTCATGCGCACCTTAATTCTCGCTATACTGCTATCGCCATCAGGTTTCACCCAAATCGTGGCTCAGACGATGCCTCCAATGCCGCCAACCACATATCCCGAACCCGGAACATTTTGTGGTTTTCTAGTCCTCTGCCCTAAAGATGCTGAGCCCAAGGATGACGACGGACATGGTCTTCGCGATCGGGAACACTGACGGTCCGATAGCAGATGTTGTTTCGGAACAGTTGAATTGAAACTATGTTCTTCATCACCGCCGTATAGTTCGGTCGCGGCGACGAGTCAGTTGGAAATCCAACGATCTTAACAGCATTGAATGAAGGCTCCGGGGCCATCGCTGTTTGCGTGAATTTTCTTTGTGCAAGAACGATCAAATTCTGCACAAGTAATAACTGCACCGACACAAGCCCGTTCCGTCGGCAACCTATAAATTCGTCGGTCGAGTATCGCTGCAGATTGTATCAATGACCGGTTCTTGCGCCGCACCGCAGGGCAGATAATTTTGCATATGCAGAATTTTCCGTCCTGCGTGCGCACGCTGCGAGAAATCTGAATTCACAGGTTGGGCTCCGAGTCCGCATTCGCCGCATGCGGCCCCAATGTCTGGTATGCTGGCGTACCCTATCCATCAATATGAACTGGCGGCTACCTGAGAAGCCTATTCGCTGTCGCCGCTTCCGATCCGCTTCAAACCGTCGAAGTCGATTTCCTGCTTCTGATCGTCACTTATGTCCGGCCGGATTTCCGATATTGGCTTGGGCCCATGGACGTCCCACATCACCGCATGCGCGCCTGTAGACCAGCGATAAACCCAACCAACAACGCTGCACCCATCGGTCCCGATCAGATTGGCGATCGCAACGCCTTCACCTTTATCATTGTCCACTGTTTACTGACTTCCTGCACTTTGACGCTGCAATCGCGGCATCGTGTTCCCAGGCTTCGCCTGCACAGCATGACGCAATTGGTGGATGTTGGCTGATTACTCTTCCTTGAAGGAGCTCACTTCACGAGGGGACATCCAATGTGGTTCGCCCCAAAATTTCTTTGTTTTCAAATCTTGTGGTCGGGCTCCGTGGCGGCTTCGACGATCGACAAGACTTCATCTTTGTCAAAGCCAATGACCCTCGCCAGAACTGTAAACTCCACGACGTCGATACGACGCTCGCCGCTTTCGAGACGTGCCACAAACGACTGGTGGCGTTTGAGCTTCGCCGCCAACTGCTGCTGGCTGAGACCCGCATTCTGACGTGCATCAACCAACGCACGGACGAGCGCCAACTGGCCATTTGTTCTGATTGTTTTCGCCACGCGTCACATACCTT
>FYBJ01000747.1_pt1 | contig 10433 bp, 6 predicted proteins | sample 1134611 | NCBI WGS metagenome assembly FYBJ01 (sample SAMEA104116008, study PRJEB20421) | marine metagenome | isolation source: marine | reverse complement strand
ACATAGGCTTTTTTCTCCTCATCTGATTTGGGTTTTAGGGCGATTAATTCCTCCACCCAAAGATGCAGTGGTTTTTCTTTTTCCTGCTTCAGATGCGGCAGCACTAAGGCTAATGTTTCTCCTAAATCACCTGTAGCACTGTAACTCTCCAAAAACAGCCACTCCGGAATGTTCGCCAATTCGATACACCATTCTCGCAAAAGAGTTGTTTTTACCGGTCTTGATGGTCTTTTACCTGTGAATAGGGCAATGGCCCAAAGTTTATCTAAATCACCTGCAGATTGGAAAAATGAAACCAATGCCTCAATCTTCGCATTTGTCTTATTGGTCATTTCTATTTTTTGTAAGGTCTCTGCAAAATCTCTCATTCGGCTGCTATCGTTTTTTCAGATTTTGACAATTCTTCCTCACCATAAAGGGTATTTAATTCTTTAGCGTAAATCCCTTGCTCATTCAAGTATTTGGACAATACGGCCTGATAGCCATGTGTTACATAGACTTTCTCTGCTTCTGTCTCTTTTATGGTTTGTAGCAATCCATCCCAATCGGCGTGATCACTAATTACAAATCCGGCATCCGCCCCTCTCCAACGTCGATTACCACGAATTTGCATCCAACCGGAGCAAATCGCAGTCGCAGCATTCGGAATTCGCTTTAGCATTCGACTTCCCAAAAGGGCAGGCGGCAAAACCACAATATTGTTTTGTACTTCTTTTTTATCAAAATCGGCAGTAATCAATTTAGATTCAGGCAAATCAATGCCGACCGAAGAAATTGCTGAATTCAGTTTATCAATAGCTGAATGCACATAAATCGGTGCTGTATTTTCTACTAATTTTAGAATTCGCTGTGCTTTCCCTAGGCTATATCCGAAAAAAACAGAAGTCCTATTATTCTTTTGATTTTCTGCAATCCAATCGACTACTTCGTTTTGCAATTGCTCCTCCGATTTCCATTTATAAATGGGAAGACCAAAGGTACTTTCGGTAATCAATTCGTGACACTTCACCGGTTCAAAAGGCGTCGTTAAAAAATCAGGCTGCGTTTTATAATCACCCGTAAATACAACCACATATCCTTTGTATTCCAATTTGATTTGGGCGGATCCTATGATATGCCCAGCCGGGGAAAAAGTCACTTTTACACCGTTGATAGTTTTCGTTTCGTTGTATCCCAAACTATCAATTTGAATATTTGCTCCAATCCGATGTTGCAAAATAGGCTTGCTATGGTGGTGGCATAAATACTTTTTATTTCCCCATCTTGCATGATCGGCATGACCATGCGAAATGATCGCATAATCTACCGGCCGCCAGGGGTCTAAATAGAACTTACCGGGCTTGCAATAAATGCCTTTATTGGTATAGGTTACGAAACTCAAAAGTATTTGTGATTAAAATGTAAAAATACGAACAAAAAGTCTTTTGAAAATTCGATTGGTAGCCAGATGTAATGGTATCGCCTTTTTTTTATTACATTCGCAATACAGCAGAAATGTATTTTTAAGAAGAGAAGTGAAATGGATTCAACATTAAAAAAGCACTGGGAAAATGTATATCAGAATAAAACTCCAGAGCAAGTTAGCTGGACTCAAAAATTCCCAAAAACCTCTTTGGATTTAATAGCTCAATTTGATGTTGATTTATCAAGTAAAATCATAGATGTTGGGGGCGGTGATAGTCATTTGGTGGATTTTTTAATTGATGAGGGGTATGAAAATATTTCGGTTTTGGACATTTCATCAAAAGCTATTGAAAGAGCTAAAGACAGACTCGCCGACAAAGAGCAAAACATACATTGGATCATTTCAAATATTCTTGATTTTATGCCCGAAACTAAATATGATGTTTGGCATGATAGAGCTGCATTTCATTTTCTAACGTCCAAAAAAGATATTGAGAGTTATGTGAAAATTGTAAGTCAATTTGCAAATCACATTGTGCTGGGAACATTTTCAAAAAATGGGCCTTTAAAATGCAGTGGATTACCCATTAGCCAATACAACGCTGAAGATTTACAAGCGTTACTAAAATCTGATTTCGAATTGGTATCAAGTCATTATGAAGATCACACTACCCCTTTCGATACGCAACAAAACTTTTTGTTTTGTAGTTTTCGGCGAAAAACAATTTGATATCTTGCTTTTCGATAGAATTTATTTCTTGCATGGAAAATAAATCACATCATCATACCTTTATTTTAAATTTTGCTGAGTGCTATTCGGTATTGAAATGGAACCAGACATTGTAAAAAAACAAATCATAAAAGGATATCGGAAATTTATTTTTGATCGTTATCAGTATGATAAGATTGCTAAAAATTATGATATTCCGATTTCCATCACCGAAGACATTCTAACGGAGCTACGCGAGTATTATTTAAAACATATATATCCCGAATACAAGGAACGAAAAGCTCTTGATCAGGCATTTAAAAGTTTAGATAATTACATTCAGCAACCACAAAAGTTAATTTCCATTTTATTGGACGCTTCTCGATTATTATTTAAATATAGGCGTCACTTACCTAAGATTTTAGGCACAGGATTAAAAGCTTTAAAGACTTTCAATTCAGCATCTAAATTTGAGCAGACTTTTGTCGACCAGGCGATCCATCAGAAATTAAAAGGACCTTATACCGAAAAGAAAACTAAAGTTCTTTTACGAGCTATACCTAAAGATGAAATTGACGATTTCATCGCTACATCCCAAGCTTTATTCGAAACATTACATGATCGACCTCAGGTTAAAAAGATAAAAGAAATTATTTCGTACATCATTGGAGTGATGAAAAAGAATGCACATCGCTATACTAAAGATCAGATTAAAGGATTGGAAATGGGATTTGCTTTATTGGACGAAGGGGATCGATTACTTCAAAAGCTGAATCCGAAAGATCAGCGTAAACTCATTTACCTGATTACAGAAATTGAAACAGATATGTTAGCAACCATAAAATAAAAGACACAAAAAAACCTCTTCAAAAGTTGAAGAGGTTTTTTGTTGGCCCACTAGGACTCGAACCTAGAATAACGGCACCAAAAACCGGTGTGTTACCATTACACCATGGGCCAATGCTAAAAGCGGATGCAAATTTAAAGCAATCTTTCAATTTTTCTAACAATTTTATTCAAATTTTGAATTTAACAAACTTTTAAAAGCTTTTAAACGTTTCTTAGAAGCTTAACAGCTTTAAATTCTTAAATTCGTCTAGTTATTTCAAACCATATGACTTCAGAAAAATTCAATAAATGGAACCTTATTTTAGGTTGGTTCTCTTTTGCTGTTGCCCTGATTACCTATTCTTTAACTCTTGAACCCACAGTTAGTGCTTGGGATGTAGGAGAATATATCTCAACCGCGATAAAACTGGAGGTAGGTCACCCACCGGGAGCACCTTTATTTCAAATGTTAGGAGCATTTTTTGCTATGTTCACTTCGGATGTTTCGCAAATTGCGAAAATGGTAAACTTTATGTCAGCTTTGGCTAGTGCATTTACCATCCTATTTATGTTTTGGACCATCACAATTTTAGCCTTGAAATTGGCTGCAAAACAATCTAAAAAAGTTTCTGAAGGAAAATACATTGCCATTTTAGGAAGTAGTTTGGCAGGTTCTTTAGCATACACCTTTTCAGATAGTTTCTGGTTTAGCGCTGTTGAAGGGGAAGTATATGCGATGTCATCCTTCTTAATGGCCATTCTATTTTGGTTAGGATTGAAATGGGAAAGCGAAATTGATACGCCTCGAGGAAACAAATGGCTGATTCTAATCAGCTTTATTGTGGGGCTCTCCTTTGGAGTTCATATTTTATCGCTTTTGGTAATTCCGTCAATTGTAATGTTGTATTTCTTTAAAACATACAAGAACATTACAATTAAAACAACAGCCATTGCATCGGTTGTATCTGTTTTAATTTTAGCTTTTGTATTTAAATTTTTATTCCCATTTACTTTAAAATTCTTTAGCGCATCTGAGTTGTTTTTCATCAACAGTATTGGGTTACCGTATAACTCGGGAAGTATCATCGCAGCCATTATTTTAATCGGTGCGTTTTACTTCGGACTTAAAAAAACAAGAGAACAAAATAAGGTGCATGCCAATACGTTGATCTTATCTGTAATGTTCATCATGATTGGTTTCTCATCGTGGATGATGTTACCTATTCGAGCAAATGCAAATACTACCATTAATGAAAATAATCCTTCTAGTGCGCGAGAATTACTAGCCTACTACGAACGTGAACAATACGGAGATGCCAATGTTTTTTATGATACCTATTACTCAAATTCGTACAGTAGAGAGCAGGATCCGAATCAGCCTTATCGAGATGACAAACCTAAATACGAGAAAAAAGATGGTAAATATGTTATCGTAAACAAGTATAAAAATGTTGTTCCGAATTGGTCAGATAAGCACAAAGGATTTATTCCTAGAATGGTTGATCCATCCAAAGAGAAAATGTACAAAGCGATTGCAGGTATCAAACCAAATAGCAAACGCCGACCAACATTTGCAGAAAACATAAAATTTATGGTAAGCTTCCAGTTTGGCTATATGTACGGAAGATACTTTATGTGGAACTTTGTGGGTCGTCAAAATGATATTCAAGGAAATCTAGATATTTTTAATGGTAATTGGCTTAGTGGCATCAAATTCATTGATGAAATGCGATTAGGATCACAAGATAATTTACCGAGTCAGGTTTTAGAAAATAAAGGGCGAAACACCTATTATTTTTTACCACTAATTCTGGGATTAATCGGATTGTTATTTCACATAAGAAATGACAAAGAAAACTTTTACACATTACTTGTATTCTTTGTTTTCACAGGATTCGCGATTATCTTTTATACCAATCCTAAACCTTTTGAACCGAGAGAACGAGATTATGCTGTTGTTGGAAGTTTTTACATTTTCGCCATATGGATTGGTATTGGTGTTTATGCCTTATATGAATACTTAAAACAATTTGCCAATAAAAAGACCATTGCAATTACGGTTAGTTTACTGTCTTTACTTTTAGTACCTACTTTAATGGCGTCTGAGAACTGGGATGATCATGACAGATCTAACCGTTATACAACGCGTCTTAATGCTCAAGCATATTTAGAAAGTTGCGATAAAAATTCCATCATGTTCACTATTGGTGATAATGATACTTTCCCACTTTGGTATATGCAAGAAGTGGAAGGTATTCGAACGGATATTAAATTAGTGAACACAAGTCTTTTTGCTACAGATTGGTACATTGATCAGATGAAACGTGCGACGTATGACGCGCCTCCTATTCCGTCGCAATTAACTCATGATCAATATAAATATGGAAGTTTGGATATTGCCTACTATATTGAACATCCTAGGTTTAAGGATGGTGCGATTTCTATACAGGATTTTATGCGATGGATAGCATCGGAAAATGATGCGACTTATTACATCGATGAGGAAAATGATGTGCGTGAAAAGTTCTATCCGACGAACAAGATCAGAATTCCGGTGAACAAAGAAAACGTTTTGAAAAGTGGAATTGTAGCCCAAAAGGATGCCGATAAAATTCTACCTTATATTGACATTGAAATAGATAAGAGAGGAATTACTAAGAATCGAATATTAATGCTTGATATTCTGGCTAATTTTGATTGGAAACGCCCAATCTATTTCACGGGAGGAGCAAATGCAGAAGAAGAATACATTTGGTTAAAAGATTACCTACAGTTAGATGGAGTTGCATTTAAATTAGTGCCAATCAGAACTCCGACCAAACTTTACAATCAGGAAGGTAAACTGGTTCGAGAATTAACCCTATTTGATATAGGACGCATTGATCCGCAGAAAATGGAAAAAAATCTGATGGATTTAGATTGGCGAAATATTAATGATGGTAAAATCTACCTTGACGAACAAACCAAAAGAAATACCATTTCATTGAGAAATAGTTTCCAACGATTATCGGATGCGTATGCGATTCAAGGTGATACGTTAAAGGCCAAGGAAATGTTAGACTTCTCAATTGAAAAGATGCCTATCAAGGATTTTGATCACTACACTTTATCTGTTGGTTATCCAGAAATGTATTACAAGCTTGAAGCAAAAAAAGAAGCTAGAGAAACTGCAGAAACCTTGTTGCAATTGTATAAAGAGAAGGCATTATGGTTAAGCACATTCTCCAAGGAGTTCACAGAAATTATCATTGATGAAATAGACACAACCCTATACATTTATAATTCAATCTTAAGTGACATCAAACAATATGACGAAGAGGATTATTTTAAAGGAAAACAAGAAGAATTTACCACGGTGATGAAACTATTTAGTCACCTGATTGAAGAATAAAAAAAAGCTCCAATTCGGAGCTTTTTTTATACATATTGTTGAACGAGATCAATTAAAGTTGTTGCTTCTTGATGACCCGTTTGTCGCCATTTCATTTCGCCATCTTTATAAATCATAAACGTCGGATTCCCTTTGACTTGGAGGGCATCTGCTAAGATTTCATTTTTCCTAATGTCAATTTTAATCACTTTGGCAGAAGCACCTAAAGTAGCAGCAACATCACGAAGTGTATCTAAGCTATTTTCAGCTTCATCCCAATCCGAATAGAAGTCTATTAAGACGGGTTTACTAACATTGATAATTTCACCAAACTTGGCCATAGGGTATCGAATTTTAGGGGGAAAACAATTCGAATTTTCAAACTGCTCCTCTACAAATATAAAAATTTTACCCAAATAGATTGATTATCAGGCTTTTTTAAGTTCAATTACTGTAATCTCTGGCCAAATTCCGACTCGACCAGGAAACGCATGATAACCAAATCCGCGATTTACATTGATGTATCTATCGAACTCCTCGTAAAGGCCTGCCCATTGTTTGTAGACATATTTCGATGGACTCCACTTAATAAGTCCAGGAATTTCAATTCCCATTTGAAGTCCGTGAGTATGACCGCTTAGGGTTAATTGATAATTAAAATCGTCTTCCTTAACCATATATTCCCAATGACTTGGATCATGTGTCATAAGAATTTTAAAATCTTCTTTTTGCACCTCTTTTGAAGCCTTTTTCAGATCTCCTTCCTGATTAAATCCTCTACCCCAATTCTCAACTCCTAATAAGGCAATTTTATCTGAACCTTTTTCTAAATATCGATGTTCGTCTAATAATAATTCAAAACCAATCTTCTTATGAATATCCTTAACGGCCTGAAAGTTTTCTTCCTTTGCTTCACGACTTCCCCAGCTCATATAATCACCATAATCATGATTTCCTAAGATTGAATATTTGCCCTCTTTCGCTTTTAATTGAGAGAAGACATCTATCCAATTATCCATTTCATCAGCTTTATTATTCACAATATCACCTGTAAATAAAAGCAAATCAGAATCTTGCTGATTAATCAAATCAACACCGTATTGAATTTTCTCTTTATTGGTAAAACTACCAGAATGGATATCAGAAATCTGAGTAATTGTGAATCCGTCAAAAGCATCCGGAAGATCCTTAAAACTGAGTTGATATTTTAAAACTTTGTAATTGTACTTTCCCTGAATGATACCATAGATAAATGATGTAAACGGAATAGCAGCCAGAAACAAAGCAATCTGAGATACAAATTTTCTTCTGCCCGGAATTGATTTTGTTTCTGCGGATGAAATTGCAGAGACCCCTTTAACTGCCAATCGATAAATGTCTTCACCTAACATCACAAAAATGATCACCAATTTGGGAAGAAGAACAGTCAACAGTAATCCGAAGGTTAATTGACCTTTCGGTGTCTGACCCGTACTTCTAGAGAAGGTTAACATAGTCGCGAAAAAGTAGATGTACACCGCAATACTTACCGCCAAAAATCCGAAGCGAACGAATTTACTTTTAGAGATGGTTTTGAAAGCTTGAAAAGAATAAATTTCAACAGCAATGATCAATGTAGCCAGAAGTAATAATGGGAAAATCCAACGAGACATAAGGTCTTTTTTAACAGCGCAAAGATACTTTATATTAACAGATTCAATTTTAAGTTCCTGTTAAAGTTTCGTAGCTTTAGATGCTCATAAAATCTCAAATATGTCAGATTCCAAACGCCTCTTTTTAGTTGATGCTTACGCCCTAATTTTCAGGGGATATTATGCTTTTATCAAGAATCCAAGAATCAATAGTAAAGGTTTGGATACCTCGGCTATTATGGGCTTCATGAATTCACTTTTAGACGTTATCAAAAGAGAACGACCAGATCATCTAGCAGTTTGTTTTGACAAAGGTGGGAGTGCAGATCGCGTAGAAATGTTTGAAGATTACAAAGCCAATCGTCAGGAAACTCCAGAAGCTATTAAAATAGCCGTTCCTTACATTGAAGAGATTTTGAGAGCGATGCACATTCCGATTATGGTGAAAGAAGGATACGAGGCAGATGACATCATTGGAACGCTTTCGAGACAAGCCGAGAAAGAAGGATTCAAAACCTACATGGTAACCCCAGATAAGGATTTTGCTCAATTAGTAACTGATAATATCTTCATGTATAAACCTCGTTTTGGTGGCGGATATGATGTTTGGGGAGTACCAGAGGTTAAAGAGAAATTTGCAGTAGAACGGCCAGAGCAAGTCATTGACTTTTTAGGGATGATGGGTGATGCTTCCGACAATATTCCTGGGCTTCCCGGAGTCGGAGAAAAAACAGCCAAGAAATTCTTAGCTCAATTTGGATCGATGGAAGAGTTACTGGCAAATACAGATCAGTTGAAAGGAAAAATGAAGGAGAAAGTGGAAGCTTCGAAAGAATTAGGCTTACTCTCCAAAAAGCTGGCTACGATTATGCTTGATGTTCCTGTCACTTTTGATGCAAAAGATTTTACACTCGACGAGCCCGACTTAGAAAAGGTTAAGGAGCTCTTCAATGAATTGGAGTTTAGACAGCTGCTCACCAATTTCTTAAAAACATTTGCTACTGAAACAACTAACGGAAGCTTAACTACAGATAATTCCAGCACGGAATCAAAAGCGGTTGAAAATGCTCCTATAGCAAAAACCAGCTCTGATGGTCAATTCGATTTGTTCGCCACTCCAGGATCTGGAAGTGCAACTGCAGAAGAAGGTGGAATGAAAGACATCCATTCAACGACCCATTTCTATCAGTTGGTAGATTCGCCGATGTCTAGAAAGCTATTATTACAACAACTCCTGCAACAAAAATCGGTTTGTTTCGATACGGAGACAACCGGGCTAAAAGCATTGGAAGTTGAAATCATCGGAATTGCATTTTCTTGGGAAAAAGGAAAAGGTTATTACGTTTCATTCCCAGAAGATCAGAATGAAACACAGCGAATTCTTAACGAATTAATCCCATTTTTTGATGCTGAAACCATTGAGAAAGTAGGTCACAATTTAAAGTATGATATCAAAGTGCTTTCCAACTATAATATTGGAGTGAAGGGCGCTTTATTCGACACGATGATTGCTCATTATTTGATTAATCCAGACATGCGTCACAACATGGATGTCCTTTCTGAAACCTATTTAAACTACAAGCCTGTTTCAATAACCGAATTGATTGGTAAAAAGGGAAAAAATCAATTATCGATGCGTGTGGTTCCTTTGAAAGATCAAACGGAATATGCAGTTGAGGATGCAGATATAACATTTCAATTAAAAGAGCACTTTACGAAGGAATTGGAAAGTGGAAATCTTACTAAGCTATATAATGAAGTTGAGATTCCTTTAGTGTCCGTTTTAACCGCAATGGAAATCGAAGGAATTAACCTAAATACAGAATTTTTAGGAGGACTTTCTACTGCATTGACAACCGATATTTCTGAATTGGAAGCTGCCATTTACGAGCAAGCTGGAGAAACGTTTAATATCGCTTCCCCAAAGCAATTAGGTCCAATTTTATTTGAAAAATTGAATTTGGTTGACAAGCCAAAAAAGACCAAAACAGGACAATATTCCACGGCTGAAGATGTCTTATCCTATTTAGCAAAAGATCACAAAATTGTAAGAGATATTCTTCAATATCGTCAGTATAAAAAATTGCAAAGCACCTATGTGGATGCTTTACCGAATGAAATCAATCCGAAGACAAGCCGTGTTCACACAGTTTATGCTCAGGCGGTAGCAGCAACGGGGCGATTGAGTTCAAATAATCCGAACTTACAGAACATTCCTATCCGAACAGAAAGAGGTAGAGAAGTGCGAAAAGCCTTTATTCCTAGAAGTGAAGATTATGTTTTACTCGCAGCGGATTACAGTCAGATTGAATTGCGAATTATTGCTGCTTTAAGTGAAGAAGAGAACATGATTTCTGCTTTTCAAAATGGAGAAGACATTCATGCTTCGACAGCTGCCAAAGTTTTTAATGTTGCCTTAGATGAAGTGACTCGTGAACAAAGAAGTAATGCGAAAACAGTAAATTTCGGAATCATTTATGGTGTTTCTGCA
>FYBJ01002382.1_pt1 | contig 10440 bp, 13 predicted proteins | sample 1134611 | NCBI WGS metagenome assembly FYBJ01 (sample SAMEA104116008, study PRJEB20421) | marine metagenome | isolation source: marine | reverse complement strand
CTCGGAGATGTGTATAAGAGACAGACGCCGTCGTGCTGAATGCTGTGGCCATTGCGTTCAAGGCCATCGGCCTGCCCGCCCCCATTCTCTGGGGACTGACCGCCTTTGCGCTGAACTACATCCTTTACCTCGGGCCGGTCATCGTGGCGGCCATGCTGGTTCTGGCCGGGCTCCTCGCCTTCAACGGTGCGGCGGTGTTCCTGCCTGCGGCAATTTACGGGACCCTCAACATGATCGAGGGGCAATTCGTCACGCCGGCCCTCGTCAGCCGTCAGATCCGGGTGAACCCCTTGCTCGTGTTTCTTTCTCTGGTCTTCTGGCTGTGGCTGTGGGGGCCGATCGGCGGTTTCATTGCGCTGCCGCTTCTGATCTGGGGGCTGGCCGTGGCCGCGGGGATGCCCGAACGCCCCCGCCACGACGGCAGCGCCATCGCCGCCGACGGCAGCCCGGCGGTTCCCACCGGCATCGGCAACACACCGGCACCGGACCGGCCAATGCGCACCCCGGTGTGATATTTCCCTAAACCTGTCTGAACCCTGGATCCCTGCCGGGACCCTTCGCGGCCTTAGACCATGTTATCGGGGATAAGCGGCAGCGGCCTGCCGAAGCGGCGCGCCTTGCGCTCACGATATGGCAGAATGAACCCCTTACGGCCGGCGGGTTTCGAAACCTCGTTGGTATTGGCGAGCACGCGCCAGGCCTGCACGGCGGTGGCGGGGTCGAAATAACGCTGTGGATCCTCGTCCGGCAGCCAGTGCGACATGACCTTTCGCTTGACCTGCCGGACCTCGGCCGGATCGTCGAGCACCAGTCCAGCCTCCGTATCCCAGTAAAGGCTGCGCCCGTTCAAGTTGGCGGAAGAGACGATCGCCGCCTTGTCATCGAAGATCGAAACCTTGGTGTGCACATAAATGAGCGGCGCACCGTAGAGCGTGCCGCGGTCGCTGGCCTCGCCGTCATTGACGTCGCGGGCCTGTGCCGGGGCCCCCACGAACATCCGGTCGCGGAACGCGCGGCGCAGCTTGGCGACGGCTTTGGCCTGCAAATGCTCGCCAAACCGCATGTCGGCGGATTTGCGATGCTCAAAGGCCACTTCCTCCGGCGCGCCGGGCAACACCAGGATCAGCTTCAGACCCGGGACCTGCCGGGCACGGCGCGCCAGCTTCCGCGCCAGCTGATAGTCGCGCATGAACTGGCTCTCGAGATAGATCAGCCCCTCCGAGCGGTCGATCAGATCGAAATGCGCCTCGGCCAGCTCCGTCGCCACCGGCGAGGGCGAGATGAACGGCAGCCGGAAACGCCGGCACTGTGCCAGCGTCCGCCGCAGAGGGGGGTATGTCTGGACCGGCTTGCGGCGATGGACCTCGTCCAACAGCCCGGTGAGATGGGCGTGGGCGGCACGGGCGGGTTCCGGGTCGTCGACGAGGATCTGCACATCCTGCCAGGTTTGTGGTGCCGGCTGATCGTGACGGTCGGTGTCATAGCGCCGCTCGTCCAGATCGAGCCCGCCTATATAGAGTTTTTCCCGGTCGAATACCGCCAGTTTCTGATGATGCGTGCAGGGCACCAGCGGCGGCACGGGCCACCGCGCGGGCCGGCAGACGCGGCCGCTGCCCTCGTTCACCACGATCCACGGCCGGAATCCCGGCATCTCCTCCAGCGAACGGCGCCGGCGTTCCGGCGACATCTCGTTAAGCTCCCGGCAGGTCCGGTCGATCTCTTTCAGGATCTTCCACCAGAACCCCAGCCGCGGCAGATAGCCGACCCGCGAGGGGTGCATGGAGGCATGGTAGTAAAACGGCGCGGCGTCCGGCCCGGCCATTTCGCGGATGGCCGCAAATCGGCGCATGGACGACCAGGTGCAGCGGTGGGTATCCGATGCGATAAGCGGATCGAAATCCGCAAGGATCAGGTCGATGCGCACCCCGCGCTTCAGGGTATGCACCATCAGATCGAACCAGTCTTCGCCTATCGCGCGCGCCTCTTCCGAGCGCAGCTTGGTATCGGGGTCGAATATGCGGAAGCCGGCGACGACTTCTTCTTTCGCCGCCAGAAAACACCGTTCGAATTCGGGATACGCCTCATGCCCCGTAACCAGGACCTTGAGTCGCCCGGCATTCTCCGTGCGGAGCGGAGCGCATTCCATATCTATTTTCCTCGGGGCTCTCTTGAATACTACACGATAACGCCCCTGAGGTGCGTCACGGTTCCCGCGCCGCCGTCTCGAAATCGCTCACCCGGAACCGCAGCTCGACAAAGTAGCTGTCATCGTGGTCCTTGACCTGTACCTCGCCCTGAAGCTGCTGGCCGAAGGCGGTAATCAACCGCGAACCCAGGCCGCCGCTCTCGCTCGATCCGGTCATGGCCAGGGGCGTGCCTTTGGAATTTCCGATGCTCAGCATGACGTTGCTGCTCTCGTCGACGCGCAGGGCGATCCGGACCCAGGGGCTGCCCGCTGCGGGACGGCCGATGTATTTCATCGCGTTCGTCACGGCCTCCGTCGCCAAAAGCGATAGCGGCACTGCCTGATCGGGATAAATGCGGAAGGGCTCCAGATCCACGGTGATATCCACGCCCGATTTCGGCGGCATCGCCATCACGATCAGCTGATTGAGCACCTCGTGCAGCAGCAGATCGCCGCGCACCTGAGACAGCGTGTCGGTCTGATAAAGATTGCGGTGCACCGTGGCAAGACCGAGCACCCTGTCCTGTACCCTTTTGAGAACGGAACGCGCCTCCTTCGAGGTGATCTGCCGCATCTGCATGTTCATGATCGATGCGATCAGTTGCAGGTTGTTCTTGACCCTGTGATAGACTTCCTTGAGCAGCACCCGCTGCTCGTGCACGGCATTCTCGAGCTCGGCCTCGTCGCGCAGGATGGTGTCGGTCATCTGCACGAAGGCGTCATCCATCTCCGCCAGTTCCGCCGGCATGGCCGCGGCGTTGCTGGTCGGCAGCACATGGCGGGTGCGGGCAAAGGCACGCATTTTCAGCCGCAGCGTCCGCACGTGACGGATCACGAGCCAGTGAACCGCGAAATAGGCGACCAGAAGGCTCGAGAGCCACATGAGTACGGGAAATACCGCCGGCTGCACCCGAATCGGGATGCCCGCGGTCTCGGGCAGGCGGCTGTCCCAGGATCCTATGGCATAGACCGTATCGCTCACGATCGGGACGACGGCAAAGACCCGTTCCTGCCCCGCCCCGTTGCGTGCGACGAAAGCCGCGCCCGGCCCCCCTGCAAAGGCCTGAAGCGAGCGGTTCATCGGCAGCCGCTCCTTCACGTTCGCAAGCCCCCCGTCGGCGGTCAGGATGGTGCCCTCGGCATTCATGGTGAAAAGTTCGATGGATTGGTTCTCGCGAATCTCCGCCCCCGGCAGCGACAGCCGCGAATGGGGCAGCGCAATGGTGACATAGCCGATCAACTGCTCGTCGGCGTCCAGCACCGGGTAGGAAACGGTAATCACGCTGCCGCTGCCGATGGGCGTGCTGTCGCTCACACTGACCTTGGGAACAGGCGCCTTCATCATTTCGCGAAAGGTGGGGCTGCCGGTGTAATCCACCGGGGTCCCGGCCGAAGAGCAGGTCATCAGTCCATTGGCGGGCAGGTAGCCGACGAAGACATAGCCGTCGCCGTTGTCGAGGTAACGGCTGAGATAGGTCCGACAGGCCTCCGGATCCGCGGCGATGAGATCGATCATGTCCGACAGTACCCGCGCCGCGCCAAAGGCCCGCTGGATGAGCTGCCGTTCCTCGGCCGCCGCGTTACGCGTCAGAGCGATAAGGCTCAGCTGCGAGCGGGTCTGCACCTCGGTGGTGAGCGCCCGCGTTTGCGCCACGGCGATCAGTCCAAGCGGCAGGAGGGCCACAGACAAAAGCGCCATGACCCGAAAGCCAAGGCGCCTTGTGATGGGCCGAAAGTTGAGGCGGGGCAGCATCAACCTGCCGATTGTGTCGACGCAGTAAGCACAGCCATTGTTGTCTGATCAGTCAATTCGAGTTTATCCCCTTCGTCCAGCTGCAACAGCTCGGACAATCGCGCTCGTGCACGGTTCGCGCGGCTCTTGATTGTCCCCACCGCGCAGTTGCACATCTCGGCTGCTTCCTCGTAAGAGAAACCAGAAGCGCCGACAAGGATCAATGCCTCCCGCTGCTCGTCGCGTAACTGCGCAAAAGCCCGGCGGAAATCGGCCATCTGCAAACGGCCGTCGTGCGCTGGTTTCTCTGCGAGACCATCCGTGAACACCCCGTCGACGTCCGGCACCTCGCGGCGCATTTTCCGACGGTTGGAGTAAAATGTATTTCGCAAAATTGTGAACAGCCAGGCGCGCAAATTCGTGCCCCGCTGGAACTTGTCAAAATTCGTCCATGCCTTGACGACCGTGTCCTGAACCAGATCGTCGGCGCTGGCGCCGTTCCGGGTCAGGCTGAGTGCGAACGCACGCAGAGCCGGCAGGTGATTGACGAGATCCTCCTTCGGATCGACTGTATTTGTCATTGCGCATTGCTCTGATTTTTGAGCTTTTCCAGCAAATCCTTCAGCCGGTCAGGCAGGTCCTCGTTGACCATTTCCTGATAGACCCTCTTTAGATTCTCATCGATCTGTCTGTTTACGGTGGACGGTTCCTTGTCTGTCGTCATCATTCTTGTCAGCAACCCAACGGCTATGTTTTCATCTACCCAACGGAACCGAACGAGATCGAGCGGCGTTTGGTTCCCGGAAAATACGAAAAAAGGTAATCTGCGCTATGACAACCGAAACCGCCATCGATCTCGGAGCCGCTGTGGGCGAGCATCTTCCGTTTCTCAGACGGTATGCGCGCGCCCTGACCGGAAGCCAGACGAGCGGGGACCTCTACGCGGCGGCGACGCTGGAGGCCATCCTGGAAGACAGAAGTGTATTCGAAGCAGGCATCGCGCCGCGGGTGGCACTGTTCAAGGCATTTCACATGATCTGGGCCAGCGCCGGGGCCCCCGTGGACGAAGAAGAGGCCGGGCTGGAGGCGAAGGCGCAAAACCATCTCAAAAATCTGACGGCCAACACGCGCGAAGCGCTGCTTCTCAACACGATCGAGGAATTCAACGTCGGTGAAATCGCCAAGATCATGCAGATCGGCGAGGACGAGGTAAAAGAGCTGCTGCACATTGCGGACAAGGAGATGCAGGACAGCGTTCTCGGCCGGGTCCTGGTCATCGAGGACGAGGCGATCATCGCGATGGACATCGAATCGATCGTCGCCGGTCTGGGCCATCACGTCACCGGTGTCGGACGCACCCGCGAGGGTGCTGTTGCCCTGGGCAAGAAGGACCGTCCCGATCTGATCCTCGCCGATATCCAGCTGGCCGACAATTCCTCGGGCATCGACGCGGTGAACGATCTCCTCTCGCATTTCGGCGACATCCCCGTGATCTTCATCACCGCCTTCCCGGAGCGGCTACTCACCGGCGAACGGCCCGAGCCCGCCTTCCTTATCTCGAAACCCTACAACGAAGAGCAGGTCCGCTCGGCGGTCAGCCAGGCGATGTTCTTCGCCTCGACCGAGACGCTTCGCGCCTGATCCGTCTCATCGAACGAAAAAAGGCGGCGCCCGGGGGGTGCCGCCTTTTATATTGGGGTCGTCATGATTTGCCGGATCTTCTCCGGCCCCGCGAGAGCTTTCGCGGGCTCGGCAGTCATGGTCTTCATCCCGGCGGACGGCCGCGGATGACTTTGGCAACCATCGCAGCCACAAAGAGCACGAGGAAGACAAAGAACAGAATCTGGGCCACGCCCACCGAAACCGATGCAAGACCTCCGAAACCGAAGAGCCCGGCTATCAGTGCAACGACCAAGAAGATAATAGCCCAGTAGAGCATAGTATTTCCTTTCTGTCGCAGTTACCCGCCGGCCCGTTTCGACCGCCTCCGATCGGCGGCACCGGCTTCACAGACGAAACGTCGATTGTGCGCCATCGGTTCCGCTCGCCCTCCGGCGAAGCGCGGGCGCTCTCAACAAAGTGTCTATCCGGCAACATGGGAGCGGCGGCGGCTCGCCGATGTCGGGAAGTTCGCGGGGCCGAACGGGAACCGCAGACGGGACCGGCGCGTTCACATGGGTGAACTTTGACTAGCAATTCCCCGGAGGACGCAATGGCGCGTGCAACCACCCCTACATCATCCGCCTCGGACACCAGCAGCAGCCCCGCCGCGACATCGGCGGCAGCCACGTCTGGCACCGCCACCACCGAGGACCTGCAGAAACAGATTTCCGCGCTCAAGACCGACATCCAAAATCTCGCCCGGACCCTGGGCGATTACGGCAAAGCCCGCGGCGCCGAGCTGAAAAACTCCGCCACCGCCCACGCCGAGCACGCCCGCGCGCAGGGCGAGGCGCAGCTCAGCGCGTTGCAGGCCCAGGCGCGCCGCGCGGGCCAGGACGCCGAGAACATGATCCGCGAACAGCCTGCCGCCGCTGTCGGCATCGCTGCGGGCATCGGCTTCATCCTCGGGTTCCTGTTTTCCTCGCGCCGCTAAGGCCGCGACATGTTCGGAATGCTGGAACTCCGCGCCCGTATGGCGGCCCGCCGGGCCGCCTACGGGCTTGTGGGCATCTGTCTGATCTTCGCCGGGCTGATCTTCTGGACCCTCGCGGGATGGATTTATCTCACGCTTCTTTACGGCGCCCTTTACGCCGCTGTGATCCTGGCTGCGATCTATACCGGCCTTGGTCTGATATTCCTAGGTCTCGCAGGCCGCAGGCGTATCCGGGTGCCCCTCAGCCCGCTCGCGCCGGCGCCCGTGGCAGCGGCGCCCATCGTCACGACCTCTCCTCTCGTGCCCCTCGCCCAGGCGCTCGCCCTGGGAATTCAGGCGGGCATCAACGCGCGCAAGCCTAAGAAGGATTGAGCGACGCGCGCGCGGCGTCGATTACACCGTGGATCGCCTTGGTGCTAAAGGGTTTCGACACAAAGAACCAGCCCTTGGCGATCCCCGCCTCGCGTTCGGCCCGCGTCTCGTCCCCATCCAGAACGACGATCCGGCCACCGTGCTCTATCGCCGCCTCATGCAGGCCGGTGGCAGCCACCTTTTCCGTCTTCATGCTGACCAGCACCAGGCAGAGCTCGTCCAGCCCCGCTAGACAGGCGATCGCCTCGGCGGGCGCTGACGCCACGTGAATCACTGCATCCGCATCGTAATCGGTTAAGATTTCCACAAGGTCGCTGGAAACCACAGGGTTACGCTCAACGACGATAAAAACCGGCCCCTTTCCCTCGGGGTTCCAGCTCACGAGCTCGGACATTCGTCCTCCGCGCAATAGATTTGGGTCCCATCCGGTTGGGTAACTGGAACATTCCGCCCTGGTTCGCATTAAACTATGACATAGCAAGGACGGTTTTTTTCAATAATGGCAACAAAATGCACCGATTGTCCGCTGCGGCGAAAACCGCTCTTCGTGGATATGTCCGAGGAAGAGGTCGCCTTCATGCTGCGGTTCAAATCGGGGGAACTGACGGTCGAGCCCGGCACCTCCTTGCTGATGGAAGGTTCGAACAGCCCGCAGCTTTTCACAGCGCTTCGCGGCATGGGGCTGCGTTACAAGACCCTGCCCAACGGCAAACGCCATGTGATCAGCTTCGTAATGCCCGGCGATTTCATCGGGTTGCAGGCCGGCATCATGGGCGAGATGTCCCATTCGGTCGAGGCCACGACCCATATGACGCTCTGCGTCTTCAACCGCGCGGATTTTTGGTCGCTGTTCAAACATCACCCCGATCGGGCCTTCGATCTTACATGGCTCGGCGCCGCCGAAGAGCATTTCCTGGGCGAAGCGCTCTCTACGGTGGGCCAGCGCTCGGCGCAGGAGCGTGTCGCCTGGGCGCTGGTGCGGCTTTTCAAACGCGGCCAGGCGCTGGCGATGGTCAAACACGGGGCGATGCCCCTGCCCTTCCGCCAGCAGGATCTCGCGGATGCGCTCGGTCTTTCCCTGGTTCACACGAACAAGACCCTGGCAAAGCTGCGCGACCGTCAGCTCGCCGGCTGGTCGGAGGGCATACTGACCATCCACGATCTCGATGCACTGGCCCGCGTCGCCGAGATGGAAGCCGAACCGGAGGCCAAGCGGCCGCTGATGTGACCGTCGCGCGGGAACCGGACGCCTCGGGGCGCGATCATTCGAGGTAACCGATCAGCTCCGCTTCGGCGCTGCGCAGCCCCCGCTCCGGCAGGTCCTTCGGCGCGCGCGGATCGAACTTCTCGCCGGCGGGCCAGTCGGCCAGATCGATGACGCTGGGGTGAATATAGCTGTTGCGCGCGACGGTCGTCGTATTGTGCAGCTGCTCCGCCGCCGCTTCGGCCAGATGCTTGATCGTCGGGGCGGCACCGCCCTGCAACTCGTGACAGGCCGCGCGAAAGGCGGCGAGCGTGCCGTTCCACGTGCGAAAGGTCTTTGCCGTCGTATGGCTGCGGCCGGTGCATTCGGATAGAAAGGCGTTCACCTGTTCGGAACAGACCTCGCGCAGGGCGCCGCGCTGATCGCTCCAGGCAACAAGCGGCCCGCCCGGCAGATCGCCGATCCGTTCCAGCGCCCGGTGAAGGGACTTGTGATAGAGCCGCTTTTGCACCGGTTGTCCGCCCTTTGCCCGATAGGTCAGGCTGATATGCCCATGGTCCAGTTTGGCGTGACGCCGGCGCAGCGTGGTGGCGCCATAGGTGCCGTTTTCCTCCAGATAGGAGGCATTGCCCACACGCAGCGACATCCTGTCGATCAGCGCCACGATCGTCGCCACGGCGAGCTCTTCGGACCCGGCTTCTTTCTTCATATCCCGCTCCACCCGGCGCCGGATATCGGGCAGCACCCGGCCGAATTCCGCCAGCCCCTCGAATTTCTTGCGGGCGCGCCAAGCGGTCCAATCGTCGTGATACCGATACTGCTTGCGCTGGCGCGCGTCGCGGCCGGTGGCCTGCAGATGCCCATTGGCACGCCGACAGATCCATACGTCCTCATAGGCGGGCGGCACGGCCAGCGCGGCGATCCGCGCCCGCTCGCCCGTATTGTCGATCCGGGTTCCGTCGGGAGCGACATAGGAAAACCCCCGCCCCCGACGTTCACGGCGGATGCCGGGCTGACTGTCTGGGTAATAGACCAGCCCCAGGTCAGGCGACATTCTTCAGATCGTCCCGCACGTGCTCTTCGATCCTGTCCAGCGGCTCGTGCGTCAGGTTCTTGGGCAGTTCCGCCACCACCCGTTTTTGCGTCTCGCTGTGCAGATGCTTGCGCAGCATGCCGAGCACGGTGGGGCTGGCAACGATCACCAGATGATCGAAATCCGATTTGAGCGCGCGGGCGTTCAGGATTTCGGCCAGTTCGTCGGCAAAGCGTTCCTTGGCCAGGGCATGCCAGTCGGTCTCGGCTACGGCCGACCGCTGCACGCTGGGGCCGTCGTTGAACCGGCCCGGCCGGTCCGTCCCCTGCTCGTGATCGGCGGGGTTCTCCTGGGTTTCCTTGCGCAGAACCTGAAAATGCGGGAAGTCCGCGTCGCCCACATTTTCCAGAAACAGCGCCTTCTCGCTGTCGGCGATGACGATCCAGGTGCCAGTTTTCAGTTCCGACATATGCTGTCTCCTTCGGCATTTTGGACCGCGGCACGATCCGCGGTCTCCGCCTGGAAAAACGTGGGCCCGGGGCGATGGTTCCGTGGCCGGCGCCGGTTGCACTGTGCCTTTGGACTGGCCGGCCCGCCCGGCCGCTCGCAAGAGATCAGCCTTCCAGATAGCGGCGGGTGATCTCGTCGTTGCCGTCTTCGTCTTCGTCGGGTCGCGGGCCGGGACCCGGCTCTGTCGCTGCTGGTGAGCTTGCGGCGCTTTCGCGCTCTGCCCGCCGCCCGCGCCTACGTTCAAGCTCGGCATTCACCACCGCTCCCAGCAGCACCACATAGGCCGAGAGATAGAACCACATCAGCATGGAGATAGCGGCGCCGATCGACCCATAGACCTCGTTGTAACGCGCAAAATTCGCCAGATAGGCCGAAAAGACCAGCGACACCGCCACCCAGAGAACCACCGCGAGGATCGAACCCGGAGTGATCAGCGGCACCCGTTCGCCCCGCCGGTTGGGCCCCAGCCGGTAAATCACGCCGATACCGAAGATCAGCACGCTGGCAGCGATCACCCAGCGCAGAAGCTGCAGGGTTATCTCTGCAAAGGGGCCGAGCGGCACGACGGCCATCAGCACCGGCGCCACCACCACGGCCAAAAGCGCCACGAGCCCCATCAGGATCAGCCCGCCCGTCATGGCCAGCGCCGCAAGAATGCGCCGCAGACCCATCCGGTGGGGTTTGTGATAAATGGCGTTGAGCCCGCGCATCAGCGCCGCGACTCCTGCACGCGCCGACCAGAAGGCGGCGAGGATTGAAACCAGCGTCGCCCAGCCCAGCGTTTCCGGCCGCGCCCGCATCAGCGCCG
>FYBJ01001949.1_pt1 | contig 10441 bp, 9 predicted proteins | sample 1134611 | NCBI WGS metagenome assembly FYBJ01 (sample SAMEA104116008, study PRJEB20421) | marine metagenome | isolation source: marine | reverse complement strand
ATCAGCTTGGGCAGACGGCGCAGGCGCCACCCGAACAGCAGCCAGTTCGCAATGCGGCCGGGATGATGGGGCGACGGGTATGTCCGCACCGGCAGGCGGGTCACCGTGTAGTGCGGGCGTTCCTCCTGGATCGGCAACGGATCAACGCCTTCGTTGATATAATGGTGCCAGCTGGCGCCGATGAGATGCACCTTGTGGCCACGCTCGGCCAACTTGAGCGCAAAGTTGTGGTGACGCGCGCCCATTCCATCCGTCGGTGTCGTCAGATATTGGTTGATGATCCAGACCGTACTCATGGGGATTTAACTTCTTGTGAACCCTCGGAAGGAGGACAGTGTGACATATCCGCGGGGTCCGTTTGAGAGAGTTGTATCTGGGGAATGCCCAGATGGTCGCGGTAAAAGGCGACAAGCGTGCGCGCCTCAGCGTTCCAATTGTAGGTCGCATTGACGGCGCGGCGCCCACGTTCACCCATCGCCATGGCCTCCTCAGGGTGTGCCAGGATCCAGTCCATCGCCCGGGCGATGGCAGCGGGGTCTTCGGGATCGACCAGTAACCCGCAACCGGCCTCGTCGACGATCTTGCGCCAGATCGGAAAGTCTGATGCGATCACCGGCAGGCCGGCGGCCATGTATTCAAACAGCTTGATCGGCAACGATTCCCTATAACTCTGGGTTGGTCGGAGCACCACCAGCCCGGCCCGCGCCCGGCCCAGCACGTCGCAAACCTGCTGGCGGTCAGACCAGCCATGAAAATCCACACGCTGCCAGCCGTCCAACGCCTCGCATTCGCCCTGATGGTGCGCGGGGCCAAAAGCCCCGGCCAGTTGCAGCCGCGCCCCCGGCGGAGACTGCAAGGACAGGGCCGTAACCATTTCAACCGATCCACGCAGGGGAGCAATCCCCCCGACATAGGCAAAATGCAGGGGGCGTTGCAGATAGTTGCCGGTTTCGATCTGGTTGAACTCGGCGGTGATCGGAAAATTCCGCACCACGATCGTGCGCTGCGCAGGAAAGCGGGCGCCAATGATCGGTGTGGCCGCCGCGATCCCGTTGAAACAGCGCCCCGCCGCCCATTCGCACAACGCCGCAACCGCCGCGATCGGACGTCGCAAAAGCGCCGGGATATAAGCTTTACCCTGGATCTGCCGCGGCAGATCCTCGTGCACGTCATAAACGACCTTTATTCCAGAAAGGCGCAGCGCCATCCCGACGGGGATCAACTCGGGATCATGGAAATGGGCGACGTCAGGGCGGGCCGCACGCACCGCGCGATACATCCGCAAGGCCCCTGCCCATACCCGTTTCAATCGCCCTTTTTCGGGCGGTCCGGTGTCCACGATCCGGTAAGGCACCGGATCGTCCAGGGCTTCGTCTCCCTTGCCGTCCTGGACATAGAGCATCACCTCAGCCGACAGATGGCTGGCCAGCGAGACGACCTCCTTCAGGCGTATGCGGACATCCTCTCGGGGGTGAACCGTGGTGAAATGAATAATGCGCGTCATATCTGTTCTGTCTTGGTCATGAAATCTCGGATGTATTCAAGGGGTCTACGAGGGACGAATGCTCAGTCATTGACCTTCATGGTCGCGCTCCGGGCGGCACCGTCACATTGGTCTGTGCCAAGCTCCGCCGCGAGAACACAAACATGGGAAGGCGGATCTCTTCCCGGAACCAGGCCACGAACAGAAAGGCCACCCCGGCCCCGCTGGTCGAAATCGTGCCTGATTTCATCGTCAGAATCAGAAAGTTGCAGGCAATGCCGAAAAACAGGATATGCCAGATCGAAGACTGCTTTCGCGCGCGAAACAGGTTGGCAAAAACATTTACATAAAGCAGCAGGTAGAACAGGAACACGAATATCCCCGACGTCAGCAGCGTCTCGATCAGGAAATTATGCGGATACAGCCCCCAGATGTAATCGTAATGGTGCTGAAAGGCATTCACACCCTGCCCGAAAAAGATCTGGAAAATGTTGCCCGACGCATATTGCTGCAGCGCTTCGCCAAACAGCTCGGCCCGTAGCCCGGTGTCGCGATGCTCAAGCGCGTAGAGAATACGCGTATAGCCGGCGCTTTCCTGCAGATCGTAGATGAAATCGGAATTGAGCAGAAACACGGATACCCCGACAACAGCGATGAGTCTGAGCGCAATATGCCCGCGTCCGATCACCACGGTGATGATGAACAGAGCCGCAATCAGTTCCCCGCGCCCGCCCGAGTAGAACGTCAGCACGACAAAGACAACGGCCACCGCCGCCAACCAGATCCGCAACCAGCTGTTCTTGCCCTGAGCAAAGGCAACAATGGTGAAAATCACGGCATTCACGCCAAAGACATGCGCCAGCGCCTGATAGTTGTTGAGCGTATCCGTCCCCGTGCTCACCAGGTTCCCCGAATCCGCCGCCTGTCCCACTGAGGCCCCGGTGGCCAACAGGACAAGGGCCGAGAACATGTAGATGCCCGTTACGATGGCCGTGAAGACCGACAGGCTGAATGAGGAGGAAAACACCCCGATCAGGATCAGCAGGATCTGCATCGTATAAAGGAAGTAGCGCACAAGGAAATATTCGTAATTCCCATATCCCATCAAATACGCCGCAATCACCTGAAACAGGATCAGCAGGGCGATCAGCGCATTCTGATAGGTTGTCCGCAACTGGATCAGCGCCAGAATCCCGAAGAAGAAAGCCAGCAGCAGGCTGAGATTTCCCATCAGGATGAAAATGGCCTGGCTCGCGCTGCTGATGACAAATCCCTTGGTCAGGGCGTATCCGACCACCAGCGCCACCGCCACCGAAGAGGCATTGGTCACCAGGGAATTCGATTTCGGAAAGTTCATGCGCATTCTTTGCGGCTCGCCATGTTCAGTTTCAACACCGAGAACAGTATCACGACATTGTTGCCGATGATCGAGACGATGATGACATAAGACATATATGTCAAAGCTTCGATCGGGGTTTGGGCCCACCAGACCGACAAAAAGATTCCGAGAAGGAAAATCATGTTGGCCAGCATGTCCACCACCTGCGTGCCCAGCACGTAATGCAGGTTGGTCAGGGGGCCAAAGACGAACATCACGCAGATCGCCGGGGCCAGGACCCGGACATAGACACCCAATTCCACCCACTCCTTGCCAAACACAAAGGGAATGAGCTCTTCGGCATAGACATAGAGGATCGTGAACAGCGGGATGCCGATGGTGGCGTTCAGCGCCGCCGTGGACAGGTAGCGAAACAGCAGCGCCTGATTGCCCGCCTCGGATTTATCTGTCAGCGCCGTGCGATAGAACACCTCCATGATGGCCCCCCCGATCAGCTTGGAAGGCGTCAGTAGAATCCGGTTCGTCTGTGCCATCTGCCCCCCCGCGGCCAATCCAAAGACCTGCGCGAACAGGAACTGGGGGGCCAGCACCGTCATCGTGTTCATGGTTTCTCCGGGCAGCGAGAAATACAGGAACTTGCGGTGCTTGCGCAGGGCAAAGCGAAGGGTGGCAAAGGTGAACGGGCGGCGGCGGGGCGCCGGCAGAACCATCAGCGTGGCTATGATCGCCAACAGAGCCGCAAGTTGCAGCACCACCGCGTTGGCGAGCAAGAACCCCGCCAGGATCGTGATCCCTGCCGTCAGCCCCGATTGCATAATGCGGGTCCGGGCCTGCAGCCCATAGTTCTGGATCTTGAGCATATAGTATTGCTTGATCCGGATCAGAGCCATGCAGACGGCCTGTGGCAGGATCAGCAGGATGTTCCACAGGCTCAGGGTGCCCGGAAACAGCGCATAGGTCGCCAGGGAGCTGATCGCCGCCAGCACCACGCTCAGCACGATGGCCATGCGATGCACAGCCCAATACATCCGCTCTGCCTCGGCCTCGGTCCGGGCCTGGATCACCGCGTGTTCCATCTTGAGCGTCGCAATCACCCCCGAAAAGGTCGAGACCGTGACCGCCACTCCAAAAGCCCCGAAAGCTTCGGGATCATATAGACGCAAGATGATCGGCGACAGCAGCAACGGGTTGAACTGCGCGCCCATCGAGCCGAGCCCCAGAACGGCGATGTTCCTGAGAAATCTCATGTCTGGCCCGCCACCTGCAACGCAGGAAGATCAAGGTCGGAAAACGCCGCCGCCAGTTCGCCCTCCTGGCTTTCCCAATAATAGGTGCGCACATCCGCAAAGGGCGCCGTGGCATTGCGCGATACGGCGTCGATCGCCCCGGTCATGTCCTGCGCCAGCTGTCCGGTACGGGTGGTCAGGATGCGATTGTCATCCCTAGCAAAGCCCAGCATGTCCTCGGATTCCTCCAGCACCAGGACAAAATTGCCCGCCGACAGATGCTGAAAGAACTTGTTGGGCAGGCTGAACCGGTAACTCAGGCTGCTGGGATCGATCAGGCACAGCCCGACGTCAAAAGAGCGCGCCGCCGCCACCACCTGATCAGGAGCGACGGGGGGCAGATAGTGGATGTTGGGCACCCGCTCGGCGGTCCGTGCGCATAGATCTCGCAGCGACCCGTCGCCCAGAATCACCAGATCGGGCACTGCGCTCTGGTCCTCTCCCGCCGCGTCCCAGAGCTGCGAGAACACCTCGAGGTACATTTCGATGCTGCGCCCCGGTCCCAGAGCGCCAAGATAGCCAAACACCATGCGCTCAGGCCCCAGTCCCACCCGCGACCGCAGATCCGTTTCGGCAGTGTTGTGCCGCGTTTCATCGGGCGAAGGTGGCAGGTTCATGATCAGCCGCACCGGGCAATCCGGATAGCGTTTGCGATAGGCGGCAACGATCGACGGGCTGACAGCCCAGGTTTCCGACACCTTGCCGATACACAGCCGTTCGGCCACCCGCGCCAGACGTTTCTGCCACGGGGCAAACCCGTTGCGTTCGGTCTCATATTCGTGGGCGTCATAAATGATCCGGGCGCTGTGACGCAGCAGGAAGCAGCTGGCAAAAAGAGCCGCCAGGCTGTGGATCACGATCACGCTGTCGTTGCGCTGACGCAGGATGCGGCGCAGCTGTCGGGCCCAGGTCCAGAACCGCAGCGCCTTGCCCAGGATCGGCACCCGCCGCAGGGGCGCCTCGGGCGACAGCACCTGCACCTGCGCCATCTCTTGCAGGGTTCGGGACACCTGGACACCCGGATCCTCGACACCCAGAACCGCGATCTCTCCGTCAAAGCCCGCCCGGTGCAGAAAGCCAATTTCCTTTTCCAGCCGACTTTCATTGGCCAGCTTGGACATGAACACATGGCAAACCGTCTGGGGGGCCGTCTGGGGAGCCGCCTGGGGGGCCTGGGACGACGCCCCGGTCACAGCCGGAAGGTCCGTTTGATCGCCCGCATCCGATCCAAAACGGCCTCGGCATTCTTGTAATCCGAAAACAGGCGCGGCTCGGCGTTCATGATGCTGCCGTATTCATTGTCGCTGAAATTCAGCTTTTTCTTGACGTATTCGGTGTCGATCAGCAGCTGCACCGGATCATAGAGCGGGCGTTCGATCGCCTCGAGCGCCTCGTCCCGGGTCAGTTCTCCGGATATCACCATGCTGGCCAGATGCGCCCGGCGCTTGTCGATGCCGAACTTGAAGGGCAGGTAATGGGCCTGGAACCAGCGGGTCCAGCGTGATTCATGGTGCTTGTCGCCATAGTTCTTCCACCCATAGAGCTGCTCGATCGTGTCGATCGCAGGCTGGCGAAAGTAAGGATACAGATCCAGCAGGCGCACCACCTCGAACTTTGCGATGAAGCGGTAATAGAGATGGCGCTTCCACAGGGGCATATGCGGATATTTGTCCAGCGGACGCGTGCCGTGGGTCTTGTGGATGTCCAGCAGGTTGATCGAATCCGACGCGTCATACCCCCACGAGGACGGAAGGATGGATTCCGTCGAGGCATTGCCCCCGGTCAGGAAATATTTCAGCTTGTATTTGACCACCAGCTTGTAAAGCACGGAAAAGAACACGTGGTCCTGGGGCACATCCTGGTTCTCGACCCCCGACAGCATATAGGCCCGCTGCAGATCCTGCACGTTTTCCCAGTCGATCACCTCGGTATAGAGGTCGATGTCCAGCTCGCGCACCAGCACCTCGATGTTGTGCACGGCAATTTCCGAATTCCACCCTGCATCCACATGGATGGCCAGCGGCCGCAATCCCCATTCCCGGACCACCAGATGGGCCAGAAAGGAACTGTCGACCCCGCCCGACAACCCGATCAGGCAGTCATAGGGCTTGCCCTTGCCTTCGGCCTTGATCTGCGCGATGCGCGCTTCCAGCTTGTCTTTCGCGTCCGGCTGCCAGCTCTTGCCCTTGAACTGGGTCTCGACGCGGGTGCAGTGGTTGCAGTGCCCCTGATCATCGAATGTAATCGTGGGATCGGTCGTATCCATGATACAGCGCGTACAGACCTGATACGGGCGTGCCTCGGCCTTCTTGAGTTCCAGATACGGATTTTGCGACTGCATGGTCATGTTTCCTTCAGCTGTGTGGCCCGGTTCCGGCTCAATTGACGATCACTGCAGCGCCCTGCAGTTCGGTTTCGAGTTTTTCCGGGTTCGGATAGGTGATCAGGACCGCATCCAATCGTCCGATGAAGCAAAACAGCGATCCCGCCGCACAGGCCGACGCCCCCGCCAGCAACCCCTCGCGCAGATCGCCAACCTCGTGCACGCCGCCACTGCAGACGATGGGCACATCCACAGCTGCGCTGACCGCTTTGATCGTATCCAGATCATAACCGGTTTTCATGCCGTCCCGGTCGATGTTGTAAAGCACCAACTCACCCACTCCGGCCTCGACCAGGGCCTGCGCATGCTCCTGCACCGAAATGCCGCGATCGCGGGTGCCGCCATGGGAATAACAGCGGGTGGAGCCGTCGGCCTCCACCCGGTAATCAATGGTGGCCACGATGCTCTGACTGCCTGCCTCGCGCACCGCCTCGCCGACCAGGTCAGGCACATCGTAGGTGACAGAGTTCAACGACACCTTTTCAATCCCCAGCCCCAGGATCTGCTGGATCTGGTCAACGTTGCTTACCCCGCCGCCATAGGCCAGCGGCATGAAGCACTCGCCCGCAACCTGCTTGAGGATCTCCCAGTCGATCTGACCGGTGCGATGCGCGTCGATGTCGAAAAAGACCATCTCATCGACTTGCTTCTCGTTGTAGATGTTGATGACGTTGACCGGGTCTCCCAGGTATCTGGGAGATCCGAACTGCCGGGTCTTGTACAGCCCGCGACCAGACAGCAGCAGAGTCGGGATAATACGGCTCAGGATCATCTCTGCCCCCTATAGTTTTGCAAAATTCGAAAACAGCTGCATCCCGAACTTATGGCTTTTTTCGGGGTGAAACTGGGTGCCAAAGACATTGTCCTTCTCAAAGGCCGCAATGAACTCGACATCATGGATGCTGGGCACGTTCAACGCCTGATCATCGCCCTCGAGCAGCGCATAGGAATGCAGGAAGTAGAACTTGCTGAGGTCGGGGAATCCCGCAAACAGACGCGCGCCCTCGGGGCGGCGGATCACGTTCCAGCCCATATGCGGCACCTTGGTGCCCGGGTTCACCTCGGCCTTGAGGTCCCGCAGTTTCCCCCGGATCCAGCCAAAGCCGCGTTCATCGCCCTCATCGCTGCCTTCGGTCATCATCTGCATGCCGACGCAGATCCCCAGGATCGGTTTTCCGGCCTCCACATGCGCCGAGACCGCCTCGGCCATGCCACTTGCGCGCATGGCCAGGAGCGGCGGGTCAAATGCCCCCACCCCGGGCAGGATGACCTTGTCCGCCCGGGCGATCCGGTCGGGATCGTTGGTAATCTCGGGCAGGACTTCGACGCGCCGCAACATCCGGTCCACTGACCCAAGATTGGCAAATCCGTGATCCACAATGACGATATGCATGTTTCGTTCCTTTTGATGGTCCGGACAGGGTCACCCGGCGGGGGCGGCCAACGCTTGCAGGGCCCGCACGATCCGATCACTGTCGGCCTCGTCCAGATAGGGGTGCATGGGCAGGCTCATCACCTCGTCTGCGGCCTTGTCCCCATGGGGCAGCTGCACCGCCGCATCGGCCACCGCCGGCTGCCGGTTGAGCGGCAGGGGGTAATGCACTGCGGTGGGAATGCCCGCCTCCTGCAGGCGGGCCTGCGCAGCGGCACGATCGGCAACCCGCACGGTGTACTGGGCCCAGGCGCTGGTGTTGTGTTCGGCGATTTCGGGCAACTGCAGCACATTGCTGCCGCTCAGCGTCGCGTTATAGCGGGCCGCCACAACCTGACGCGCGGCCAGTTCATCATCGAGGATCTCCAGCTTGGGCAGCAGGATCGCCGCCTGGATCGTGTCCAGGCGACTGTTCACACCAACGCGGATGTGGTGATAGCGGCGGTCCTGCCCATGGCGGGCAATCTGGCGGATCACCGTTGCCAGCTCGTCATCGCTGGTGAAGATCGCACCGCCATCGCCATAGCAGCCCAACGGCTTGGAGGGGAAAAAGCTGGTGCAGCCGATTGTCGACAGGTTGCAGGACTTGCGCCCCTTGTAGGTGCCCCCAAAGCTCTGCGCGCCATCCTCGATCACCGGAAGGCCGTGTTTCTCGGCCACCGCATTGATGGTGTCGAAGTCGGCACATTGCCCATAGAGCGACACCGGGATGATCGCCTTGGTGCGGTCGGTGATCGCCGCCTCGAGCAGCGCCGGATCCAGGTTGTAGCTGACCGGGTCAATATCGACATAGATCGGTTTGGCCCCCAGCACGGCTACCGTTTCAGCGGTGGCGATATAGCTGAAGCCCGGCGTGATCACCTCGTCCCCCTGCCCCACACCAAGCGCCATCAGTGCAATCTGCAACGCATCGGTGCCATTGGCCACCGAGATGCAGTATTTGGCACCGGTATAGTCCACCAGCTTCTCTTCCAGCTCACCCACTTCGGGGCCCATGATGTATTTGCCATGGGCCAGAACCCCGGCAATGCCGGCGTCGATCTTGTCTTTCAGGCGGGCCTGCTGTGCGGCCAGGTCAATAAATTGCATCACTGTTCCTCGATCAAAACAAGCTGGTCATCCTGCTCGCGGTACCGCTCGCCGGTACGCGGGCAAACCAGATCCTTTTCCAGACGGTCGCCACTGCGGCTGACCCAGCCAATCCGTTTCGCCGGAATACCTGCCATCAGCCCATAGTCGGGCACATCCCGCGTCACCACGGCGCCGGCAGCGATCATGCAATAGGCGCCCAGGGTGTTGCCGCAGACGATCGTGGCATTGGCTCCGATGGTGGCGCCCCGCTTGACCAGGGTTTCGCCAAATTCATCCTTGCGCTCCACATGTGCCCGCGGGGTCAGCACGTTGGTAAAGACACAGGACGGGCCGCAGAACACATCCCTCTCCAGCGTGACGCCCTTGTAGAGCGCCACATTGTTCTGCACCTTGCAGCCATCCCCGATCACGACATGCGGGCCTGCCATGACATTCTGCCCCAGCACGCAGCCCTTGCCGATCCGGGTATGGGGCAGCACATGCACGAAATGCCAGATCTTGCTGTCGTCCCCGATGCTGACATCGGCATCGACCCAGGCGCTTTCGTGCACATATGCCGTGTCCGAAATCATCCTGCCAGCACCTTGGCAATGTCGGGGTGCTGCTCGCCCTTGCCGGGTTCGATCGGAGCGTGACGGATGTGACTGACCAATTCGATCGAGGGGCGCACCACCTCCAGGCCATAGCCGTTTCCGTCCAGCACGTTCTGATAGCTGGCGGTGTGCAGATCGGTGAAGCCGCCCGAGAACTCGATCTCTTCACCGTCCACGGTGATCGAGCGGTGCGTGGTCTGACCCGCGGGCGTGTGCGGCGGCAGGTGATCGCGGTTGATCGACAGCACCCAACGGACGCGGGCATTGCCGAACTCCAGATACCCGGCGGCGGCATCTGCCCCGCGGTAATGCACGATGTTGGCCTTGTTAGGGCCGAATACAAAGCTGAGCATGTCATAGAAATGCACACCGATGTTGGTGGCGATACCGCCCGACTTGTGCTCGAGCCCCTTCCACGAGGCGTGATACCAGGCACCGCGCGAGGTGAAATAGCCCAGATCAACATCCCAGGTCTTGTCTGCCGGGGCAGCCGCCACCTTTTCCCTGAGCGCGATGATCGCAGGATGCAGACGCAACTGCAAAATCGTGTTGATCTTGCAGCCGGTTTCGCCTTCGAGCACGGTCAGATCATCCAGATCCGAAGGATTCAGAACCAGCGGCTTTTCACAGATCGCCTCGGCCCCCGAACGCAGGGCAAAGGCCATGTGCGACTTGTGCAGGTAGTTGGGCGAACAGATCCCCACGTAGTTGACCGGCGCACCGGCCCGGCGGCGCGCATCCACGTCGGCTTCGAACTGTTCGAATTCAGTGAAAAAGGCCGCATCCGGGAAATGGCTATCCATGATGCCGACACTGTCGTTGATGTCATAGGC
>FYBJ01000288.1_pt1 | contig 10442 bp, 10 predicted proteins | sample 1134611 | NCBI WGS metagenome assembly FYBJ01 (sample SAMEA104116008, study PRJEB20421) | marine metagenome | isolation source: marine | reverse complement strand
GATCAGCACATTGGCGGGGGTCGTGGCCACGCCGGTGCGGGTGGTGATGCGCTCGGCGACGATCTCTTTCAGCTCGGGCTCGCCATCGAAGGTGGTATAGCCGGTGTGACCCTCAAGCGCCGCGCGGTGCATCGCGTCCAGGATCACCGGGTCGGTACGGATGTCATGCTCTCCGATGGTCAGCTCGGTCACGTCGGTGCCATCCGTGATCATCCGGCGGGATTTGCGAAACACGTTCCAGCCGTCATCGCCGCCGGGGATCATGCCGGTGATGGTTCTGGAAAACTGCATGGTCCTGCCCCTTCTTGCCCTGGCCGGACGAGGCCAAAGCCGCGCGGCATTGTCAATCGGTTTCCACGCCGTCGCCCATCAGGTAGCGCGGGCCGGCCCCCTTGCGGGCCGCCCGGTCGCGGCGGTTGTAGAGCGCGCAGGTCGCGAGCGACAGGCAGCCGCAGCCGATGCAGCCGTCAAGCTTTTCGCGCAGGGCCTGCATCTGTGCGATGCGCGCATCCAGCGCGGTGCCGAAGCGGTGCGAGATGCGGTTCCAGTCGCGTTTGTTGGGCGCGCGGTGCGCGGGCAGGGTGCCGAGCGCGTCGCGGATCTCGGCGATTGAGAAGCCGAGCCCCTGGGAGATCATCACGAAGGACAGGCGGCGCAGGTCGGCCCGCGCATAGCGGCGGTGGCCCGCATCGCTGCGGTCCGGGGTCACCAGGCCTTCGTCCTCGTAGTAGCGAATGGCCGAAGGGGCGAGCCCGGTCCGGGCGGATATGTCCCCGATGGACAGGCCGCGTTGTCTCAAGCGACTGGATTGGCTCATGATTTTCCCACTTGATTTAAAGTATGCTTGAGAAATTACAATGAAGATGGATGAAATACAACGCGAAGGGAATCGCCTCATGCCTCTGGAACATGTCAACATCACCGTGCCCGACCCGCAGGCCAGTGCTGCGATCCTGTGCGATGTCTTTGGCTGGCATGTGCGCTGGCAGGGCGAGGCCAAGGACGATGGCTTTACCGTGCATGTCGGCGACGATGCCAGTTACCTGGCGCTTTATGCGCCGTCCAAACCTTTGAAACCGATGGAGAATACTTATGAACATGTGGGCGGCATCAATCATGTGGGCGTGGTGGTTGAAGATTTGGGTGCGGTCGAAGCGCGAGTGAAGTCGGCCGGATATGTGCCCAACAATCACGGCGATTACGAGCCGGGGCTGCGCTTTTACTTCGAGGGTCCGGACGGGATCGAGTTCGAGGTGGTGAGCTATCCGTGACCGCGGTGCCGGTGGCGCGCTTCGGGACATGGGTATTTTTGACCAGAAAGAAGCCGGGGCGCGGCGCTTGACCGGCAGGGGCCGCGCTCTTATGGTCTGTCGCATGACCAAGGGCGCGATCATCATTTGCTGCATTACCTGCTGAGTTCACTCAGGCGGGCCGGTCTTCTATTCCAAACATGATGTGAAGTTGCTAAGCCCGCCACGGGATGCGTGTGCGAGGACGTTATGACGGAAATCAGGCTGCACAATACGAAGACACGGACCAAGGAGGTGTTCACGCCCCTGGACCCCGCAGACGTGCGGATGTATGTCTGTGGGCCGACGGTCTATGACCGGGCGCATCTGGGCAATGCGCGGCCGGTGGTGGTGTTCGATGTTCTCTATCGCCTGCTGCGGCATGTGTACGGGGCCGGGCACGTCACCTATGCACGCAATTTCACCGACGTGGACGACAAGATCAACGCGCGCGCCGCCGAGAGCGGGCGGGCGATTTCCGACATCACGGCGGAGACGACGCAGTGGTTTCTGGAGGACATGGGCGCGCTGGGGGCGCTGGAGCCGGATCACATGCCGCGCGCGACCGCGTATATTCCGCAGATGGTCGAGATGATCGAGGGGCTGATCGCCAAGGGTCATGCGTATGAGGCGGAGGGGCATGTGCTCTTCGCCGTCGAAAGCTATGCCGCGTATGGCAAGCTGTCGGGCCGCACGGTTGACGACATGATCGCCGGCGCGCGGGTCGAGGTCGCGCCGTACAAACGCAACCCGATGGATTTCGTGCTGTGGAAGCCTTCGGGGCCGGATTTGCCGGGCTGGGACAGCCCCTGGGGACGGGGGCGGCCGGGCTGGCATATCGAGTGCTCGGCGATGAGTTATGAATTGCTGGGCGAGAGTTTCGACATTCACGGCGGCGGCAACGACCTGATGTTCCCGCATCACGAGAACGAGATCGCGCAAAGCTGCTGTGCGCATCCCGGGGGCGGGTTCGCGTCCGTGTGGATGCATAACGAGATGCTGCAGGTCGAGGGCAGGAAGATGTCCAAGTCCCTGGGCAATTTCTTTACCGTGCGGGATTTGCTGGACCGGGGCGTGCCGGGCGAGGTGATCCGGTTCGTGTTTTTGTCGACGCACTATCGCAAGCCGATGGATTGGACGGAAAGGAAGCGGTCCGAGGCGGCAATGCACCTGAAAGCGTGGTTTAGATCGACGGAAAATGTCGAGCCGGATCAAAATGTAGCGGAAGTCTGTGAAGTATTGGCTAATGATCTGAATACTCCTGCCGCGATAAGCTTAATGCATATGTTCCAACGCAACGGAGATTACGCAAAGCTCAGAGCTGCTATGGCGCTGCTGGGGTTTCCGTCTGCGGAGCTTGTTGATTGGTTTCGGGGCGGCACCAAGATGGCGGCATTCTCAGACTTGCCAGATATGGGTAAGGGAGTGCTTTGGACGGCAGTGACCAGATGGCAAGAACTTCGAGATCAGAAGCGATACGCAGAAGCCGATGAGCTAAAAGCGCGGATAGAGGACGTTGGAGTCAAGCTGTCAGTTTCAGTTGCTGGTCCCGAAGTCGAGCGACTGGAGACATACGACCCCTCAAAATTAGAGGCCCTGAAATGACGCGCTCCGACCAGAGGACAGTGCCCGGCCGCGGGTGGGCGAGAAGCGCCCGCCCGGGGGGGCGGCCGGGCGCTGGCCGTGACGCAAGCGCCACGGCTGCAAGCGTAGCATGCCGCGTCCTGGACCTGATCCGGGACCTCTTGGCCTTTGAGGCCCCGGGTCAGGCCCGGGGCGGGTGGGTTTGATGACCAAGCAACACCTTTCCCTCTACGACACAACCCTGCGGGACGGGCAGCAGACGCAGGGCGTGCAGTTCTCGACCGCCGAGAAGCAGCAGATCGCGCACGCGCTGGACAAGCTGGGCGTGGACTATATCGAGGGTGGCTGGCCGGGGGCGAACCCGACGGACAGCGCGTTCTTCGAGGCAGCCCCCGAAACCCGCGCGACCATGACCGCCTTTGGCATGACCAAGCGGGCGGGGCGGTCGGCGGAAAACGACGATGTGCTCGCCGCCGTCCTGAATGCGGGCACGCCTGCGGTTTGCCTTGTGGGCAAGACGCATGATTTTCACGTGGAAACGGCTCTGGGCATCACGCTGGCGGAGAATACCGAGAGCATCGCGCGCTCGGTCGAGCATCTGGTGGCGCAAGGGCGCGAGGCGCTCTTTGATGCCGAGCATTTCTTTGATGGCTTCAAGGCCAATCCCGACTATGCGCTGGACGCCGTACGGGCCGCCCATGAGGCCGGCGCGCGCTGGGTCGTGCTGTGTGATACCAATGGCGGGACGCTGCCTGCTCAGGTGCACCGGATCACGGCTGCGGTGATCGCGGCGGGCATTCCAGGCGACCGGCTGGGGATACACACCCATAACGACACGGAAAACGCCGTGGCCTGTTCGCTGGCTGCCGTGGATGCCGGCGCGCGGCAGGTGCAGGGGACGCTGAACGGGCTGGGCGAGCGCTGCGGCAATGCGAACCTCACCGCCCTGATCCCGACCCTGTGCCTCAAGCCACCTTATGCGGAGGCGTTCAGGACCGGGGTGACGGCCGAGGCGCTGCAGGGGCTGACACAGGCCTCGCGGCTGCTCGACGACATTCTCAACCGGGTGCCGATGCGGCAGGCGGCCTATGTGGGGGCAAGCGCCTTTGCCCACAAGGCCGGGCTTCATGCCAGTGCCATAGCCAAGGACCCCAGCACATACGAGCATATCCCGCCCGAAACGGTGGGCAATGCGCGGATCGTGCCGATGTCGAACCAGGCGGGGCAGTCGAACCTGCGCAAGCGGCTGGCGGAGGCCGGGCTGGAGGTGGCGGATGGCGATCCGGCGCTGGCGCGTATCCTCGACGAGATCAAGGCGCGCGAGGATCGCGGCTATACCTATGACAGCGCGCAGGCGTCTTTCGAGCTTCTGGCGCGGGCCGAGCTGGGGCAGTTGCCCGAGTTCTTCGAGGTCAAGCGCTACAAGGTCACCGTCGAGCGGCGCAAGAACAAGTATGACCGGATGGTGACGCTGTCCGAGGCCGTGGTGGTGGTCAAGGTCGATGGCGAAAAGAAGCTTTCGGTCAGCGAGAGCATGGACGAGCTGGGCAGCGACCGGGGGCCGGTGAATGCGCTCTCCAAGGCACTGGCCAAGGACCTGGGGCGCTACCAGGAGGCCATCGACGACATGCGGCTGGTGGATTTCAAGGTGCGCATCACCCAGGGCGGCACCGAGGCCGTGACACGGGTCATCATCGACAGCGAGGACAGCGAGGGCCGGCGCTGGTCCACCGTGGGGGTGAGCGCCAACATAGTGGACGCCAGTTTCCAGGCGCTGCTGGATGCGATCACCTGGAAGCTGCTGCGCGACGGCGCGGGGGCGTGAGCGTGGAGGCGGGCCTGCCGGAGGGATTTTTCGAGCTGCATCGGGGATTGCCGCGCGAGGGGCCGGGGCGTCCGGAGGATGTGCTTTGGGCCGTGGAGGCCACGGGGCTGTCCGGCGCCGTGCGGGTGCTGGATGCGGGCTGTGGGCCGGGTGCGGACCTGGAGACGCTGGCCGAGGCCCTGCCCGAGGCCGAGGTCGAAGGCGTGGACATGGTGGCCGGATTTGCCGAGGAGGCGCGGGCGCGGGTGGCGCGGTTCGGGGGACGCGCCTGTGCGCGGCACGGCGATATGGCCACACTTGAGGGGCCGTATGATCTGATCTGGTGTGCCGGCGCGCTGTATTTTCTGGGCCTGGAGCAAGGCCTGTGCCTTTGGCGGGACGCACTGGCCCCGGGCGGCTGGATCGCCTTTTCCGAACCGTGCTACCCGAGCGATGACCCATCGGGGGATGCACGGGCCTTCTGGCGGGGCGAGGCCGGGGTTTCCGGGCTTGACGACCTGCGGTCGCGGGTGGCGGCGGCAGGGTATGTCCTGCGCGGCGAGCGGATGATCGTCGGCGCGGCGTGGCAGGCCTATTACGATCCCCTGGAGGCGCGGGCCGATGCGCTTGAGGCCCAGTGCCGTGCTACCCGGGCCGTGGCGGATGCGCGGCGCGAGATCGCGTTGTGGCGCGCGGCCCGCGAAGAGATTGCCTATGCGCTGCTGCTGGTGCAGCCGGCATGACCCGGGGCGACCTGAGCGCCTGCGCCGGGATCGTGCAGCGCGGTGATCCGATGCGGTTCCGGGCCTGCATGGCGGCACCAGTCGCGGCGCGGGGCGTCCTGTTTGCGATCTATGCGTTCAACGTGGAGGTCGCACGCGCGCCCTGGGTGACGCAGGAGCATATGATCGCCGAGATGCGCCTGCAATGGTGGCGCGATGCGCTGGGCGAAATCGCGGCAGGCGGTGACGTGCGGCGACATGAGGTGGTAACGCCCCTGGCCGGAGTGCTGGACCCCGTTTCGGCGCGGGAGCTGGATCAGTTGGTCGAGGCGCGGCGCTGGGACATCTATCGCGAACCGTTCGAGGACGAGGCCGCGTTTCGGGCGCACCTGGATCGCACGGCGGGGCATCTTCTGCGCGCCTCTGTCCGGGCCCTGGGGGGCGTGGCCGGGGACTGGCTGGCCGATGCCGGATTTGCGCATGGGCTGGCAGGCTGGTTGCGCGCGGTGCCCGCGTTGGAGGCGGCCGGGCGCGTGCCGCTGGTGGACGGGCGGCCCGGGGCGGTAGCGGCACTGGCGCGCGAGGGGCTGGAGCGGCTGAGGCGCGCGCGCAAGGCCGGGCGCGGGGCACCCAAACCGGCGATGTTGCCCTTGTGGGATTGTGCTCTGGTGCTGAAGCGCGCGGCGGCTTCACCGGGGCTGGTCGCCGCGGGGCGGCTGGATCCCGCGCCCGTTCGCAGCCAGGTGTCCCTGATCCGCAAGGCCATGGCGCGGCATTGGTAGCGCGATCCACAAGGAGTGGCTGCGCCACGCAGGGTTTGTTTTGATCGAGGGGCCAGCCCCTCGAGCTCCCCGGGATATTTCCGGCCAGAAGAAGGGTGTTCCGGGTCAGGCATCCCCGGGGCGCAGGAAAAGCCAGATCAGCGCGCCACCGGCAAGCACGAGGAAGGGGGCGGTGGCGATGTTGACCGCGGCCCAGCCGGTTTCGGGCGCGCCGCCCGAGCAGTTCATCAGGCCGCCCGAGGCGAGCGAGGCCACGGTCACGCCGCCAAAGACCAGCAGGTCATTGAGGCCCTGCATACGGCCGCGTTCGTGCGGTTCATGGGCGGCGGCGAGCATGGTGGTCGCGCCGATGAAGCCGAAATTCCACCCCAGCCCCAACAGGATGAGGGCTACGAAGAAATTCTCCAGCTCTACGCCTTGCAGGGCGACCAGCGCAGCGGCGGCGAGGAAGGCCAGTCCGGTACCCACGATCCTTTCGGCGCCGAAACGGGCAATCAGGTGGCCTGTGAAGAAGGACGGCGCGAACATCGCCAGCACATGGCCGGTAACGATGTCCGCGGCATTGTCGGCGGTGAAGCCGATGCCAACCACCGCAAGTGGCGTGGACGTCATCACCAGATTCATCAGCGCGTAGGACACCATGGCACAGATCACCGCCACTGCGATGCGCGGGTTGGCGATCAGTTCGCGCCTCGTGCGGCCGCGCGGGCCGTCTTGCGCGGGTGCGGGCGGTTTGGGAATGTCGAGGAAGAGAAAGAGCGCCGCGCCGACGACATTGAGCGCGATGATCGCGAAATAGGTGCCCACAAAGGGGATGATCAGCGCATCATTCGTGAGTTTGACGAGCTGCGGCCCGATCACGGCGGAGGCCAGCCCGCCGGCCATCACGTAGGAGATCGCCTTGGGCCGGAAGGCGTCCGACGCGGTGTCTGCAGCGGCAAAGCGGTAGAACCCCTGCGCGCTCATGTAGATGCCGGAGACGAAGCTGCCGGCGAGAAACAGGGAAAACGACGCAATCCAGAGGCCATAGGCCGCGATGGCGGCCCCCAGAGCCCCTGCGCCCGCGCCGATGAAAAAGCCCGTCCTGCGGCCATGTGTCTGCATGATCGACGACAGCGGCGAGGCGGTCAGCATCGAGCCCAGGACGATCAGCGAAATCGGCAGCGTGGCAAAGCACAGATTGCCGGCCAGCGACTGCCCCGCCAGCCCGCCCACCACGAACATCATCGCCATCTGCGCACCCAGAAAGGCCTGGGCCAGCACCAGCACCATCACGTTGCGGCGGGCGCGGGCATCGGCGGCGGATCGGGGCAGCGCGGTCTCGGTCATGGGGGAGTGCTACGCGCCACAAAGAGGCGGTGCAAGGGGCCGGGTCAATTGGCGATTGGAGCGGGCCGTCCCAGCCCCTATGGTCCGCGCATGGACGAGAGGATCATCGAGGCGGATACCGATGTGGAGGCGGGCGCGCAGGCGCTGAGCGCGCTGTGTCCGCGGCTGGCATTTGCCTGGGGCGAGGTCGGGCGATTGCCGCTCCGGCGCAAGGCGCAGGGGTTCGACCAGCTTCTGAGCGCCATCATCGGCCAGCAGGTGTCGATTGCCAGCGCGGCGGCGATCTGGGGCCGGATGCAGGAGGCCGGGCTGATCACCGAAAGGGCCGTGCGCGCGGCTTCGCAGGACGATCTGCGCGCCGTGGGGCTGAGCCGGCAGAAAATCCGCTATGCGCAGGCGCTGGCCGAGGCGCGGATCGACTATGCGTGCCTGGCCTCGCTGCCCAGTGACGAGGTGATCCGCAGGCTGGTGGCGGTGCCGGGGATCGGCACATGGACGGCGGAAATCTATGCGATGTTCAGCCTTGGCCGCGCGGATGTCTTTGCCCATGGCGACCTGGCGTTGCAGGAGGCCGCCCGGGTGCTCTATGACCTGCCCGGGCGCCCCGGGGAGAAGGCGATGCGCGAGATGGCCGCCGCCTGGAGCCCGTGGAGATCGGTTGCGGCGCGTATTCTCTGGGCCTACTACAGGGTCGAGAAGAAGCGCGAGGGGATCAGATGACACGGGTTTTGGACGCAGGCCGAAGAGGGCCTCATTCGGGGCAGACGCGCTCGGTGGTGGTGTTCCTGCATGGCTACGGGGCCAATGGCGCGGACCTTCTGGGGATCGGCGACGTGCTGGGCGAGCATATGCCGGACACGCTTTTCGTGGCCCCTGATGCGCCCGAGACGATCCCGATGATGCCCGGCGGGCTGCAGTGGTTCCCGATCCCGTGGATTGACGGGTCAAGCGAGGAAGAGGCCGAGCGCGGGCTTTTGGCCGCGTCCGGGGACCTGAACGCCTTTCTCGATGCGCTGATGGTGGACGAGGATGTGCTGCCCGAGCAGGTTCTGCTGTTCGGGTTCAGCCAGGGCACGATGATGGCGCTGCATGTGGCGCCGAGGCGCGAGGATGCGGTGGCGGGCGTCGTGGCGTTTTCGGGGCGGCTCATGCGGCCCGATCTGCTGGCCGAGGACGTGGTGGTGCGCCCGCCGGTTCTGCTGATCCATGGCGACATGGATGACGTGGTGCCGCCGCAATCGCTGCCCGATGCGGCCGAGGCGTTGCAGGGGGCCGGGTGGAAGGATGTTTATGCGCATGTCATGAAGGGCACCGCGCATGGCATCGCGCCCGACGGGCTGCAGGTGGCGCTGGCCTTCATGCAGGACCGGCTGGGTTACGCCTGATCGGTGTCCAGCCAGATGGTGACCGGGCCGTCATTGGTGAGGCTCACGGCCATGTCAGCGGCGAACTGGCCGGTCCGGACGGGGATGTTCAGGGCGGCGAGTTCTTTGGTGAACAGCTCGTAGAGGCGGCGGCCCTCGTCCGGTGGGGCGGCCTGAGAAAAACCCGGACGGTTGCCGCGCGATGTATCGGCGGCGAGGGTGAACTGGCTGACCACAAGCGCCTCGCCGCCGGTGTCGAGGATCGAGCAGTTCATCTTGCCGTTTTCGTCGGTGAATATCCTGAGTTTCGAGATTTTGGCGGCGAGGGCGCGGGCGTGCTCGTCCGTGTCGCCTTGCATGGCGCAGATGAGGATCAGCAGGCCGGGGCCGGTCTGGGCGATGGTTTTGTTTTCGACCGTGACGGCGGCGTGGGTGGTGCGTTGGATGAGGGCGCGCATGGGGGTCCTTGGGTGGTTGCGCGGTGACCCTAGCCGAGGCGCGCGAAATCTTGAAAAGATTTCGGTCCGCATTCTTTTAAAGAATGCGGTGGCGCGGTGAGGGGAAGGTGAGAGGCCCCGGATCAGGTCCGGGGCGGGAAAGGGTTCGCACGTCCCGGGCTTGACCCGGGACCTCGGGGACTGTCGTTGAGGCGGATGGTGGGTTGGAAACCCACCCTACGGGGTCTGGCCCGGCCCGGAATCAAGGCGCGGCACGCGCCGCCGGGCCAGCGTCATGCTGAAAGCATGCCTTCGGCATGACCCGCCCCCTGTCATGCCGGAGGCGTGCCAATGATGAGCGGCGCACCTCCGGTGCGACGGGGCGGCGCTTTGGCTGGGCTTGGTGCATGGTTTTGAGGTCGGAAGTGCTTGGCTGCCATTCAGTGCCATGCTCGAAGGTCGGAAGCGCCACCCCGCGTGTCGGCGCTGGCCCGGCTCAAGCTCGGTACAAAGTAGCGGAAAAATCTTGATTACTCTGACGTTAAGTCTGCCTCAACCGCAGTTCCGTTGACAACCAACAACAACATGGTACTGCCCGTGTTGCCGATCTCCAGGTAGTTCTCTGAAACTGCGATCACTGCATTTCCTCCTAGACCAGAGGCTTGCGACTTTAAATCAGCGTAGGCGTTCTTGCGCATGTCTCTGATTGCGTTCTGTGTTGTTTGGCTGCGCCCTCCTACAAAGTTTCGAACCCCTATGAAGAAATCCTTGAAGACGTTCATACCAACGGCAACCTCTGCCGAGATAATGCCAATTCGACGATTGATCGGAAAGTCTACGGTCGTTTCACCAGTCACCAGAACTTTACGAGAGGTTTTTTTGGACTTCAGATATTCCAAAGGACTTTTATCTTCGGTCATGGAACCACGTTGGTCTTGATCGCGATAAAACTGCTCACGTTCTGCCTTTAACGCTTCTGGAGAAACTCCCTTCGCACTCGCCGCCAAGCGAATTGCATGGCACTTTCTACAGTTTCCTTGAAACGAATCTGAATCGTCGATTTTCTTTTCGCATGTTATGCACTTCATAGTTCACCGCCCCCGCCGCTTCACCTGTCTCTTATACACATCT